>Ga0182748_1001326_pt1 | contig 24430 bp, 26 predicted proteins | sample eDN3rd37CKraftOP_FD_128877 | JGI IMG/M metagenome (GOLD analysis project Ga0182748, IMG submission 128877) | Enriched Organic Plus compost microbial communities from Emeryville, California, USA - eDNA 3rd pass 37_C Kraft OP (version 2) (version 2) ...
CCGTCGGTCGCCGACCGGGCCCGACCCCGTGGGCGCAGCGCCCAGCGGTGCCTAGCGGTCGAGCTCGTCGACGAGCGCGGACGCGAGTCCCGTGTACGTCGACGGCGTGAGGGCGAGCAGCCGCTCGCGGGCCTCCTCGCCGATGTCGAGTCCGCGCACGAACTCGGCGAGCTCCTCGCGGCCGACGCGGCGTCCGCGGGTGAGCTCCTTGAGCAGCGCGTAGGGGTCGGAGATCTGCGAGCGGCCGGCGGTGATCTCGGCGCGCACGACCGTCTGGATCGCCTCGCCGAGCACCTCCCAGTTCGTGTCGAGGTCCGCGTCGAGAACCGGCTGGGCGAGGGAGATCTCGCCGAGTCCGCGGCGGATGTTGTCCAGCGCGAGCAGCGAGTGGCCGAAGGCGACGCCGATGTTGCGCTGCGTCGTCGAGTCGGTCAGGTCGCGCTGCAGACGGCTCGTCACGAGCGTCGCGGCGAGCGTCGAGAACAGGCCGCCGGAGATCTCCAGGTTGGCCTCGGCGTTCTCGAACCGGATCGGGTTGATCTTGTGCGGCATCGTCGACGAGCCCGTCGCGCCGGCCACGGGGATCTGCGAGAAGTACCCGAGCGAGATGTAGGTCCAGACATCCGTCGCGAGGTTGTGCAGGATGCCGCCCGCATGCCGCACGCGGTCGTACAGCTCCACCTGCCAGTCGTGCGACTCGATCTGCGTCGTGAGGGTGTTGAAGCCGAGGCCGAGCGACTCGACGAACTCGCGCGCCACGGTCGGCCACGCGACATCCGGCGCCGCGGCGAGGTGGGCGCCCCACGTGCCGGTCGCGCCGGAGAACTTGCCGAGGTACTCGGCCGCCCCGATCCGGTCGGCGACGCGGCGCAGTCGCCACGCGAACACCGCGAGCTCCTTGCCCATCGTCGTGGGGGTGGCGGGCTGGCCGTGCGTGCGCGCGAGCATGGGCGCGTCGCGGTGCTCGTGCGCGAGGGCGTCGATCGCCGCGATGACCTCGCGCAGGGCCGGCAGCCACACCTCGACGACGGCGCGCTGGACGGTCAGGGCGTAGGCGAGCGAGTTGACGTCCTCGCTCGTCGCGGCGAAGTGGGTGAGCTCGGCGATCCCGTCGAGGCCCAGCTGCGAGAGCCGGTCGCGCACGAGATACTCGACGGCCTTCACGTCGTGGCGGGTGATCGCCTCGCGCTCGGCGAGCCAGTCGATCTCGGCCTGCCCGAAGTCGCGGTACAGGCTGCGCAGACGCGCCTTGTCGTCGTCGGACAGGGGCTGCGTGCCGAAGAGGCTGCGGTCGGTCAGGGCGATGATCCACTCGACCTCCACCTCGACGCGGGCGCGGTTGAGACCGGCCTCCGACAGGTAGTCGGCGAGGGGGGCGACGGCGGCGCGGTAGCGGCCGTCGAGCGGACTGAGGGGCTGCGCGGGCAGGGAGGTCACGGGATGACTCCGGGGTGTGGATCCAGCGGCGAGAAGATCAGCGAAGGGCCGGCTCCAGCTGGCGGAAGAGCGCTCGGCTCGCGCTCTCGATCATACCGAGCACCTCGTCGAACTTCGCCGGGTCCGCGTAGTACGGGTCGGGCACGTCGAGCACCCCGTTCGCCGACGCGTCGAACGACAGGAACAGCGCGATCTTGTCGGCGTCCTCCTCCGACTGCGCCCAGTTGTGCAGGATGCGGGCGTGGCTGCGGTCCATCGCGACGACGAGGTCGTTGTCGACGAACGCGTCGTGCGTGAACTGCCGCGCGCGGTGACGGCTGCCGTCGTAGCCGCGTCGCTCGAGCGCGGCGAGGGTCCGCTGGTCGGCCCGCTCGCCGACGTGCCAGTCGCCGGTGCCCGCGCTGCGCGAGACGACGCGGTCGCCCAGACCCGAGATCCGGGCGAGCTCGCGGAACACGATCTCGGCCATGGGGGAGCGGCAGATGTTCCCGGTGCAGACGAAGACCACGCGGAAGGGCTGCGTGGCCGGCACGGTCATGAAGTCCATCATGCCGCTCCCGCGCGTCGCCGTGCATCACGGGCCCCTCCCCAGGCGGGTGTCGCGTCCGCTCCGTCCCCGGACGGTCTCTCCGCAGGGCGGCTGTCCGTCCGCATGCGCGACGCTCTCGGCATGATCGTCCCCACCGCCCCCGCCTGGCTCGACGAGGTCGCCGCGCACGCGCAGCGCAGGCTCGACGAGCTCGATGCCGCCCTCGAGACCGCCGCCTCCGCGCTCGGGGCGGCGGTCCATGCGACCGACTGGCACGCACCGTCCGCGCGCGCGTTCCACGAGGAGGCCTTCCGTCGCCGAGGGGATGTCGCCGGGGCGCGCGATCGCGTCGTGGCGGTGGCGGAGCTCCTGCGTCGCGTGCGCGCGGGCCTCGCCTCCGAGGGGCTGGGGCGGTGAGCGACGAGCTCGACATCCGGCACGGCGCGGTGGTGGCCGTCGACACCGAGACCCTGCACGCGGCGGCACGCCACCTCGACGGCGTGTGCGCGCGCCTCGACGACGCCTTCGCGCTCGCCCACGACGTGCGACGCCTCCTGGGCGTCGTGGGGGACCAGGCGGCGCACGGCATCGCGCTGTTCGCCGCCGAGCGCGCGGACGACCTGGCACGCGTCGTCGGCGAGGCGCGCGAGCGGGTCGGCGGTCTCGCGCACGACCTCCGGCGCACGGCCCACCTGTACGAGTACGTCGAGCTGTCGGCGCGCCGCGATCTCGCCCACGACCCGCACGAGCGCGCGATCCTCGACGCGCGCCTGGCCGGCATGCGCGCGGACATGCCCGGCATCGACCTCGCGGCAGGGGCGGAGGGGCTCGGGTACGCCCTGCGCGCCCCGTGGGAGCTCATCGGCCAGGCGTGGGGCGCGGGGGCGCTGCTCGGGCCCGCGTATCCGCTCCTCGCGGCGGCGACGACGTTCCTGCTCGGCGGTGCGGTGCGCCTCGCCGATCGCGGCGTCGTCGCGGCGGATGCGCGCCTGCGGGGCGCCGCGGCACCCGTCGACGTGCGGCAGGTGCGGCAGGGCGCCGGCACGCCGGTCGGGTCGCTCCATCAGGCGGCGGCCCGCATCGTCGACCGCGCCGAGATCCGTGTCGAGCGGTACGCGATGCCCGGCGGCCGACGCGAGTTCGTCGTCTACATCGCCGGCACGCGATCGGGCACGGCGTTCGACATGGCGTCGAACGTGGAGCTGTACGACGGTCGACGCTCCGCATCGTATGAGGCGGTGCAGGAGGCCCTGCGCCGCGCGGGCGCCGAGCCGCGCGACGTCGTGCACGCCGTCGGGCACTCGCAGGGCGGGATGATCGCCGATCGCATGGCGCTCGAGGGCGACTACGACGTGCGCACCGTCGTGACGTTCGGCAGCCCCGTCCAGGCCGACGTGCCCGCCTCGACACTCGTCGTCGACGTGCGCCACACCGACGACGTCGTCGCCGCGCTCGCCGCAGGCGGATCGGCGCAGGGCGTCGGCGCGCCGGACAGCATCGTCGTGCAGCGCACGGCGGATCCCGCCGCCCTGCCGGACCTGGGCCTGGTCGCGCACGACCTCGACCGGTACGAGACGACCGCCGCGCTCATCGACGCGTCGCACGATCCGCGCGTCGACGCCGTGCGCGGACTGTTCACGGAGCTGGGCCGTGCGGAGACGGTCACCGTGACGGAGTTCTCGGCGACGCGGCCGCAGCCGGAGGTCGTGGCGCCGGGGGCGCGACCGGCGGTCAGCTCCGCTTCCGGCGCTGCGGGCGCAGGATGATGCCGAAGAACCAGTTGATGACCGTGATGATGAGCGCCGCGACCACGCCCCACCAGAAGTCCTCGACGCGCAGGCCCCAGTTCCAGAAGCTCGTGATCCATGCCGTGAGCCACAGCAGGAAGCCGTTGATGACGAGCGAGATGAGACCCAGCGTGAGGATGTAGAGCGGGAACGCCAGCACCTTGATGACGGTGCCGATGATCGTGTTGACGATCGCGAAGATCACCGCGATCACCAGGAGCGTCCACACGAGCATCCACGTGTCGTCCGGGACGAACGGGATCACGGAGACGGTCAGCGCGGGGATGAGCGCGACGACCCAGATGGCGAACGCGTTCACCACGACGCGGATGATGAAGCCCATGGCGCCAGTCTGACATGCTCGCGGGACCGACTCCTAGACTCGGAGCGTGACCGACGAGCCCCCCGTCCGCATCCGACCCGAGATCGCCGCCCTGCCGCCGTACCGCCAGGGCAAGCAGGCCGGGTCCGACGCCTTCAAGCTGTCCAGCAACGAGAACCCCTTCGATCCGCTGCCGGGCGTGGTGGAGCGGCTGCGCTCGCGCATGGACGTCAACCGCTATCCGGATGCCACGGCCGGCCGCCTGCGGGAGGCGCTCGCCGCCCGCTTCGGGGTGACCGCCGACGAGGTGCACGTCGGCGCGGGGAGCGTCTCGATCCTCGCCCAGCTGCTGCTCGCCGTGAGCGGACCGGGCGATGAGGTCGTGTACGCGTGGCGCTCGTTCGAGGCCTATCCGGGGCTCGCCCTGGTCGCCGGCGCGACGCCGGTGCAGGTGCCGCTCACCGAGGACTCCCGTCACGACCTCGCGGCGATGGCGGCCGCGGTCACCGACCGCACGCGCGCGGTCCTCGTGTGCAGCCCCAACAACCCGACCGGCCCGATCGTGCGGCACGACGAGTTCGAGAAGTTCCTCGCCACCGTCCCGCGCGACGTGCTCGTGATCCTCGACGAGGCGTACGCCGAGTTCGTCACGGATCCCGCGGCCGTCGACGGCATGCGCGTGCTCGGCACGTCCGGGCACGACAACGTGGTCGCCCTCCGCACATTCTCGAAGGCGTTCGGCCTCGCGGGGCTGCGCGTCGGCTACGCGATCGGGCACGCCCGTATCCTCGACGCGGCCCGCACCACCGCCATCCCGCTGTCGGTGACGGCCCAGGCGGAGGAGGCGGCGCTGGCGAGCCTGCAGGCCGAGGAGGAGCTGCTCGAGCGCGTCCGCGCGATCGCCGAGCGTCGCGACCGGCTCGCACAGGCCCTCCGAGACGCCGGGTGGCGGGTGCCGGTCGCCCAGGGCAACTTCGTGTGGCTGCCGTGCGGGGCCGAGACCGCGGCGGCGGCGACGGCCTTCGAGGACGGCGGACTCATCGTGCGCGCGTTCCCAGGAGACGGCATCCGCATCTCCGTGGGCGAGGAGGAATCTGTGGAGAAGGTCCTACAGATCGCCGCATCCGTTGTGGAGACTCTTCCAGAGGGTCATCCGGGGCGCGGGCTAGCGTAGAACGGTGACCCCGCTCGACGACCCCGCCCTCGTGCGTGTGCTCGCGGCCGACGGGTCGGTCTCGCCGACGCCGGCGGCCGAGCCCTACGTCGCCGCCATCGACGCCCTCACCGATGCGGATCTGGAGGGGCTCTATCGCGACATGGTCGTGATCCGCGCCTTCGACCGCCAGGCCACCAACCTGCAGCGACAGGGCCAGCTCGCGCTGTGGCCGCCGAGCTTCGGCCAGGAGGCGGCGCAGGTCGGCTCCGCGCGCGCCGCGCGCCCGCAGGACCACGTCTTCCCCTCCTACCGCGAGCATGTCGTCGCGCGCATCCGCGGCGTCGATCCGATGGACATCATCCGGGTCATGCGCGGACTGACCCACGGCGGGTGGGATCCGACCGACCCGAAGAACGGCAACACGCACATCTACACGCTCGTGCTGGGATCGCAGACCCTGCACGCGACGGGCTACGCGATGGGCGTCGCGTTCGACGGGCTCAGCGGCAGCGGCGACCCCGAGCGCGATCAGGCCGTCATCGTCTACTACGGCGACGGCGCGTCGAGCCAGGGCGACGTCCACGAGGCCATGGTGTTCGCGGCAAGCTACCAGACCCCCGAGGTGTTCTTCCTGCAGAACAACCAGTGGGCGATCTCGGTCCCCGTCTCGACGCAGTCCCGCTCGCCGCTGTACAAGCGCGGCGAGGGGTACGGCATCCCCAGCATCCAGGTCGACGGCAACGACGTGCTCGCCAGCTGGGCGGTCACGCGGCAGGCGCTCGACGAGGCGCGTGCCGGCGCCGGCCCCCGCGCGATCGAGGCCGTGACCTACCGCATGGGCGCCCACACGACCAGCGACGACCCGACGAAGTACCGCACCTCCGATGAGGAGACGGCCTGGGCCGAGCGGGACCCCATCGCCCGGATGCGCACGTTCCTGCGCGGCCGCGGTGCCTCGGACGCGTTCTTCGCCGACGTCGACGCGGAGGGCCAGGCCGTCGCCGACGACACCCGCGAGCGCACCAACGCCCTCGGCACGCTGGAGGCGGACTCGATGTTCGCGCACGTCTACTCGGAGGCGCACGCGCTCATCGATCAGGAGCGGCAGTGGCTCGCGGACTACGAGGCCTCGTTCGACGGGCCGCAGGAGGGAGAGGGCGCATGACCACGGCTCTTCCGTTCAGCCGCGCGATCAACGCCGGCCTGCGCCGCGCGATGGCCGAGAACGACCGCGTCCTGCTCATGGGCGAGGACATCGGCCGCCTCGGCGGCGTGTTCCGCGTCACCGAGGGCCTGCAGGCCGAGTTCGGCGAGCGCCGCGTGCTGGACACGCCGCTGGCGGAGTCGGGCATCGTCGGCACCGCGATCGGCCTCGCGATGCGCGGGTTCCGTCCCGTCGTGGAGATCCAGTTCGACGGGTTCGTGTTCCCCGCGTTCGACCAGATCACGACGCAGCTGGCCAAGCTCACCAACCGCCTCGAGGGCGCGATCAGCCTTCCCGTCGTCATCCGCATCCCGTACGGCGGGCACATCGGCGCCGTCGAGCACCACCAGGAGAGCCCCGAGGCGTACTTCACGCACACCCCGGGCCTGCGCGTGGTGTCGCCGTCGACGCCGAACGACGGGTACTGGATGATCCAGGACGCCATCGCCTCCGCCGACCCGGTCATCTTCCTCGAGCCCAAGGCCAAGTACTGGATGAAGGGCGAGGTCGACGAGTCCGCGCGGGCGCTGCCGCTGCACGCGTCCCGCGTCGTCCGCCGCGGCACCGACGTGACCCTCGTCGGTCACGGCGCCATGGTCTCGACGCTCCTGCAGGCCGCCGCGCTCGCCGAGTCCGAGGGCGTGTCGGCCGAGGTCGTCGACCTGCGCTCGCTGTCGCCCGTCGACTACGGACCGATCCTCGACTCGGTGCGCAGCACCGGGCGGATGGTCTACGCGCAGGAGGCGCCCGGCTTCACGTCGCTGGGCTCGGAGATCGCCGCGACGGTCATGGAGCGCTGCTTCTACGCGCTCGAGGCGCCGGTCCTGCGGGTCTCCGGGTTCGACACCCCGTTCCCGCCCGCCAAGCTCGAGGGCGCCTATCTCCCGGATCCGGATCGGATCCTCGAGGCCGTCGATCGAGCCCTGGCATACTGATGCACCTCCGCGGTCGAGAGGATCCGACATGAGCACGCAGACCTTCCTCCTCCCGGATGTCGGCGAGGGCCTGACCGAGGCCGAGATCGTGTCGTGGCGCGTCGCGCCCGGCGACGAGGTCGCCGTCAACGACGTCCTCGTCGAGATCGAGACCGCGAAGTCCCTCGTCGAGTTGCCCTCGCCGTTCGCCGGCGTCGTGGGCGACCTCCTCGTCGCGGAGGGCGACACGGTCGAGGTCGGCACGGCGATCATCACGATCGCCTCCGCGTCCGCCGCCCCCGCGGCCGAGGTGGGGCGCAGCGAGCACGGCGCGCCCGCCGAGCCCGAGCCGGAGGTCGCCGAGTCGGTGCTCGTCGGCTACGGCACGATCGGCCAGGTGGCGTCGCGCCGCCGTCGGGTGAAGGATCCGCAGCGGCAGGTCGCGGCATCCGTCGGCGTCATCGCCAAGCCGCCGATCCGCAAGCTCGCCCGCGACCTGGGCGTCGACCTCACCGCCGTCGCGCCGACCGGCCCGGGGGGACAGGTGACCCGCGAGGACGTCTTGCAGCACGCGTCGCAGGCGAGCGTCTTCCGCAACATCCAGACCCCCGAGTGGCCCGAGGTGCGCGAGGAGACGATCCCCGTCCCGGCCGTCACGACACCGCGTCCGGAGGCCCCCGCCGACGAGGTCGGCCGCGAGGAGACGATCCCCGTCAAGGGTGTCCGCAAGGCGACGTCGTCCGCCATGGTCCGCTCGGCCTACACGGCCCCGCACGTGTCGGTGTGGACCGACGTCGACGCGACCCGCACGATGGAGCTCGTCAAGCGCCTGAAGGCATCGCCCGACTTCGCCGACATCAAGGTGTCACCGCTGCTCATCGTCGCCCGCGCGGTGATCTGGGCCGTGCGGCGCACGCCCATGGTCAACGCCGAGTGGGTCGACACCGACCAGGGCGCCGAGATCCGCGTGCGCCACTACGTCAACCTCGGCATCGCCGCCGCGACGCCGCGGGGACTGCTCGTCCCGAACATCAAGGACGCGCAGGACCTCAACATGCGCGATCTCGCGAAGGCCCTCGAGAAGCTCACCCTCACGGCGCGCGAGGGGCGCACGTCCCCCGCCGACCAGCAGGGCGGCACGATCACGATCACGAACATCGGCGTGTTCGGGATGGATGCCGGCACGCCGATCATCAACCCCGGGGAGTCGGGCATCATCGCGTTCGGCACGATCCGGCAGAAGCCGTGGGTCGTGGACGGCGAGGTGCGTCCGCGGTTCGTGACGACGGTGGCCGGCTCCTTCGACCACCGCGTCATCGACGGCGACGGCATGAGCCGCTTCGTCGCCGACGTCGCGTCGATCCTCGAGGAGCCCGCGCTCCTGCTCGACTGAGCCTCTGGTGCCGCCGCGCCCCGTTCCGCGGCCGTGCGGCCCGCTACCGCGGCCCGCTACCGGTCCGCGGCAGCTGGCGGTGTGTGTCCCGGTAGTGGTGGGATCCGGGGCGCCGAGGTCGCCACAAGGGGGACACGCCGGTTGAGGTGTCCCGGTTGTGGTGGGTCACGGGGCCGCCGGCTCGCCACAAGTGGGACACGCCGTCCGCTCCGCACCCGCCCGGCCCCGCCGTCCGCTCCGCACCCGCCCGGCCCCGCCGCCCGCTCCGTAGCCGCCCGGCCCCGCCGCCCGCTCCGCATCCGCCGCTGGGGGGCGTGTCCCGGTAGTGGTGGGATCCGGGCCGCCGAGGTCACCACAAGGGGGACACGCCGGTTGAGGTGTCCCGGTTGTGGTGGGTCACGGGGCCGCCGGCTCGCCACTACCGGGACACGCGTCGGGAGGCAGGGTGAGGACCGGACGCCCGGCCGCGGCGCCGACTTGAGAACGATTATCAATAGCGATACATTCGTCTCCATGCAGAGGTCCCTTCCGCTCGCCGCCGCCGCCCTGACATCCGCCCTCCTCCTCGCCGGCTGCGCGTCGGGTCAGGCCTCTGCGGGCTCCGGCAAGGTCAGCGTCGTCGCGTCGACGAACGTGTACGGGCAGATCGCCGAGGCCGTCGGCGGCGACGACGTCGAGGTCACCTCCGTCATCTCGCAGGCCTCCCAGGACCCGCACTCGTTCGAGCCGAGCGCCCGCGACCAGCTCACCGTCAGCCGGGCCGACCTCGTCGTGCAGAACGGCGGCGGCTACGACCCCTTCATGGAGCAGCTGATCACCGCGAGCGGCACCTCCGCCCCCGTCATCACCGCGGTCGAGCTCTCCCCGGAGTGGGAGGGCGAGCCGGTCCACGAGGACGGCGACGCGCACGAGGACGGCGACGCGCACGAGGACGAAGAGGGCCACGGGCACGACCACGTCGAGGGATTCAACGAGCATGTCTGGTACGACCCCGACACGATGGCGGCGCTCGCGCAGGACATCGCGGACGAGCTGTCGCAGCTGGATGCCGCCCACGCGGCGACGTACGCCGCGAACGCCGCCGCGTTCCAGGAGGGCGTGGCGACGCTCGACACCGCCCTCGCCGACATCGCCGCCGCGCACGCCGGCGCCACCGTGTTCGTGACCGAGCCCGTCCCGCTGTACCTCACCGAGGCCGCCGACCTCGAGAACGTCACCCCGGAGGCGTTCAGCGAGGCCGTCGAGGAGGGGCAGGACGTCCCGCCGGCCACGCTGCTCCAGGCCCTCGACCTCGTGCGCGGCGGATCCGTGGACGTCGTGATCGTCAACGCCCAGACCGGCGGCGCCGAGACCGAGCAGATCGTCCAGGCCGCGAAGGAGCAGGATCTGCCCGTGCTGTCCTTCACCGAGACACTTCCGCAGGGCTCCACCTATCTAGAGTGGATGTCGATGAACATCGACGAGCTCCGGACGGCGCTCGCGTGAGCAGCGCTCCGCAGCCCGACTCGACCGCAGCCCGCCCCCTGGAGATCCGGGGGGCGGGACTGCGTCGCGGCGACCGGCAGCTGTGGAGCGGACTGGACCTCGAGGTCGACCCGGGCGAGTTCATCGCCGTGCTCGGCCCCAGCGGCTCGGGCAAGACGACCCTCCTGCGCGCGATCCTCGGACTCGACCGGCTCAGCGAGGGCGAGATCATCGCGCTCGGGGAGCCGGTGCGGCATGCCGGCAACCGGCGCATCGGCTACATCCCGCAGCAGCGTCCGCTCCCGCGCGACACCGCGCTGCGCGGACGCGACCTCGTGGCGCTCGGGGTCGACGGGCACCGCTTCGGCCTCCCGTTCCCGCGCCGCGGCGACCGCGCCCGCATCGACGAGCTGGTCCGCGCGGTCGGGGCCGAGGGATTCGCGGACCGCCCCGTCGGGCAGCTCTCCGGCGGCGAGCAGCAGCGGCTGCGCGTCGGGCAGGCGCTCGCCGACGACCCGCGCCTGCTCCTGTGCGACGAGCCGCTGACGAGTCTCGACCTCGCCAATCAGCAGGCGGTCGTCTCTCTCATCGACCGCCACCGGCGCGAGACCGGCGCGGCGGTCCTGCTCGTGACCCATGACATCAACCCGGTGCTGGGCAAGGTCGACCGCATCCTCTACATCGCGAACGGCCGCTTCACGCTCGGCCGGCCCGACGACGTGCTCAACTCGCGCGTCCTGACCGATCTCTACGGCGCCCCGGTCTTCGTGCTGCGGGCGGGTGACCGGCTCGTGGTCGTCGGCGCGCCGGATGCCGAGGAGTCGCACCACCACCACGACCACGGGGCGCACGCATGAACTGGCCGGATGTCTGGGACGCGATGTTCGGCGGGCTCGCCGACTACGGCGACATCCTCGCGCTCGTGTCGAACTCCGTGTGGGCGGGCGCCGTCCTCGGCCTCGTGGGCGGGCTCGTCGGCGTCTTCGTGATGCAGCGCGACATGGCGTTCGCGGTGCACGGGATCAGCGAGCTGTCGTTCGCCGGGGCCGCGTTCGCGCTCCTGGTCGGATTCGACGTCGTGACCGGATCGATCGTCGGGTCGCTCATCGCGGCGGCGGTCATCGGACTCCTCGGCGCGCGGGCGCGGGAGCGCAATTCGGTCATCGGCGTGCTGATGCCCTTCGGGCTGGGCCTGGGCATCCTCTTCCTCTCGCTCTACAACGGTCGCAGCGCCAACCGCTTCAGCCTCCTCACCGGGCAGATCGTGTCCGTGCAGTCCGCCCAGCTCGGCTGGCTCATCGGGATCAGCGCCGTCGTGCTCGTCGCGCTGCTGCTCATCTGGCGTCCGCTGCGGTTCGACTCGCTCGACCCGCAGGCCGCGGCCGCGCGCGGCGTGCCGACCCGGGCGATCTCGCTGGGGTTCATGCTGCTGCTCGGACTCATCGTCGCCGTCGCCGTCCACATCATCGGGGCGCTGCTCGTCCTGGCCCTGCTCGTCACGCCGGCCGCCGCGGCGATGCGGGTCGCGAGCGGACCGGTCTCGGTGCCGGTGCTCGCGGCCGGGTTCGGCATCGTCTCGGCCGTGGGCGGCATCCTCCTCGCGATCGCCGGCACGCTTCCGGTGAGCCCGTACATCACGACCATCTCGTTCGCCATCTACCTCGTCTGCCGCGGCATCGGGGCGCGGCGCGACCGGATCTCGCGCGATGCGTGACCGGACGGACGGGTCGGCGACTCCCAGGCAGGCCGGAACCACCGCCGGTAGACTCCCCGCCGTGGTCCAGCAGCCGACTCAGCAGCGCGCTCAGCGCAACACGTGGCAGCGGGAGCGCGTCCGGGAGGCGCTCGCCGATGCGCGCGGCTTCGTGAGCGCGCAGTCGCTGCACGCGACGCTGCGCGACGAGAACACCGGCATCGGACTGGCCACCGTGTACCGGGCCCTCGCGGGGCTCGCGGCATCCGGCGAGGCGGACTCGCTGCAGAGCCCCGAGGGCGAGGCGCTCTATCGGGCCTGCGTCTCGCGGGGACACCACCACCACCTCATCTGCCGCTCGTGCGGACTGACCGTCGAGATCGCGGCGACGGATGTCGAGCAGTGGGCGCGGCGCACGGCCTCTCAGCACGGCTTCACGGACGCCGAGCACGTCGTCGACATCTTCGGCCTGTGTGCCTCGTGCGCCGCGGAGCGGGACGCCCGCGACGACGACCCGACGCGGGGACAGCAGCGGCGTGCCGAGGACTGACACCGCCCCCACCCGGACGCGCGCGGCGGCCGGGACGGGGCGCGGCGGAGTCGTCCGCCCCTTGCTGCTGGGGCTGGGCGCCGCGGTCGCGCTGATCGCGATCGTCCTGTTCGTGCCCGGCCTCATGCCGGAGATCCCCCTCCGCGCACAGGACGGGCTGACGCTCGCCATCAGCGTCCTCATCGAGTCGCTGCCCTTCGTGGTCCTCGGGGTCGTGCTCTCGATCGTCGTGCAGGTGTGGATCCCGCCGGGGGCGATCGAGCGGTGGATGCCGCGGCGGGCGTGGGCGCGACGGATGGTGCTGTCGCTGCTGGGCATGGTCATCCCCGTGTGCGAGTGCGGCAACGTGCCGTTCGCGCGCGGACTCCTCATGCGCGGCTTCACCGTCTCGGAGACGCTGACCTTCCTCATCGCCGCGCCCATCGTCAACCCGATCGTCATCATCACGACGCACCAGGCGTTCGGCTTCAGCGACGGCATCCTCATCGCGCGCCTGCTCGGCGGGTACGCGATCGCGAACCTCATCGGATGGCTGTACAGCCGCCACCCCGACCCGGACGCGCTGCTCACCGACCGCTTCCGCGAGACGTGCGAGATCGTCGCGGAGGAGTCCGGCGGTCGGTGGCGCCGCAGCCTCGCGCAGTTCATCGTCGAGCTGCGCGCCGTCATGCCCGCCCTCGTGATCGGCTCCGCGCTCGCCGGCGCCGTCCAGGTGCTCGTCCCCCGCGACGCGCTCCTGGCGATCGGCTCGAACCCGGTCTTCTCGATCGTCGCCATGATCGCCCTCGCGATGATCGTGTCGATCTGCTCGAACGTCGACTCCTTCTTCGCCCTGTCTTTCGCGTCGACGTTCACGCCGGGCTCGATCGTCGCGTTCCTCCTCGTCGGTCCGCTCGTCGACGTCAAGATGCTCGCCCTGCTGCGCACCACCTTCACGACGCGGGTCCTCGTCGGGATGGTGGTCACGGTCGTGCTCGCGGCGTTCGCGATCGCGGTGGGGGTGAACCTCCTTGCGTAGGTCGCTCGCGACGCGCTGGCTGGGCGCGGGGCTCGCGTCGGGCCTCGCGGTGGTCACGCTCGTCCTCGCCGCCACCGATCGGCTCGCGCTGTACATCAGCCCGTCGTCCAACTGGTTCGCGATCTCGATGGCGGTGCTGCTGCTCGTCGGCGCCGTCGCGAGCTTCGCGCTGCCGCTCGGCGCGGAGGATGACCACGGCCACGACCACGGCGACGCGCCTGCGCACACACACGACCACGGCGACGCGCACCACCCGCACGGCGGCGCGCACCACCACGCGCCGGACGACGACCGCGACCATGCCCCGGCCGCGATGCCCGCCCGCGGCGCGATCGTGCGGACCGCGGCATCCGTGACCGGCGGGGTCGTCGCGTCGGGCGTCGTCCTGTCGATCCTGCTGCTGCCGCCGGCATCCCTCTCTCCCGAGTCCGCGGCCATGCGCGACACGGGCGCTCCGCCGCTGTTCGCCGGCGCGGATCTGGTGAGCCTGGCGACGCACGGCGACACGTCCGCGTTCGGCGTCGGCGACTGGGCGAGCGTCTTCGCGACCGCCACCAACCCCCGCGTCTTCGACGGCGACCCGGTGACGCTCACCGGCTTCGTCACGCCGGGCGACGGCGGCGCCTTCGACCTCACGCGCCTGGTCATCACGCACTGCGTCATCGACGCCCAGGTCGCCCGGGTCCCCGTCTCGGCGGTCGACATCCCCGAGCGGGGCCAGTGGGTGACCGTCACCGGGACGGTGCGCGCGGCATCCGACGGCACGCTCGAGATCGACGCGAGCGAGGTCACGCCCATCGCGGAGCCCAAGGACCCGTATGAGTACTGAGCAGCCCGCCCGCCGCCAGGGCACCCGCGCGGAGGCGGCCCGCCGGCGCCGCAAGCGGGCGTTCACGGGCGCGTTCGCCGTCGTCATCGGCGCGCTCGCGGTCATCGGGCTCGCAGGCGCCGCGGCGAGCACCGTGCAGGGGCCGCGCGTGACGCAGGTCGACATCGATCCGGCGGCCGCCGCCGAGGCATCCGGCGCGCGCCTCATCGTCACCACGAACCAGTCCCTCGCCACGGTGGACGCCGCGCAGGTCACGGTCACGCCCGCCGTCCCGTTCACCGTCGACACGTCCGGGCGCAGCGTCGGAGTCCGCTTCACCCTGCCCCTGCGCGACGCCACCGAGTACGCGGTCCGCATCGACGACGTAAAGGGGCTCGGGGGCGGGCCGTCCGCGACCGTCACGCACGAGTTCCGGACCCCCGAGCTGACCGCGTTCCTCCTGCAGCGCACCGGCGACGGCGACACGATCTACCGCACCGACCTCGCCGGCGAGAGGATCGAGGCCGTCTTCGAGCATCCGCACATCGAGGACTTCCGGGCCACGACGGGCCACCTCGTGATCTCGACCCTCGACGACGACGGCCACAGTCAGATCCTCGTGACCGACCTCCACGGCGACGGGGAGCGCGCCCTGCGCCTGCCCGGCGAGGGCACCGTGCGCACGCTGCAGGCCGCCGACCGCGGCGAGCTCATCGGCTACACCTTCACGGATGCCGACATCGGCGCGGGCGGCACCCGCGAGAGCGAGCTCTACACCGCCTCCGTCAAGGACTCCCGCAAGGATGCCGAGCCGTCCCGCGTCGCCGTCGGCGGCACCGACCCGCGCGTCCTCGACTGGCGGTTCGTCCCGGACACCGACAGCCTCCTCGTGCTCACCTTCGACGGGCGTCTCCTCCTCAGCGGCGCCGACGGCGCCGGATCCACCGACCTCGGGGCCGGCGTCGAGATCGACGGCATCGCCCGCGGCTCCGCTGTCGCGGTCGTCGAGCGCGTCGACGGCATGGTCCTCATCGACCTCACCGACGGCAGCGAGACCCCGCTGGCGCCGGCCGACGGCGTCGCGGGGCTGCAGGGCGTCGTGACCCCGATCCCCGGCGCCGGGGCGGGCACCATCCGGCAGTTCTTCGTCGCCGACGCGCCGCCGGACGAGCAGGTCACGAACGTCTACCGGGTCGCCGACGACGGCGCCCCGACGCTCCTGTTCACCGCGCCCGCGACCGACGCCGTCCTGCAGACGTGCGTGTCGCCCAGCGGCCGGTACGCCGCCGTCCTCGTCGCGCCCGACACCCTCGACAACGCGTACGACACGTACCAGCACCCGCTGCCGAGCACCCTGCACACGCACGTCATCGACATCGCCTCCGGCGACGCGGTGCAGACCTTCGCCGGTTTCGACCTCTCGTGGTGCCAGACGGCGCCGCCGGTGGGGCAATGAGCGACGCACCCGCCGTGCGCCCGGCCACCAGGCAGGACGTGGAGGGCCTCCCCGTCGACGTCGCACCGCTCCTGCTCGGCGGCGTGCTGCGCACCGAGGTCGCCGGGGCGACCGTCGCGGTGCGGCTCACCGAGGTGGAGGCGTACCACGGGCGCGACACCGGCGACATCCCCGACCCGGGCTCGCACGCCCGCATGGGCCGCACCGCGCGCAACGCGACGATGTGGGGCGAACCGGGACACCTCTACGTGTACCTCAGCCACGGCATCCACTCGTGCGTCAACGTCGTGTGCGGTCCCGAGGGCACCGCCGGCGGAATCCTCCTGCGCGCCGGCGAGATCGTCGAAGGCCAGGATGCCGCCTTCCAGCGCCGTCCCGCCGCCCGCGTCCCGCGCGACCTCGCCCGCGGCCCGGGGCGCCTGGGCGACGCGGTGGGCCTGCGGCATCCGATCCACGACGGGATCGACGCCGTCACGGGCACCCCGCGCCACGGCGCCGTCGCGCGCCTGTGGCTGCCGGAGACCCCGCGCGACGACGTCGTACGCGGCCCGCGCGTGGGTGTCGCTGGGGTCGCGGGCACAGATGCCTTCCCCTGGCGGTTCTGGATCGCCGGCGACCCGACGGTGTCGGCATTCCGCTGGGGACGGGGCGCGGGTCCGTCCGTGCTAGACTGACTCTTTGTCTGCGCGCACTCCAGCACGCAGTTCGTACCCTGTCCGGCGACATGCGTCGCGAGACGATGCGCCACGGGGTGCAGACAAGGGATCTTGGGTGGGGCCGTCCGGCTTCACGGTACTAAGGAGAACATCACCATGGCAGCAGTGTGCCAGGTGACCGGAGCGGTTCCCGGCTTCGGTCACAACATCTCGCACTCGCACCGCCGGACGAAGCGCCGCTTCGACCCGAACGTGCAGAAGAAGACCTATTACGTGCCCTCGCTCGGTCGTAAGGTCACCCTGAACGTGTCCGCCAAGGGCATCAAGGTGATCGACGCGCGCGGCATCGAGTCGGTCGTGAAGGAACTGATCGGGAAGGGTGTGAAGCTCTGATGGCCAAGAAGGCTCAGGACGTCCGTCCCATCATCAAGCTGCGTTCGACCGCCGGCACGGGCTACACCTACGTGACGCGCAAGAACCGCCGCAACAACCCCGACCGCATCGTGCTGAAGAAGTACGACCCGGTGGTCCGCAAGCACGTCGAATTCCGAGAGGAGCGCTGATCTCATGGCCAAGAAGAGCAAGATCGCGCGCAACAAGCAGCGTGAGGCTGTCGTCGAGCGGTACGCCGCGAAGCGCGCCGAGCTGAAGAAGGCCCTGGTCGACCCCAACTCGACCGACGAGCAGCGTGAGGCGGCCCGCGTCGGCCTCCAGAAGCTGCCCCGCAACGCGTCGCCGGTGCGCCTGCGCAGCCGCGACGTCATCGACGGTCGCCCGCGCGGTGTCCTCACGAAGTTCGGCATCTCGCGTGTCCGCTTCCGTGACATGGCCCACCGCGGCGAGCTGCCCGGCGTGACCAAGTCGAGCTGGTAAGCAGACCCTTCGAAAGGCCCGGTGTTCCTCGGAACACCGGGCCTTTTCGCATCCCGCGGGGGCGTCGGGACAGAGCGGACCGTGGCGGCATCCGTCACTTTCGTCACACGCGTCACACGTGCGGCCGCGACACGCCCGAAACATGACGCAGATCCCCGCGAAATCCGCGTGATTCCGCGGTTCGTGGGTATAGTTCGAGGCGGTCGACCGACCAGCCGAGTAGCGAACGCCACTCGGTCCGTAGCAAGCAGAGGCGGTCATCCGCCGCCTTGGAGGACAAACCAATGGCCGACAAGTCCATCACCAAGACCGAGCTCGTCGCGAGCATCGCCAGCGCGACCGGTCAGAGCCAGGCCGCTGTGTCGGGCGTTCTCGACTCCCTCTTCTCCACGGTCGCCGAGGCCGTCGCCAAGGGCTCGAAGGTCTCGATCCCCGGCTGGATCGCGTTCGAGCAGGTCGCCACGTCGGCCCGCACCGGCCGCAACCCGCAGACCGGCGCCGAGATCAAGATCCCGGCCGGCAAGCGCGTCAAGGTCACGGCCGGCTCGAAGCTCAAGGCTGCCGTCAAGTAACGACGACCCAGAAGGGGGATGCCGCGCGGCATCCCCCTTCTGCGTGTCCGGGGCAGGCCGCGCGCAAACGTAGGCTTGGGGGGTGAGCCCGACGTCCGCCCCCGCCCGCCCCGGTGCCCCGCGCCGCGAGGTGGCGGGCATCGCCGCGCCGAGGGCGCTGCGGGCGGCCGGGCCCCTGATCCTCGTCGTCACGGCGATCGTCGTCCTCCTCGCGGGGCTCGCCTTCGGCGGCGGCGCGGATCCGCTGCAGACGGGAGACCCGGGAGCGTTCGTGCGCTGGGGCCTGCCGATCGCGCAGCTGCTCGTCAACCTCGGCGCGGCCGGCATGGTCGGCTCCCTCGTCCTCGCGCTCTTCGCGCTCGAGGCCGGCACGCGTCCCTTCGACACGGCGCTGGATGCGGCATCCGTCTCCGCGGCCGTGTTCACGGTCGCCGCGGGTGCCACGGCGTTCCTCACGTTCCTCAACACGTTCAACCCCGAGTTCGGCCTCGGGCCCGAGTTCGGGGCACAGCTGGGGCGCTTCCTCACCGAGCTCGAGTTCGGCCGCACCTGGCTCATCACGACCATCGCCGGCGCGACGCTGACGATCCTCACCTTCGCGGTCCGCTCGTGGACGGCATCCCTCATCGTGGCGGTCCTCGCCATGGCGAGCCTCGTGCCGATGGCGACGCAGGGGCACAGCGGCGAGCTGGCCTCGCACAACTCGGCGGTCATCGCCCTCGTGCTGCACACGATCGGCGCGGCCATGTGGCTGGGCGGTCTCGTGCTCCTCGTGGTCGTGCGGCCGCAGCTCGACCGCGACGCCGTCGTGCGCGTGCTCACGCGCTACTCGTCCATCGCGCTGTTCGCGTTCATCGTCGTGGCCGCCTCCGGCACCGCGCGCGCGATCATCGGCCTGCAGACCTGGTCGGCGTTCTTCTCGCCCTACGGCGCGATCCTCATCGTCAAGATCGTCGCGCTCGTCTTCCTCGGCGCGCTCGGCGCCTGGTACCGGCGGCGCCTCATCGCCGCTATCGGCGGCGGCGCCGGCCGCGGCGCGGCGCGCTTCTGGACGCTCATCGCTCTCGAGCTCGCGCTCATGGGCGTCGCGAGCGGCGCCGCCGTCGCGCTCTCGCGCACCGCACCGCCCGTCGAGGAGCGGGTGCCGGCGTCGCCGACGCCCGCCGAAGTGCTCACCGAGGCGCCGCTTCCCCCCGAGCTCACGCCGGAGAAGTGGATCACGGCGTGGAACATCGACCTGCTGTGGCTGCTGGTCGCCGCGTTCGCGGTCTTCTTCTACCTCGCCGGCGTGTGGCGCCTGCGCCGTCGCGGCGACGCGTGGCCGCTGTACCGGTCCATCCTGTGGGTGGCCGGCATGGTGCTGCTCGTGTGGGTCACGTGCGGCCCGGTCAACGTCTACCAGGACTACCTGTTCAGCGCGCACATGGTGGGCCACATGCTCCTCACCATGGCGATCCCGCTCATGCTCGTCCCGGGCGCTCCGATCACGCTGGCGCTGCGCGCCATCCGCAAGCGCGACGACGGCACCCGCGGCGGACGCGAGTGGATCATGTGGGCCGTCCACACGCCCGTCGCGCGCGTCCTCACGAACCCCTGGGTCGCCGCCGCGATCTTCGTCGGCTCGCTGTGGATCTTCTACTACACCGACCTGTTCCGCTGGTCGCTGTACGACCACCTCGGGCACGAGTGGATGGTCGTGCACTTCCTCATCAGCGGGTACCTCTTCGTGCAGTCGCTCATCGGCATCGACCCGGTGCCGTACCGGCTGCCGTACCCCGGGCGCCTCGTGCTCCTGCTCGCGGTGCTGGCGATCCATGCCTTCTTCGGCATCGCGATCATGATGCAGACGGGCCTGTTCGTCGCGGAGTGGTTCGGCGCGATGGGCCGCACGTGGGGCCCCACGCCGATCGAGGACCAGTACATCGGCGGCGGCATCGCGTGGTCGATCGGCGAGATCCCGACGCTCATCCTCGCGATCACGGTCGCCATCCAGTGGAGCCGCAGCGACGACCGCGCCCAGCGCCGTCGCGACCGGCACGCCGACCGCACCGGTGACGCCGACCTCGCGGAGTACAACGCGTACCTCGCCACCCTCGCCGCCGACGACGCCCGCCGCGGCGAGTAGCCGCGGCCGCGCCGCGCTGCGCGTCGCCCCGTTGCGCGTTGCCGTGCGCGCGGCCCCGCTGCTCGCCGCCCCGTTGCGCGGCCCCGCGCTGCGGCATCCGTCTCCCCTCTGTCGATTCGTGGCTTCTCTGCCGCCGTCTGCGACAGAGATGACTCGAATCCGCAGAGTCGGCGTTCGATTGGCACGGCACCGCACGGCACCGCACGGCACCGCACTCCGCGCAGCGCCCGCCCCGGCGCCTAGGAGCCGGTGACGCGGATGGACGCGGTGCCGTCGGGGAGGATCGTGATGTCGCCGCCGACGAGGAACGGCACGTCGCGGTCGACGTGACGCACCGTGCCATCGAACAGCGACACGACGTCGACCTCGATGTGCGACACGGCCCGGGTGAGCGGGATGGACCAGTGCGCGCCGTCCGGCTCGACGGTGATCTTCGGGTTCTCGGCGATGCTCCACTCCGGCTCGCCGTCGATGCGGTCGGTCACGACGAAGCCGAACGGGCAGCCGGTCGGCTGCAGCACCTTCTGCGTCGCGCAGTCGGCGAGGAACCCGTCGACGCGCTCCTGCACGACCTTCACGAACTCGTCCGTCGGTTCGGCCTGCAGCTCGAGGGGGACATCGGCGAGCGGCTTGTCGGCGAGCACATCGACGCCCGGGGTCGCCGCGATCGCGGTGTCGACCGCCACGCGGTAGGCGCCGGGGGAGAACACGAGCAGCGGGACCGGCGCGAGCGGATCGGCCTCGACGCCGTCGGGGGAGACCTGGCGCTTGTCGACCTCGAAGCCGTTGACGGTGAACTGCATCGATCCGCGCACGGTGAGGTCGAGCACCGCGAGCGGCGTGCGCGCGAAGCGCCATGCGGGCGTCACGCCGATCCAGCCGTTCGGGGCGACGTCGAACGTGGCCGTGCCCTCGTGCCCGGCGGCGCGGAACGACACCGTGACGCGCGTGCGCTCGCCGACGGACTCTTCGGAGACCATCTCGACGTCGGTCAGCGGCGCGAGCGCGGCGCGGCGCAGGAGCGCGTCCGACGCGGTGACGGGCAGCCCCGCCGCCGTCAGCTCCGACGAGTCGGGGGCGACGCCGGGAAGCGCGAGGGCGTCTGCGGCGCGCCCCTCGGACAGCAGCGTCAGATACTGCTGCACGAATGCGGTGGGGCTGTAGAACTCGCGGTAGAGCACGCCCACACCGGCGGCGACGGCGCCGATGAGGAACACCCCGACGATCGCGAGGAGCGTCATGTCGCGCGCGAGACCGGTGCGACGCGGCGCGGGAGCGGACGGCGCGGAGACGTGCTCGGACGCCGGCTTGTACGCCGTCGTCGTGCCCACCGCCCCCTGGTCCACATGTCCAGTCTAGGAAACGCGGGATGCCGCGCACGCGGCCTACCATGGATCGGTGACCACGCCGCCGCTCTCCGCTGAACAGGAGAGCCTGTTCCGGCTCATCGAGGACACGCGCGAGCACGTGTTCGTCACCGGCCGCGCCGGCACCGGCAAGTCCACGCTGCTGCAGCACCTGGCCTGGAACACGAGCAAGCAGATCGCCGTGTGCGCGCCGACGGGTGTGGCCGCCCTCAACGTGGAGGGGCAGACGATCCACTCGCTGTTCCGCCTGCCCATCGGACTCATCGGCAACAGCGACGAGCCGCAGTCCGACGCCACGCGCCGCATCCTCAACGCGATCGACACCCTCGTCATCGACGAGATCTCGATGGTCAACGCCGACCTCATGGACGCGATCGACCGGTCCCTCCGCAAGGCGCGCGGGCGCCGAGGGGAGCCGTTCGGCGGCGTGCAGATCGTCATGTTCGGCGATCCGTACCAGCTCGCCCCGGTGCCGCCGCGCGGCGACGAGCTCAAGTACGTGCACGACCACTACCGGTCGTTCTGGTTCTTCGACGCGCACGTGTGGGGCGGCCAGGCGCCGACGCCCGAACTCGGCTCCGGCGGCCCGATGGATGCGTTCCTGGATGTCGGACGCTACGGCGCCGATCTGCACATCCGTGAGCTGCGCAACATCCACCGCCAGTCCGACGACGGCTTCAAGGCGATGCTCAACGCCGTCCGGCACGGGCATGTGACCGCCGACATCGCCAAGATCCTCAACGACACCGGCGCGCGGACGCCTCCCGACCCGTCGGACGGCGAGCACCCCATCATCACGCTCGCGACCCGCAACGACATCGTCAACGCCATCAACCGGCGCCACCTCACCGAGCTCATCGGCCGCGAGCAGACCGCCACCGCCGAGATCAACGGCGACTTCGGGCGCGGGGAGGCGAACTTCCCCGCCGACGTCGAGCTCAAGCTCAAGGTGGGCGCGCAGGTGATGTTCCTGCGCAACGACACCCAGTCGTTCGGCGACCCGCCCCGCTGGGTCAACGGCTCGATCGGCACCGTCACCCGCATCGCGGGCGGCACCGTGCGCGTCGAGCTCGACGGCGAGGAGCACGACGTCGAGCCGACGGTGTGGGAGAAGTACCGCTACGCCTACGACCCGGCGTCGAAGTCGCTCACCCGCGAGATCGTCGCCGAGTTCACGCAGTTCCCGCTGCGTCTGGCGTGGGCGGTCACGATCCACAAGTCGCAGGGCAAGACGTACGACCGGGCGATCATCGATCTCGGCTCGGGGGCGTTCGCGCCGGGCCAGACTTACGTCGCGCTGAGCCGGCTGACCAGCCTCGACGGGCTCTACCTGTCGCGGCCCCTGCGCCCGAGCGACATCCGGGTGGATCCGGACGTGCGCCGGTTCATGGCCGACGTGCGCACCGCCGCCGCCTCCGGTCGCTGATCCCCGCGCGGACGCCGGACCGACGGATGCCGGTCGGGCAGGCGACGGTCAGGCGACCTGCGCCGCCGACTTCGCGCGCGCGAGGTCCTCGAACAGCTCCGTGTTGAAGCGGTAGGCGAGGAGAACCTCCTCGATCACGCGCTCCTTCTCGTCGTCGTCCCACGGGACCGCGTCGAGCTGCTCGCGGTAGACCTCCTTGAAGGCCTGCGGGTCGGCGATGTCGCCGAAGATGTAGAAGCCGATGCCGTTGGTCTCGAACCCGAACCGGCGGGCCATGAGCTTGCCGATGAACTGGCCCCCGGACAGGTCGCCGAGGTAGCGCGTGTAGTGGTGGGCGACGAAGCCGCCGGGCCAGGTCGCGCCGACGCGGTTGATGCGGTCGACGTACGCCTGGGTGGTGGGAAGCGGCGTGATCGTCTCCCGCCAGTCCGCGCCGACGAGGAACTCGAGGTCGGCCTCGAGGGCGGGCAGGCGCGTGAGCTTGTCCGAGATGAAGGCGGATGCCACGGGGTCGTTGCGCATGCGGTCGGCGGCGGCCTCGAGCGCCTCATAGATGAAGTAGTGCTGTGCGACGAGCGCGATGTAGTCCTCGCGCGTGCCTTCGCCCTTGATGAGGTCGGCCATGAAGCCGGCGCTCTCGCTGCCGGAGTGGGCCGCGCTGGAGCGGTCGCGCAGGGCGGCTGAGAAGGAGATCGGGTCGTCCATGCGAAACATCATAGCTTCAGGTAAGCGGAACCTAAGTTCGGATGTCGCGGACGATGCCGTTCGCCGGGAATCCGGTGTGCGGGCGCGACGCGGTCAGGCGTGCGGGCGCGGCTCGATGCCGAGCTTGGCGCAGGCCGCGTCGTACAGCGCGACGATCTCACGGCGCACCTCGGGGCGCTCCGTGATGGGTCCGCCCGGCCACGGGACGCGGACCGGCTGCGCGGCGCCGCTCTCCCGATACGCGACCCAGTCGCCCCCCTCGCCGTCGAACGAGATCATCGCGGCGGAGGTGACGTCGTCGAACGGTCCGAAGGCACGGGCGATCAGGACGTTGTCGTCGTTGTGGTCCGCGTTCATGTGCCCCAGGACGGCATCGACGACGGCGGGATCGAAGGTGTGCGGCATCCCTCTACCGTAGCCGGGAGCCCTTGCGCCGCCTGTGTTGCGGCGTGCGCGCGCGGGGAGTCGGAGGATGCCTGGCGCCTCGTCTACACTCGTTGGAGACCACCGGGGGGTGATATGCGAGGTCGGACCATCCGCCGCCGTGCCCTCGCTGTCGCGTGCGCCGTCACGGTGGCTCTGGGGCTCTCGGCATGCGCCCCCGACACCATCACCGACCTCGGCGCCCCCGCGCAGGTCGACGCCGAGCTCAACGGCGACACGCAGGCCGATCTCGAGAAGGCCGTCACCGACGCCATGAAGGCCACGGGCTCCTCCGGCGCCATCGTCGGGGTGTGGGTCCCGTGGAGCGGATCGTGGGTGACCGGGCTCGGCACGCAGTCGCCGACCGACGACAAGCCGGTCGCCGCGGACATGACCTTCCGCGTCGGCGACGTGACGCGGGCCATGGTTTGCGACGCGCTGTACCGCATCGCGGCGGACGGCACCGTCCAGCTCGACGACAGCGTCACCGAATACGTCAGCGGCGTCCCCAACCTCAAGGACGTCACGCTGCGCCAGCTGTGCGACAGCACG
>Ga0182748_1001328_pt1 | contig 24414 bp, 17 predicted proteins | sample eDN3rd37CKraftOP_FD_128877 | JGI IMG/M metagenome (GOLD analysis project Ga0182748, IMG submission 128877) | Enriched Organic Plus compost microbial communities from Emeryville, California, USA - eDNA 3rd pass 37_C Kraft OP (version 2) (version 2) ...
CGTTCGACCCGTGGGCGGCGAGACGGGATGCCGCCTCGGCGCTGCTCAGGCCGTCGTCGGCGTCCGTCGCGAGGGCGCGGACGACGGCGTCGGCGTCCTGCGCGAACCAGGCGATGGCGGGTGAGGCCGCGGGTGCGGCTGCGGTGTCGACCATGATCCGATCATGGCGGAAGACGGCACCCGATACGGGTCGTCGAGCGATCGCGGCGAGACGGAACGCCCCGTCGACACCCGCCGCGTCTCGACGCGTCGCCGCGTGCCTCGCTCAACGACCGCGGGACGGGCCCGCAGGTGCCGTCACTTCTTCTTCTTGAGGGCCTTCTCCGAGACGGGCGCCTCGCCGGAGGCGGCGAGGTCGGCGTAGTACGCGCGCGCCTCGTCCTGACGCTGCTGCTCGGCGCCGGAGGCGATGGGCGCGCGGACGTGCTCGGGCTCGAACCCGAACGCATCGACGAGGTCCTGGGCGTGCGGCCGCAGCCGCGCGCACAGCCGGTCGATGTACCGCGACACCGAGGCGGCGCGCTGCGTCGAGAGACGGCCGTTGATGAGGTACCACGCGAGGTGCTTCTCGATGAGCCACAGCCCGAACAGATCGCGCAGCCATCCGAGGACCTGCTTCGTGCCGGCATCCTCGATCGCACGGACGGCGTCGCTGAACGCCTCCCACTGCAGGAGCTCCCCGTGGGCGCGGGCCGCCTCGATGAGCTCGGCCTGGTGCGTGTTGAACAGCGCGGCGGCCTCGCTCGGGCTGAGCTTCGCCGCGGGGCGCAGGGCGGCCGCGACGTCGGCGACCATCTGCTGGACGCGGTCCGACAGCAGCTCGTGCTGGTGCTCGGCGCGCAGACCGTGCTCGACGGAGCGCGCCGTCGAGCCGAAGTCCGCGACAGCCTGGCCGAGCTGGCGCAGCCCCGCGCCGTGGAAGATCTTGCCCGCCGTCTGCCCGACCGCGAACTTCGCGAGCGCGGCGGCATCCGCTCCCTTGAACTGCTTCGCGTAGTCGCTCAGCAGGCGCTTGCCGACCAGTTGAAGGAGGACGTTGTTGTCGCCCTCGAAGGTGACGTACACGTCGAGGTCCTGCCGCAGGCCGACGAAGCGGTTCTCGGCGATGAAGCCCGACCCGCCGCAGGCCTCGCGGCACTCCTGGATGGTGTCCAGGGCGTTCCACGTGCTGAGCGGCTTGAGCGCGGCCGCGAGCGTCTCCAGATCCTCGCGCTCCTCGGGGGTGTCCGTGCGGCCGGAGAAGACGCCGTCGAACTTCTGCAGCAGCTCGTCGTGCGCGAAGAACTGCGCGTACGTCTGCGCGAGGCGCGGGAGGAGCCGGCGCTGGTGCTTGCCGTAGTCGAGGAGCACGACCTCGTCGGTGCCGGCGCCCGAGTCGAACTGGCGGCGCTGGTTGCCGTAGGTGATGGCGATGTACTCGGCGAGCGCGGCCCCCGTCGTGGCGGCGCCGTCGAGGGACACACGACCCTGCACGAGGGCGCCGAGCATGGTGAAGAAGCGGCGCCCGGGGCTGGAGATCTCGCTCGAGTAGGTGCCGTCGGCGGCGACGTCGCCGTACCGGTTGAGCAGGTTGAAGCGCGGGATCCGCACGTGGTCGAAGGCGAGTCGGCCGTTGTCGATGCCGTTGAGGCCGCCCTTGACGCCGTCGTCCTCGCTCGAGACGCCGGGCAGGAGACCGTTCTCGTCGCGGATCGGCACGAAGAAGCAGTGCACGCCGTAGTTGACGCCGCCGGTGATGAGCTGCGCGAAGACCGTCGCGGCCTTGCCGTGCAGCGCCGCGTTGCCGAGGTAGTCCTTGGTCGCCGCACGGAACGGCGTGTGGATGACGAACTCCTCGGTCTCGGGGTCGTACGTCGCCGTGGTGCCGATCGCGGCGACATCCGACCCGTGCCCGATCTCGGTCATCGCGAACGCCCCCGGGAGGGTGAGGTCGATGACGTCGCGCAGCCATGCGTCGTGGTGCTTCTCGGTGCCGAGCTGCGAGATCGCGGACCCGAACAGGCCCCACTGGACGCCGGACTTGATCTGGAGGCTGGGGTCGGCGAGCACGAGCTCCTCGAAGCCGGCGAGGTTGGCGCCGTTGTCCTCGAGGCCCCCGAAGCGCCGGGGGAACGCGCGACGCGATCCTCCCGCCTCGACGAGCAGGCGAAGCTGCCCGAGGACGCGTTCGCGGTGCTCGGGCATCGGCTGCCCCTCGATGCGCCAGAACGCGGGGTCCTTGATCATCTCGCGCGCCTCGCGTCGCGTGTCCGCCCACGTGCCCAGGAGCAGGTCCGTCACGTGCGCGACGTCGATGCGGGCCTCGGCGGCCTCATCCGGCGTGTGCGGGGCGGTCGGCGCGCCCCCTGCGGGCGTGCGACGGCTGGCGGAGGGCTTCTTGGAGCGGACGACGTCGACCATGGGCCACCTTTCGGATGACGAGCTGGGGCGTCTCCAACCGTAGGACTCCTCCAACTCTTACCCAACCCGGTTGGCGGAGTGGCACAACCGAGGCGCGGGGCGGGGCCGGGCCCGGTTGTGCGCTCCCGACATCCGGCACGAAACCCCTGGCCGCACGTCGGCGGCCGGGCACATGATGGGCGGGGGCGGAGCGGAGGGATGCCATGAGGGTCACGCTGGAGAAGTGGGATGCCGACGACCTGCCCGTGCGGGAGCGGGTCGACACCCCGGAGATGACAGAGCACCTCGGCGGTCCGGAGACGGCCGAGCAGGTCGCCGCGCGGCACGCCCGCCACCTCCGCTCCGAGGAGACCGGCGACGCCTGGATGTTCCGCATCGACGTGGACGGGGCTGCGGCCGGCAGCATCGGGTTCTGGCACGTCGACCATGAGGGCGTTCCCGCCTACGAGGCCGGATGGAGCGTGCATCCGGAGCACCAAGGGCGCGGCGTCGCCCGCGAGGCGCTGCGGCAGGTGATCCGGCTCGCCGCGGCACGACGCGACCGGGAGCTCGTGGTCGCGTACCCCGGCGTCGACGACGCGGCATCCGACGCCCTCTGCCGGCGCGCGGGATTCACGCACACCGGCGCGGGCAGGATGCCGTGGCGGGGCGGTGAGCTCGCCTACAGCGTGTGGGAGCTCGACATGTCACCCCTGGATCTCACCGGGCGCGTTCCCGACGTGGACGAGCCGTTCGGGGAGGGCGTCCTGGACGAGACCCTGTGGTGGCCGCACTACCTGCCGCACTGGTCGAGCCGCGACCGCACGGCGGCGCGCTATGCCGTCGACCCGGAGGGGCTCGAGCTGCGCATCGAGGCGGACACGCGGCCCTGGGCACCGGATGTCGACGGCGACATCCGCTGCTCCCACGTGCAGACCGGGCAGTGGGCGGGACCCGTCGGCTCGGGGATCGGGCAGCACCGGTTCCGTCCCGGCCTCGTCGTGCGGGAGGCGCAGCCCGAGCGGCGGCTGTGGCTCGTGCAGCACGGCGTCATCGAGGTGCGGATGGCCGCCGTGCGGCATCCGGATGTCATGGTCGCGTGCTGGCCCATCGGGTTCGAGGAGCGCCCCGAGGACAGCGGCGAGATCTGCCTCGCGGAGATCTTCGGGTCTGACATGGATGACGACGGCGGATGGGTCGGCGTCGGCGTCAAGGCGCAGAACGACCCGCGTCTGCGCGACGACGTCGAGCGCATCCGCATCGATGAGGACCTCACGCGGCCGCACGACTACGCCGTGGAGTGGACGCCCGACCGGCTGCGGTTCTTCATCGACCATCGCTGGGTCAAGACCGTCGCGCAGCGGATCGACTATCCGGTGCAGCTCATGCTCGACGTATACGAGTTCCCGCGCGCCGACGGCACGCGCGACACCGCGGCGCTCCCGCACCGCTTCCGCATCAGCCACGTGCGCTCGTTCGGCCCGGGGTGAGCGCCGGTTGGTGCCGGGTCGACCGTGAGCGACGCGCCGCGGTCAGAACAGCCCGACGATGCGTCCGTCGTCGTCCACGTCGATCGAGTTCGCCGCGGGCACCTTCGGCAGGCCGGGCATCGTCATGATGTCGCCGCAGATCATGACGACGAACCGCGCGCCCGCCGACAGGCGCACCTCGCGGATGTCGACGACGTGGCCGCTCGGCGCGCCGCGCAGCTTCGGGTCCGTCGAGAACGAGTACTGCGTCTTCGCGACGCACACCGGATAGTCGCCGTACCCGGACTCCTGCAGGCGACGGATCTGGTCGCGCACCGCGGTGGAGGCGGTGATGTCCGCCGCGCCGTAGATCCGGGTCGCGATGGCCCGCATCTTGTCCCACAGCGGCACCTCGTCGGGATACGTGAAGCGCAGCTCGGGGGTCGGGGCGTCGCACAGCTCGACGACGGCACGGGCGAGATCCTCGGCGCCGGCACCGCCCTCCGCGAAGTGCTTCGAGACGACGGCCGTCCCGCCCGCCCGCTCGACCCCGGCGATGAGGGCCGCGACCTCGGCATCCGAGTCCTCCGCGCGGTGGTTGATGGAGACGACGGCGGGGATGCCCCACGTCTCGCGGACGGTCGTGAGATGACGCAGGAGGTTGACCATTCCGCGCTCGAGCGCCGCGACATCCTCCTGCGGCAGGTCGGCGACCTCGACACCGCCCTGGTACTTGAGCGCCCGGACGGTCGCGACGATGACCGCCGCCGAGGGCCGCAGGCCGGTCTCACGGCACAGGATGTCGACGAACTTCTCCGCCCCGAGATCCGCCCCGAAGCCCGCCTCGGTGACGACGTAGTCGGCCAAGCGCAGCGCCGAGCTCGTCGCGATGACCGAGTTGCAGCCGTGGGCGATGTTCGCGAAGGGGCCGCCGTGCACGAAGGCCGGCGTGTTCTCGAGCGTCTGCACGAGGTTGGGTGCGAGCGCGTCGCGCAGCACGGCCGCCATGGCGCCGTTCGCGTCGAGGTCGCGGGCTCGCACCGGCGAGCGGTCGCGCGTGTAGGCGACGACGATGTCGCCGAGGCGCTCCTTGAGGTCGGCGAGGCTCGTCGCGAGGCAGAAGATCGCCATCACCTCGGAGGCCACGACGATGTCGAACCCGGACTCGCGCGGGTAGCCGTTGCCCGGGCCGCCGAGACCGATGACGATGTCGCGCAGCGCGCGGTCGTTGACGTCGAGGACCCGTCGCCACGTGATGCGCCGCACATCGATGCCGAGCGCGTTGCCGTGGTGGATGTGGTTGTCGATGAGCGCGGCGAGCAGGTTCGTGGCGACGGCGATCGCGGAGAAGTCGCCGGTGAAGTGGAGGTTGATGTCCTCCATCGGCACGACCTGCGCGTATCCGCCGCCCGCCGCGCCGCCCTTCATGCCGAACACGGGGCCCAGCGCCGGCTCGCGCAGGCAGATCATGGCGTTCTCGCCGATCCGGGTGAGCGCGTCGCCGAGCCCGACCGTCGTGGTCGTCTTGCCCTCCCCGGCGGGCGTCGGCGAGATGGCGGTCATGAGGATCAGGCGCCCCTGCGGCCGGTCCCGCAGCGACTGCAGGAAGGGCAGGGCCACCTTGGCCTTGTACCGCCCGTAGGGCTCGAGACTGTCGTCGGGGATGCCGAGCTTCGCGGCGATCTCCCGGATGGGGAGCATGTGTGCGGACTGCGCGATGTCGATGTTGCTGAGGCCCACGTCGAACCTTCCCCGGCTCGCGGATGGCACGAGCCGTCCCAGTGCGGAGCCCCGTCGCTCCGCCGCGCCCAGCCTACGGTGCGGCCCGCCGCAGACCCCGGATGCCGCGCGACGCGCGCGTCAGCGGCGGCGATGACCCCCCGCACGGCCGCGCCGTAGCGCTCGCGCATGGCTGCGCCGTAGCGGCGTCTCTGCGGATTCGTGGCGCCGTCGCCGGCACGTCTGTCGAATCGTGGCTTCTCTGCTGCCGACGGCGACAGAGACGCCACGAATCCGCAGAGCCGCGGCGGGGCGGGCGCAGCACGCGGGGGGGGCGCGCAGCACGCGGCGGGGGCGGGCGCAGCCCGCGGCAGGGCGCGCGCAGCACGCGGCGGGGCGGGCGCGCAGCACGCGGCGCGGGGCGGGCGCGCAACACGCGGCGGCGGGCGGCGGGCGCGGGCCGGCGATGCGCCGGCCGCGGACCCCGGATGCCGCGCGCGGCGCGTCAGGCGGCGGCGATGACCGCGAGCACGGCCTCGCCGTAGCGCTCGCGCTTGGCTGCGCCGATGCCCGTGATGCCGTCGAGGTCGGCCGGGCTCGCAGGGCGGTGGGTCGCGAGCGCGCGCAGCGTGGCGTCGGCGAACACGACGTACGCGGGTACCCCCTGCTCGCGGGCGACGCCGGCGCGCCACGCGCGCAGCGCCTCGAACAGCTCGCGGTCCTCCTCGGCGACGGACTCGGCGACCGACGACTTGCGCACGCGGCTCGAGCCGCCGGTGCGCCCGAGCACGTCGCGGCGCAGCGCGACCTGGCGCTCGCCGCGCAGGACGTCGCCGGCCGCCTCGCCGAGCGCGAGGGTGCCGTACTCGCCGCGTGCCACGAGCAGGCCGGAGGCGAGGAGCTGCCGGACGACCCCCCGCCAGTCCTGCTCGGACAGGTCGGAGCCGATCCCGAACGTGGCCAGCTCGTCGTGGCGCTGCTGTCGCACGCGCTCGGTCGAGCTGCCACGCAGGATGTCGATGATCTGCCCGGCCCCGAAGGACTGGTTCCGCTCGCGCTGCAGCCGCACGATCGTCGACATGAGCTTCTGCGCGGCGACGGTGCCGTCCCACGTCTCGGGCGGCGTGAGGCACGTGTCGCAGTTGCCGCAGGGCCCCGAGTCCTGCCCGAAATAGCCGAGGAGGTTCTGCCGCCGGCAGCCGACCGTCTCGCACAGCGCGAGCATCGCGTCCAGGTGCTGGCCCATGCGCATCTTGAACGCGCGGTCGCCCTCGCCGGCGTCGATGAAGCGGCGCTGCTGGACGACGTCGCCGAGTCCGTAGATCATCCACGCAACGGCGGGCTCGCCGTCACGGCCCGCACGCCCGGTCTCCTGGTAGTAGCCCTCGACGGACTTGGGCAGGTCGATGTGGGCGACGAAGCGCACGTCGGGCTTGTCGATGCCCATGCCGAACGCGATCGTCGCGACCATCACGACGCCCTCCTCGCGGAGGAACCGGGACTGGTTGGCCGACCGCACCTCGGCCGGCAGGCCCGCGTGGTACGGCAGGGCGTCGATGCCCTGCTTGCGCAGCGCCTCCGCCGTCTGCTCGACCGACTTGCGGCTCAGCGTGTAGACGATGCCCGCCGCGCCCTCCGGCTGCGACCGCAGGAACGACACGAGCTGGCGGCGCGGGTCGGTCTTCGCCTCGATGCGGTACTGGATGTTGGGCCGGTCGAAGCTCGCGACGAAGTGCTGCGCGTCGGGAAGGCGCAGGCGCTCGGTGAGCTCGCGGTGCGTCTCGCGGGTCGCGGTGGCGGTGAGCGCCATGCGCGGGACGCCCGGGAAGCGCTCGCCCAGATCGCCCAGCGCGAGGTAGTCGGGGCGGAAGTCGTGGCCCCACTGCGATACGCAGTGCGCCTCGTCGATGGCGATGACGCTGAGCCGCCCGCGCTGCAGCAGCGCCGACGTCGACGGCACCGAGAGGCGCTCGGGGGCGACGTAGAGGAGGTCGAGATCGCCGGCGAGGTACGCCTGCTCGACGCCGGCGCGCTCGCCCGGCGTCTGCGTCGAGTTGAGGTACGCGGCGCGCACGCCGTTGGCGACGAGCGCGTCGACCTGGTCGTGCATGAGGGCGATGAGCGGGCTCACGACGAGTCCGGTGCCCTCGCGCACGAGCGCGGGCACCTGGTAGGTGACGCTTTTGCCGCCACCGGTGGGCATGAGCACGACGGCGTCGCCGCCCGCGATGACGTGGTCGACGATCGCGGCCTGATCGCCGCGGAACGCGTCGTAGCCGTAGACCTCGTGCAGGACGGCGCGCGCGTCGGCGCCGGTGAACGACCGCGCCGGGAGCGACATCACCGCGGGCGCGGTGGCCGCCGGTCCCGCGACGTCGGGCGGCGGCATCCATCCGTCCTCCGGCGGCGCCCACTCGTCCGGCGGGGGCCCGTCGTACCCGGGGTCGCCGAGCGGCGGCTCGTCCCAGGGCAGGTCGAGGTCGGGCTCGTAGGACTCCGATCGCGACTGCACCCGTCGAGTGTATGCCGCGGGTCGGACGCCTAGAGCCGGACCACCTCGCGCACGTGGACGACGGCGGCGCCCGCCTCGATCGACGCGTCGAGGTCGACGTCGGCGCGGATGCGCCAGTCGTGGTTCCCCTCCGGGTCGTCGATGGTCTGCTCGACGTGCCACACTCCCGCCTCGGCGTCGTCGATCGACACGAGGGCGGGCGAGCGCGCAGGACCGCCGGTGAGGATCTCGTCGTGCTCGTCGTAGTAGGCGTCCAGCGCCGCGGGCCAGTCCACGTCCGGGTCGAGCGCGATGAGCTCGTCGTCGCGCTGCAGAGCGGCCAGCTGCACGCGCCGGAACAGCTCGTTGCGCACGAGCACCGTGAACGCGCGGCGGTTCGACACGATCGACGGCGGAGCCGGCGGGACGACCGGCTCGGACGGATCGGCGACCGGGTCCACGAGCGCCGCCCACTCGTCCACGAGGCTCGAGTCGACCTGGCGCACGAGCTCGCCGAGCCACTCGATGACGTCGCGCAGCTCGTCGGTCTGCGCGTCGGCGGGGACGGTCTGGCGGATCGCGCGGTAGGCGTCGCTGAGGTAGCGCAGCACGAGGCCCTCGCTGCGGCCGAGCTGGTACAGCGAGACGAACTCGCCGAACGACAGGGCGCGCTCGAACATGTCGCGCACCACCGACTTGGGCGACAGGGCGAAGTCGCGCACCCACGGCTGGCTCGACGCGAACACCTCGAACGTCTGCGTGAGCAGCTCGGCGAGCGGCTTCGGGTAGGTGATGTCCTCGAGCAGCGCCATCCGCTCGTCGTAGTCGAGGCCGTCCTGCTTCATCGCCGCGACCGCCTCGCCGCGCGCTCTGAACTCCTGCTGCGAGAGGATCGCGCGCGGGTCGTCGAGCGTCGCCTCGATGACGCTCACGACATCCAGCGCATAGTGGCCCGTCCCGACGCCGCCCTCCCCCTCCGGGTCGAGCAGCTCGATCGCGGCGAGCGCGAAGGGCGACAGCGGCTGGTTGAGGGCGAAGTTCGGCTGCAGATCCACGGTGAGACGGATGCCGCCCTCCGGCGTCACCTCGACGATCCCGGCGACCCGCAGTGTCCGGAAGATCGCGAGCGCCCGGCGTGCCAGCGCGAAGCGCCGCGCCCGCGGCTCGTGGTTGTCGAACACGAGGGAGCGCACGTTCTCGAAGACGTCGCCGCCGCGCGCGATGACGTTGATGAGCATCGCCGCCGTCAGCTGCATGTACGGCACGAGCGGCTCCGGCACCGCCTCGACGAGCCGCTCGAAGGACCCCTGCCCCCAGTTGACGACGCCGGTGGGCGCCTTCTTGCGCACGATCTTCTTGCGCTTGGCCGGGTCGTCGCCCGCCTTGGCGAGCGCGACGGCGTTCTCGATCTCCCACTCGGGCGCCATCCCGACGACGTTGCCGTACGGGTCGTATCCGGCCCGTCCGGCACGGCCGGCGACCTGGTGGAACTCGCGGGCCGTGAGCTGGCGCATCTTCGTCCCGTCGAACTTCGACAGCGCCGTGATGACGACGGTGCGGATGGGGACGTTGATGCCGACCCCGAGTGTGTCGGTGCCGCAGATGACCCGCAGCAGGCCCCGCTGCGCGAGCGTCTCGACGAGGCGCCGGTAGCGCGGCAGCATCCCGGCGTGGTGCACGCCGATCCCCGCCCGCACCAGCCGCGAGAGCGTCTTGCCGAACCCGGTCGTGAAGCGGAAGCCGCCGATCGCCTCCGCGATGGCATCCCGCTGCTCGCGGGTCGTGACCCGCGCGCTGGAGAGCGCCTGGGCGCGCTCGACGGCGGCGGCCTGAGAGAAGTGCACGATGTACACGGGCGCCTCGCGACGCTCCAGGAGCGACTCGAGCACCTCGTGCACGGGACGCCGCTCGTAGGAGAAGTGCAGCGGCACGGGACGCTCGAGGCCGGTGACCACGGCCGTCTCGCGTCCGGTGCGCCGGCGCAGGTCGTCCGCGATGGGGGTGACGTCGCCGAGCGTCGCCGACATGAGGAGGAACTGCGCGCGGTGCAGGATCAGCAGGGGCACCTGCCACGCCCACCCGCGCTCCGGGTCGCCGTAGTAGTGGAACTCGTCCATGACGACCTGGTCGACATCCGCCTCCGGCCCCTGCCGCAGCGCGAGGTTGGCGAGGATCTCCGCGGTGCAGCAGATGATCGGCGCGTCCGCGTTGACGGACGAGTCTCCGGTCACCATGCCCACGTTCTCGGCGCCGAAGATCTCCACGAGGGCGAAGAACTTCTCGCTCACGAGCGCCTTGATCGGCGCCGTGTAGTACGTGCGCCCGCCCCGGGCGAGGGATGCCGCGTGGGCGGCGACCGCGACGAGCGACTTGCCCGTGCCGGTCGGCGTCGACAGGATCACGTGGGCACCGGAGACGAGCTCGATGACCGCCTCGTCCTGCGCCGGGTAGAGGGTGATGCCGCGCTCGCCCACCCACTCCGCGAACGCGTCGTAGACGGCGTCGGGGTCGGCGCCGCGCACGCGATCGAGCAGGGAGGTCACCGGTCGAGTCTGCCGCATGCGGATGACGGCGCCCTGTGCGCGTGCCGACGGTCGCGACGCATCCCGCCCGCCGCACCCCGCGCGGGGCTACGGTGGAGTCGTCGAAGGGACCGATCCATGGACGACGCTCTCACCGTCACGCGAAACGACGACGCCGGCCGCTACGAGATCCATGTCGGCGACGTCCTCGCCGGCTACTCCGAGTTCTCGATCGACGAGCAGGGCCGCATCGTCGTCCCCCACACTGAGATCGATCCGGCGTTCGGCGGGCGGGGCCTGGGCACCGAGCTCATCACCCGCATGCTCGCCGACATCGTCCGGCGCGGTGAGACGATCGTGCCGCTGTGCCCGTTCGTGCGGCGCTACCTGCGCTCGCACGAGGTCCCGGATCTGCGCATCGACGACTCCTTCACGCGCCGGCAGGAGTCCTCCGGCGAGAGGCGCCGCGGAGGCGGGGGCGTATGACCAGGCTCGACGCCGACACCTCGGAGCTCACCGCTGTCCGCCCCGCGGACGGACAGAGCTCCGGCCCCGGTCCGCGGTCGCTCCTGCTCGCCGCCCGCGACGTGCCGCTGGGCGGCGTCCGCGCGATGGAGGTGCACCGCGCGCTGCCGCAGCGCGACCTGCCGATGGTCGGAGCGTGGTGCTTCCTCGACCGGTTCGGTCCGCAGGTCACGCGCATGCGCGTCGAGCCGCACCCCCACATCGGCCTGCAGACCGTCACGTGGCCGTTCCTCGGCGAGGTGCGCCACCGCGACTCGATCGGCAGCGACGTGGTCGTGCGCAGCGGCGCGCTCAACCTCATGACCAGCGGCGCCGGCATCGCGCACTCGGAGTACTCCGTCGGCGAGGAGGCCGCACCGCTCGACGCGCTGCAGCTGTGGGTGGCGCTGCCCGAGTCGCGTCGTCACGGCGCACCCGAGTTCGAGCGCCACGAAGACCTGCCCATCGTCGACATCCCGTCCGACGAGGGAGCGGATGCGGCGGCGATCGTCGTGCTCGGCGCGCTGGGCGACGTCGTGTCGCCGGCGACCGTGCACACGCCGATCGTCGGCGCCGAGCTGCGCGTCCCCGGCGGCACCCGCGTCACGCTGCCGCTGCGACCGGACTGGGAGTACGCGCTGGTGGGCGTCGACGGAACGGCGGATGCCGCGGCGACGCCGGGCGAGCAGCCCGTCGCCGTCGCGCGCGAGCACCTGCTCTACCTCGGCAGCTCGCGCGACGCCATCGAGCTGTCCTCGGCGGAGGGCGCGACCCTGTTCCTCCTGGGCGGAGAGCCGTTCGAGGACGACATCGTCATGTGGTGGAACTTCGTGGGCCGCACCCACGAGGAGATCGTCGAGGCGCGCGAGGCGTGGGAGGCGCAGTCGGACCGCTTCGGCGTCGTCCCCGGCCACGGCGACGTGCGCATCCCCGCACCGCCGCTGCCCGCCGTCCGCCTGACGGCACGCCGCCGCCGGGTGTGACGCCGCGCGACCGACGCGGTCCCGCGCGCGATTACGCTTGAGGTCGTGCCCACTCGGAATCGGCTGTCGACGCGCGTCCTGCTGATCTGCGCCGCCATCGGCGTCGCGACGGGCATCGCCGGCGGCATCGCAGGGATCATCACCCCCGCGTTCCTCATCGTCGCCGCGCCGCTGTACGGCCTCGTCCTCGGCGTGCACGTGCTGCCCGGCATCATCGCGCAGGAGCTGCTGCGGCTCCCGTTCGTCGCGATCATCACGCACCTCATCGCGGCCCTGGTGGGCAGCGCCTTCGCCGTGGGCTTCGCTCCCCGCTACCTCGGCACGGCGCTGCTGTTCGGCGCGATCCAGGAGGGAGTGGCGGCGCTCACCCGCTACCGCGCGTGGCGCGCTTGGCGGTTCTTCCTCTCCGGCATCATCATCGGCATCATCGTCGCGGTCGTCGTCGCGTTCGTCGCGAACCTGTCGAGCATGGCGCTGTGGGCGCAGATCATGTACTTCGCGGTCTCGATTCTCGGCCCCGTGGCGTGGACCGCGGTCGCGCTCGGCATCGGCGCGGGACTGCGCCGCGCGGGCGTCGCCCGGGGCACCGGGATCCGCTAGCCCACCGGGGCGCGGCGGTAGGCTGGGGGCGAAGCCTCCGCTCCGCTTCGAAAGGCTCCCGTGTCGTCCGCCGATCCAGCCGGCGCAGCCGCGTCGGCGGCCGCCTCCGCCCCCGTCCTGCGGGTCCGTGCGCTGTCCGTCACCCACGAGGGTGCGGATGCCGCGACCCCCTCGGCGGTGACGTTCGACGTCGCGCCCGGCGAGGTCGTGCTGCTCCTCGGCCCGAGCGGATCCGGGAAGTCGACGCTGGCACTCACGCTGAACGGCCTCATCCCGCACGCGATCGTCGCGGACGTCGAGGGGACGGTCCAGGTCACCGGGCTCACGGCATCCGACACCCCGGTCGCGACCCTCAGCACGCACGTGGGCATGGTCTTCCAGGATCCCGACGCGCAGCTGGTCACCGGCACGATCCTCGATGAGGTCGCCTTCGGGCTCGAGAACCTGCGGGTCCCCGCCGACGAGATCATGCGCCGCGCCGAGACGGCCCTGCGCCGCGTCGGTCTCTGGGAGCGCCGCGCCGAGAACCCCGACCGCCTGTCCGGCGGCGGGCGCCAGCGCCTCGCGATCGCGTGCGCCCTCGCCATGGGGTCGTCGCTGCTCGTGCTCGACGAGCCCACCGCGAACCTCGACCCCACCGGGATCGAGGACGTCTACGCCGCCCTGGCCGACATCCGCGGCGAGCAGGCCGTCGTCCTCATCGAGCACAATCTCGACGTCGCGGTCGGGCACGTCGATCGCGTCGTGGTGCTGGACGGCGCGGGCCGGCTCGTGATGGACGGTCCTGTCGACCTCCTGCGCGACCGCGCCGTCGAGCTGCTCGAGCTGGGCGTGTGGCTGCCGACCGCGACCCTCGCCGCGCTGCGGCTGCGCGCAGCCGGCTACCCGCTCGCTCCCCTGCCGCTCACCGCCGCCGAGCTGCGCGCCTCCCTCGACGCGACCCCCGCGCCCACGGTCGCCGCGCGAGCGACCGCAGCCGGCGAGGTGCGGCGCCCCACCCCCGCCGACCCGCTCATCCGCGTCCGCGGGCTCACCGTGCGGCGCGGCCGGAAGACGATCCTGCACGACATCGCGCTGGACGTGCGGCGCGGCGACTTCCTCGCGGTCGTGGGCGCGAACGGCGCGGGCAAGACGACGCTCGTGCAGGCGATCGCCGGCGTCGTCCCACCGCCGCGAGGACGGATCCGCGTGGGGCCGGGCCTGGATCCCGGACGCGCCTCGGCGGACGAGCTCGCGCGCCACATCGGGTTCGTCTTCCAGAACCCGGAGCACCAGTTCATCGCCCACACCGTGTACGACGAGCTCGCGCACGGACTGCGAGACGTGCCGGACGCCCGCCCGCGCGTCGAGGAGATGCTGGCCCGCTTCGGACTGACCGGCAAGGAGGACGTGCATCCGTTCCTCCTCTCCGGGGGCCAGAAGCGACGCCTGTCGGTCGGCACCGCGCTCATCGCCGGCGCCCGGATCCTCGCGCTCGACGAGCCGACGTTCGGACAGGACCGCGAGCGCGCCGACGAGCTGCTCGGCATCCTCGACGACCTCCACCGCGCCGGCGCCACCGTCATCGTCGTGACCCACGACATGCAGCTCGTGGCCGAGCACGCGACGCACATGGCGGTCCTCGCCGAGGGCAGGCTGATCGCCCACGGCACGACGGACGACGTGTTCGCCGACCGTGCCGTCATCGACGCCGCGGGGCTGCGTCTGCCCCCGCTCGCGGAGGCCTTCGCCGGCATCCGCTCGCATCCTGAGCTCGACGGCGTCGTGCGGCTCCACGATCTGCCGGAGGCGACGGCATGAGCACGGAGACTCCCGCCACGCCGCAGGCGGCCGCGTTCGATCCCTACGCCCCGGCGCCGCCCGCGACGCGCCGACACTTCCTCTACCGGCTGAATCCGCTCGCCAAGCTCGCCGCGATCGTGCCGGCGATCGTGGTCCTCGTGTTCGTGCGCGACCTCGCGACGCCGCTCGCCTTCGGCGCGCTCGCCTACCTCGTGCTGCTCATCGGCGCACGGATCGGCGTGCGCACGGCGCTGCTGCTCGCGGCGCTGCCCGCCGGCGTCGCGGTGCTCGGCGTCGGGTTCTCGCTCTGGGTGGACGCCGGGGGCGTCGACGACACCGCCGTCGTGTGGCGCATCGGCGGCTGGACGATGTACTCGGGAGCGCTCGCCATCGGATACGCGACCGCCCTCCGCCTCGGGGCGATCTTCGCCCTGTCGCTCGTCCCCGGGCTCACCACGACGGGCCCCGACCTGGTGCGCTCGCTCGTGCAGCAGCTGCGGGTGCCGTACCGCATCGGGTACACCGCGATGGCCGCGTTCCGCTTCGTGCCGCGGTTCCGGTACGAGCTCGAGGTCATCCGCTCGGCGCACCGCGTCCGCGGGGCCCACGGCGGGAGGGGCCCGTTCGCGGCCGTCGCGCGGTGGATGGGCTACGTCGTGCCGCTCCTGGCCGGAGCCATCCGGCACGCCGAGCGGGTCGCCCTCGCCATGGAGGCGCGCGCCTTCGGCGCCTACCCGACCCGCACCGAGCGATACCCGGTGCCGTTCCGCGCCCGCGACGTCGTCTTCATCGTGGTGCTGTGGCTCGTGTCGGCCGGGGTGCTCGTGTGGGGATATCCCTGGCAGCTGGGCTGAGCCGCGACATCCGCCCCTTCAGCGCCCCTGCCGCACACGTTCCCGCCCCGCACTCCCGTGTCTCGACGTGTCCCACAAACGGCGACCCTCGGGCCGCCTCGGCCACCACAACGGGGACACGGCGCGCAGAGGTGTCCCGCACATGGCGGGTTGAGCGGGGCGCAGGTCACCCCACGGGGGACACGCTCCGCGCGCCGTGGCGTCGGAGCGTCACGCTCCGCCTACCGCTTTCCGACGATCTGTCGCGACACGATGTCGCGCATGATCTCGTTGGTGCCGCCGTAGATGCGGTGCACGCGGGCGTCGAGGAACGCGCGCGCGATGGGGTACTCGGTGATGTAGCCGTAGCCGCCGTGCAGCTGCACCCCGATGTCGAGCAGCTCCCACTCGCGCTCGGTGGCCCAGTACTTGACCTTCGCCGCCTCTTCGGCGGTGAGCTTGGAGTCCTTGTAGAGCATGAGGGCGCGGTCGATGTAGGCCCACAGCACATCGACCGTGGTGGCCATGTCGGCGAGCTGGAAGCGCGTGTTCTGGAAGTCCGCGATCCGCTCGCCGAACGCCTCGCGGCTCAGCGTGTAGTCGCGGGTCCAGACGAACGCGGCCTCAGCGGCGGCGGCGGCTGCGACGCCGATCGACAGGCGCTCGAGCGGCAGGTTCATCATGAGCTGGATGAAGCCGAGACCCTCTTTGCCGCCGATGAGGTTCGCCTCGGGCACGAAGACGTCGCTGAACGAGAGCTCGGCGGTGTCCCACCCGTGGAAGCCCATCTTGTCGAGCTTCTTGCCGTGGTCGAAGCCCTCCATGCCGTTCTCGAGGATGAGGAGGCTGAAGGCGTCGGGGCGGTTGCCCTCGCCGGTCTTGACGAAGGTCACGACGATGTCGGCCGTCTTGCCGGACGAGATGAACGTCTTCGCGCCGTTGACGATGTAGCCGCCGTCGACCTTCTTGGCCGTGGTCTTGATGCCGCGCAGGTCGGAGCCCGCGCCGGGCTCGGTCATCGCGAGGGCGCCGAGGATCTCACCGGTCGCCATGCCGGGCAGCCACTTCTCCTTCTGCTCCTGCGTGCCCATGTGCACGAGGTAGGGGACGGCCAGGTCGTCCTGGATTCCGAACGCGCCCGCGAGCGAGCCGTGCCCGGCGCCGATGGTCTCCTCGAGCACGATCGAGCGGAAGCGGTAGTCCTGGAGCATGCCGGCGCCGCCGAACTCCTCCGGCACCGACAGGCCGATGATGCCCGCCTCGCCTGCCGCGAGCATGGTCGCGCGGTCGATCTCGCCGTCCGCCTCCCACTGCTTGCGCTTCTCCTCGGTGGCGTAGCGCTTGATGAACTCCTTGACGACGTCGCGGAACGCCTCGTGGTCCTCGTCGTAGATGTCGCGTTGCATCGCGATCCCTTCCTCCTCGTCGAGACGGCGGTCCGTGTCCGCCCGCAGCTGTGGGACTGCATCCCACGCACCATAGTACTGAGTTCCACCTGGCGCGGCGGAAAGGGATCAGTCGCCGTAGTCGGGCGAGGCGGGAAGGCCCCAGAACTCCTCGAGCGTGTGGAATCCGCCCTCGTGATAGGCGGTCGCCAGCTCCGTCCCCACGTAGCGGATGTGCCACGGCTCTGGGCTGTACCCGGTGGTCCCGGTCTGGCCCTTCTCGTAGCGGATGACAAAGCCGTACCGCCACGCGTTGTCGGCGAGCCAGGCCCCCTGGCGGGTGGAGCCGAGCTGCTCGATGCTGCTGCAGCCCCGCTTCGTGCACGCCACGACATCCGCCGCCAGCCCCGACTGGTGCTCGCTGAACCCCGGGCGCGCACTCACGGCATCCGCCGCGCGGCGGCCGAGCGCGGCGACCTGCCCGGCGTACTCGGTGCGCTGCGTGCGGTACGAGCGGTAGCCGCTCGTGATCGCGATCTCCCCCGCGCCTTCCTCCTGCGCCCCCGTGACGAGGGCGGTGAGCGCGGCGCCGGCGTCCGAGCGGAGGACGCCCGCGTTGAAGACCCGCATGTCCTGCACGCGGGTCAGGCCGCCCGGCTCGTAGTCCCGCGGCGAGTACGGACGCGACTTGTCGACGACCATCCACACGTGCGAGGGGTCGGCGAGATCGATGCACGGCGCGGTGCCGGCGACCACGGCCTCGCGGAGGGCACGCGCCCCGCCCATCGCCTCCACCACGGCACTGTCGTCGCCGTCGGCGAGCCCGTCCGCGACGCCCGGGAGCGCGCAGGCGTCCACGACCGCGGCGGCGGGCACGGGGGTCGACGCGAGCGGGGGCGGAGCGGACACGACGGATGCCGTCGGCGACGGGGTCGCGATCGGCGCGGCGGCACGCTCCCGAGCACCGGAGGTGAGGGCGAGGCCTGCGACGACGAGGACGCCGGCGAGCGCGGCCGATCCGCCGGCCGTCCAGACGGTGCGGCGCCGCACGCGTGCGTGCCGGGCGGTGGGCGGCGACACAGGACGGCGCGCGTCGGCGGCGAGATGCCGTGCACCTCGCGCGTGCCGCGGACCGGGGGTCGCCATCCGTCCATTGTGCCCGGGTCTCCTCCGCCGCACCTGGACGCGAGCGATCGACGGAGAAAGATTCGAAGCACGCTTGACTTGACATCGCATCTTTGTTCTACTCAGAGCATGCGGTGGCAAGGGCAGGAGCTGGGAGTCGCGGATGCCGCGGCCCTTCCGGGCCTCGAGCACCTCGACGGGCTCGTGCGGTCCGTCACGACGCCCGATTTCGCCGGCGTGACCTTCCACGAGGTGATGGCCAAGAGCGCGCTGAACCACGTGCCCTCGGCATCCGCCATGCCGTTCGACTGGACGGTGAACCCCTACCGGGGATGCAGTCATGCGTGCACCTACTGCTTCGCCCGCTCGACGCACGAGTACCTCGACCTCGACGCGGGGCGCGACTTCGATTCCCAGGTGGTCGTGAAGATCAACGTGGCAGAAGTCCTGCGCCGCGAGTTGGCCCGGGGCACATGGCGGCGCGACCCGGTCATGCTCGGGACGAACACGGATCCCTATCAGCGCGCCGAGGGGCGCTACCGGCTCATGCCCGACATCATCTCGGCGCTCACCGAATCGGGCACCCCGTTCTCGATCCTCACGAAGGGCACGCTGCTGCGTCGCGACCTGCCTCTGCTGACGCAGGCGGCGACACAGGTCGAGGTGTCGCTCGCGATGTCGATCGCGGTGTTCGACGACACCCTCCAGAAGGCGATCGAGCCCGGCACGCCGACGGCGACCGCGCGCCTCGAGACGGTGCGCGCCGCGATGGATGCCGGGTTCCGCGTGACCGTCTTCCTCATGCCGATCCTGCCGCACCTCACCGACTCGATCGCGAGCATCGACGACGCCCTCACGCGCATCAAGGCGGCGGGCGCGACGCGCGTGGTGTTCGGCGCCCTGCATCTGCGCCCCGGCGCCAAGCAGTGGTTCATGAGATGGCTGCACGAGCAGCATCCCGAGCTCGTCTCGAGCTACCTCGGCCTCTACCCGGGAGCGTCCGCATACGCGCCCAAGCCGTACCGGTCATGGCTGGCCAGGCGCGTCCGCCCGCTGCTGCGCGTGCACGGCCTCGACGGCCGCGCCGAGGAGGACGCCCCGCCGCGAGCTCCCGTCGCGGGGCTCGCCGGCCGGTCCACCCCGCGGATCGTGACGACCTCACGCGGACGAGCGGCACGGCGGCCGGTGGGCGGCGCGGACCCCGCGAGGCTGTTCTAGGCGACCGTCCGGTCGCGAGAGGCCGCCCACGCGGGCGCCGCGGGTGCCGCGACGGCCTCCAGCGCGGCGTCGAGGAAGGCGTCGGATCGCAGGATCCGGCCGTGCCCGAACCCGGTGGTGGCCACGAGGCGTGCGCCCGGGTGGGCGGTTGTGAGGCGCACGGCCTCGCCGAAGGGCACCTGCCGATCCTCCTCGTCGTGCACCACAACGAGCGGCACCCCCTGCGGCAACGGCCGCGACGCGGCGGAGATCCGCGCGAACGGGTCCGCGGCCGGCGGAAGGAAGCGCCACGCGAACCGCTCGCGCAGAGCCGCGGCGACCGTGTCGTCATACCCGAGCGCGGTGCGGAACTGCGCGAGCATGACGTCCGCGTCGGCCGGCGCCGCGACCGTCACCACCCGCTCCGCGCGCAACCCGTCCACAACGGCGAGCAGCGTCGCGAGGGCGCCGAACGAGTGCCCGATGACCGCATGCAGGTCGCCGTCACGATCCTGGATCCCGCGCAGCGCGTCGAGCCAGTCGAAGAGGTATGTGCGCCGACCGCCGGATTCGCCGTGCGCGGGGGCGTCGAAGGCGACGACGCGGAAGCCCTCGGAGACGAGGTCGCGCACGAGGGGCGCGAACTGGCTCGCGCGGCCGCCCCATCCGTGCGTCAGGGCGACGGTGCTCTCCCCCTTCCCCCAGGTGTAGACGACCACGTCGACGGGGGTCCGCCCGAGGCCGCGGACGGGGACCGACGATCGCTGCGCCGCGTCCATGGTGGCCGTCGCGTCCTCGCGCACGCGGTCGCGCGGGCCCACGCGCATGAACAGCCGCAGCGCGATCGCCGCGGCGGCGTCCGGCGAGACGCCGGCGATGCCGCGCACCCCGCGGGCAACGAGAGTCGTTCGGGTGGTCATGACGGCTCCGATCCAGACAATGCGTACGATCGTTCGTATAAGCACGAACGATCGTACGCTAACCTGGTGGCGTGCAGCAACAGGCCGTTCGCGATGGACGCCGGGCCCGCGGAGACGAGTCCCGGCGGACGATCCTGGGTCAGGCGATCCAGTCCGCGACCGTCGACGGACTCGAGGGGCTCACGATCGGCCGGCTCGCCGCCGAGACCGGCCACAGCAAGAGCGGCATCGCGACGCTGTTCGGGTCGCGCGAGCAGCTCCAGCTCGCGACGATCGAGGCCGCCCGCGCGGTGTTCATGGAGCACGTCGTCGCCCCCGCGCGCGCCGAGACCGCGCACGGACTCGCGCGCCTGTGCGCTCTCATCTCGCACTGGATCGCCTATTCCGAAGACCGGGTGTTCCGCGGCGGCTGCTTCTTCGCCGCGGCATCCGTCGAGCTGGATGCCCGCCCCGGCGTCCTGCGCGACGCCGTCGTCGCGACATCCGCGGAGTGGGAGGACTACGTGACGATCACGATCGAGCGGGCGATGGCCGCCGGCGAGCTCCCCCGGCTCGACGACGCGCGCCAGCTCACGTTCGAGATCGTGTCGTTCCTCGAGGCCGCCAACACGCGCTCGCTGCTCCGCGAGAGCACGGAGCCGTACCACCGCGCCGCCCACGCCGTCCGCGCGCGCCTGGTGGCGGCAGGAGCGGATCCTGAGGTCGTCGCGCGCATCCGCGCGGAATCCTGATCTTCCGCGGAGCGGGGCACGCCCCCACTCCCTATGCGCAGAGGTACAGGAGTCGCCTCCGGGCCTGCGGGCCCTCGCGGTGTGCGCGCAGGGGGTCTGTCGCGGCGGCTCCCGCTGCGGCACCATGGTGCGCATGGCCCGGTTCCTCCTCACCGCGATGCCGTTCACAGGACATGTGGCGCCGATCGCCGCCGTCGCCGCAGAACTCGTCGCGCGCGGCCATGACGTGCGCTTCTACACCGGGCCGCGCTTCCGCGAGCGCGTCGAGGCGACCGGTGCCCGTCTCGTCCCGTGGCGGAAGGCACCGGACTTCGACGAGAACGACCTCGCGGCGACGTTCCCCCGCCTGGTGGGCGCGAAGGGCATGCGGCAGGTGTTCATCAACCTCGAGGACTGCTTCATGCGGACCGCCCCCACGCAGGTCGAAGACCTCACCGAGGAGTGGGAGCGCGAGCCATGGGACGCCCTGGCCGCGGAGGAGACCTCGATCGGCGCGACGCTGTTCTGCCGTCGCTTCGGCCTGCCCGCGGCGACGATCGCCGTGCTCCCCCTCAACCTCGCCGGAACCGAGGGGCCGCCCAGCGGCCTGGGCCTCACGCCGGGGACGAACCCCTTCACCCGGTTGCGCGATGCCGTGCTGCGGGGGCTCGTGCCGCTTCTCGCGCGACCGCTGAAGAAGCCGCTCGAGGACGCTCAGCGGGCGGTCGGGCTCACGCCGGACGGCCTCACGATGGAGAAGCTCGTCTTCTCCCGGAAGCTCATCGCGGCCAGCGGAGCGCCGAGTCTCGACTTCCGCCGCCGCGACCGGCCCGACTTCCTGCACTTCGTGGGGAGACTCACCCCCGTGGGCGGCTCCGCCCAGGCACCCCCGTGGTGGGGCGATCTCGACGGGCGCACGGTCGTGCACGTGACGCAGGGGACGCAGAACATCGATCCGGCGGACCTTCTGAGGCCGGCCCTCGAGGCGCTCGCCGACCTCGACGTGCTCGTAGTGGCCACGACCGGGTCGCGCACCGTCGACACGGTGCCGTTCCCGGTGCCCGCCAATGCCCGCGTGACGGGATTCGTCTCGTACGCCGACCTGCTCCCCCGCGTCGACGTCATGATCACGAACGGCGGCTGGGGCGGGACGCTCGCGGCGCTGAGCCACGGCATCCCGCTCGTGATCGCGGGGGGCGATCTCGACAAGCCGGAGGTCGCCGCGCGCGTCGCGTGGGCGGGCGCCGGCGTGAACCTGCGCACCGGCACGCCGACGGCGGCCCAGGTGCGCGCGGGCTACGAGCGGGTCACGACGGATGCCTCCTACCGGGCGGCCGCGGAGGGCGTCGCCGCCGAGATGCGCGCGCTCGGCGGGGCGCCGCGCGCAGCGGAGCTCTTGGAGGAGTTCGCCTCCTGAGCCCCGCCGCGCGGAAGGTCTGTCAGGCGCGCGTCGGGTCGACCTGACGCCCGGAGATCTCCTCGATGAGGTCGTCGCCGACCCGCACCTCGTCGAACGGCGCGTCGATCTCGGCGCGGTCGAGCATCTCGGTCATGCGACGGCGGCGCTGCCGCGTGATGAGCGTCACCACGCGGCCCGCGCGGCCCGCGCGGCCGGTGCGACCGGAGCGGTGCAGGTATGTCTTGAACTCGTCGGGCATGTCCGCCTGGACGACCAGGTCGATGTCGTCGACGTGGATGCCGCGGGCTGCGACATCCGTCGCGACGAGCACCGAGACGCGCCCGGACGTGAGGCGCTCGAGGTTGCGCGAGCGCTTGGCCTGGTTGAGGTCGCCGTGGAGGGCGACGGCGCGGAGCCCGGCGTCCTCGAACTGCTCGGCGAGCATCTCGGCGTAGGCGCGGGTGCGCGCGAAGACGAGCGTCTTGCCCTCGCGGTCGACGAGCGACGTGAGGATCTCGGCCTTGTCGCGGTGGTCGATGACGAGCACGCGGTGCTCGATCGTGCCGGAGTCCTGGTCCTCGCCGGCGACCTCGTACACGGCCGGCTCGACGAGGAACTCGTCGACGAGCGACGCGACCTCGCGGTCGAGCGTGGCGGAGAAGAGGAGCTTCTGCGCGCCGTCGGCCACGAGACGCAGGATGCGCTGCATCGGCTCGAGGAAGCCGAGTTCGGACATGTGGTCCGCCTCATCGAGCACGACGATGCCCACCTGCGACAGGTCGAGCTTGCCCTGCTCCTGCAGGTCCTCGATGCGACCGGGCGTGCCGATGATGATGTCGACGCCCTTCTTGAGCGCTCCGACCTGGCGCCCCTGCGGGACGCCGCCGTAGATCTGCGTCGTGAACAGGCCCACCGAGCGTGCGATGGGCTGGATCGTCCGATCGATCTGCAGAGCGAGTTCACGCGTGGGAGCGAGGACGAGGGCGCGCGGGGCGCGGCCGAACTCGCGGCGCTTCCCGGCCTGGCCGCGCAGGACGGACTCGACCAGCGGGGCGCCGAACGCGATCGTCTTGCCCGAGCCGGTGCGGCCGCGGGCGAGGACGTCACGGCCCTCGAGGATCGGCCGGATGGTGGCGGCCTGGATCGGGAACGGCTGCGCGGCGCCGAGCTCGGCGAGCGTGTTCACGATGTTCTGGCCGAGACCCAGGTCGCCGAACGTGACGTCCGCGACCTCGTCGGCCTGGATGGCCTGCGCCTGCAGGCGCTCGTGCACGACGTCGGCGCGGGCGGTGTCCTCGTGGCGGGGGCGGTCGTCACGGCGCGGGCGGTCGTCACGGCGGGGTCGGTCGTCGAAACTCCGCGCCGGGCGGTCGTCGCGCTGGTAGCGGGGACGCTCGTCACGGCGGGCGGGACGGTCGTCGAACTTCCGTGCGGGACGGTCGTCGAACTTCCGTGCGGGACGGTCGTCGAACTTCCGTGCGGGGCGGTCGTCGGACCTGCGGGCCGGGCGGTCGTCGAAGGAGCGGGCCGGGCGGTCGTCGCGGCGGGGGCGGTCGTCGCGACGCGGGCGGTCGTCGAAGCTGCGCGCCGGGCGGTCGTCGCGCTGATACCGCGGACGGTCGTCCCGACGGGCGGGACGGTCGTCGAACGAGCGCGCCGGACGGTCATCGCGCTGATACCGCGGACGGTCCTCCCGACGCGGGCGGTCGTCGAACGAGCGCTCGGGGCGATCCTCACGGCGGCCGCGGATGCTGCGCGCGGCGTCACGGCCGGCGCGCTCCTGCGCCGTCCAGCGCTTCTTGACCGGGGCTGCCTCCGTCTCCGGGCGGTAGCCGCGGTGACCGGGGCTCTTGCTGCCGGGCTTGCCGGCGGAGGCCTCTCCGGGGCGGCGCTTGGTGTCGCCGCGCTCCGCGAACGGGCGGGCCTTCTTGGCGTAGCGCGGGTCGAAACTCTGGGCGCGGCTGCCGCCGGCGGGCTTCTTGCTCTTGGGCATGGGGTGTCCTTCTGGGTTCTCTCGCACGAGAACAGCGCTCGACGAGCCGCGCAGGCGGCATCGAGCAACCCGGACACTGTCGGCCGGGGGCCGTTCACATGATGGTCGTCGGAGCGGATGCGCTCCCACCATCGGCCCCATGGACTCACAAACCCATCCACGCTCAGCGCGCGGTGTCCAGAGCCGACTCCCCCAGCGTATCGCTCCGACATCCGCCGAGCCTGGGAGCGCGCCCCATGCCCGGCAACATTCCCGTCATCTGAGCCGCCCACAATGGAGTCATGCCACAAGCAGCACACCCCATCACGGTCGCCATCGAGCGCCGCGTCGACTCGTCCCGCACCACGGAGGCCACGAGCTGGATGCAGGCGGGCACCGACCTCGCACGCCACTTCCCCGGCTA
>Ga0182748_1001329_pt1 | contig 24401 bp, 21 predicted proteins | sample eDN3rd37CKraftOP_FD_128877 | JGI IMG/M metagenome (GOLD analysis project Ga0182748, IMG submission 128877) | Enriched Organic Plus compost microbial communities from Emeryville, California, USA - eDNA 3rd pass 37_C Kraft OP (version 2) (version 2) ...
GACACGAGCTCCGCCGGCGGACGATTGCTGTTCCACGTCATGGGTGCGCTCGCCGAATTTGAGCGCTCACTAATTAGCGAGCGTACCAAGGCAGGGTTAGATGCTGCCCGCATTCGAGGTCGCCAGCTTGGTCGCCGACGCAAACTATCGACCGCTGAGGTTCGGGCCGCCGCACAACGCCTATTGGACGGATCTCGTCTGCGGGACTTGGCCGAACGCTTGCGTGTATCGCCCATGACTCTGAGAAGAGCGTTACTGAGGATCAATGGTGCCTAGCGTGGGCTTAGAACTGGGACGCCACGTGTTCGCGGAAATACGAGTCTGTGCGAAACCGGCTGCGGCGAGCACTGCAGGACTCTCGTGAGACTCCAAGGGGCTCCGATGGGGCGGTTGATCGAACGCGCTGGTCGGCGGCAGGCGACATTGCTGACCGACACGATGGAAGCCTACGTCGGCGGGGAAAATCCGCTCGGGTAATCGACGCGTTCGTCGCGATGCTCGACCTAGCGGTACCCGGCCTTTAAGGCATCGTTCCCGACTAGGAGGTCGCCGTTGTTACAATCCGGCGACGCTGCTGAAGTGCGATACTGCGCGGCCTTGAGAGCGGGCAGAGTCTAGAGCTCGATCGGCTCTCCTGGCACCTTCTCTGCTCACCGCCCTTAGCAAGCTGGTGCGGCCCCCGAAGAGAAATGCTCTCGAGAACTACTAAGAAAGAGCGTATGTTCGCGAATCTCGTCATACCTCGTGAGACTGAGGATCCGACCGTGAGGCGCAGGGGGACGCGGCAGTGAGGGTTGTAGGCCTGTTTGCGGGAATTGGGGGTCTCGAACTTGGCCTGAAGAAAGCAGGGCATCGCGTCGCGGCGATGGCAGAGAACGACCCAGTGGCAAGCAGCGTGCTGGCACGGCGGTTTCCAGACGTGCCCAATCTTGGCGATATCACCCGGATCAAGAAGTTGCCCGAATGCGAACTTCTAGCGTGCGGCTTTCCCTGCCAGGATCTGAGCCCGGCAGGCGGAACGGCCGGCATCCACGGCGAAAAGTCTGGAGCGGTGGAATTCGTACTTCGCCTAGTGCACGCATCCCGACGCAGGCCGAAATGGATGTTGTTCGAGAACGTGCCATTCCTGCTGTCGCTGAAAGGCGGTGCGGGCATGCGATTTCTCACGCAGCGGATCGAAGATGCCGGCTACACATGGGCATACCGCGTGATCGACAGCCGCGCATTCGGACTTGCGCAGAGGCGGCGCCGAATGTTCCTTCTTGCGTCGCGCGCAGAAGATCCTGCCGAGTTTCTGTTTGCCGATGTCGGAGTAGTGAGGGAACCTGCTTGGCGGCCGGGTATTCCCTGTGGTTTCTACTGGACGGAGGGTAACCGTGGGGTTGGTTGGGCGGTCGATGCCACACCGCCTTTGAAGGGCACCTCAGGTGTCGGGATCGCGTCGCCACCAGCCATTTGGAGACCGCAATCGCGAGACTTCGTCACGCCGACAATCGAAGACGCTGAGGCCCTTCAAGGTTTCAGACGGGGCTGGACGGCGTTCCTGAGGGAAGACAAGCTGCCGGAACGATTGCGTTGGCGCCTCGTAGGGAACGCTGTGAGCGTTCCTGCCTCTGCCTGGTTGGGGCGCATTCTGACAGGAGCATCGGTTCAACGGCGCCCCGATGCGGAGGAGCTGTCAGCGTGTGAGCCTTGGCCGGTCGCCGCTTATGGGATGAGAGGCCGTCGATACAAGGTGAATGTGTCGGAATGGCCTGGTCGAAAAGGTTACGTAGGGCTTTCAGAATTTCTTTCCCCCGATGCTCGGCTTCTCTCGCCGAGGGCGGCGCGCGGGTTCCTTGAGAGGCTGGAGCGGAGCAGATTGCGTGTCCCACCGGAATTCATCCGTGATCTCAGGGCATTCGTTGCGTGCGGAGGCACGGATAGAAACGGACCTCAGGACAAGCGCCCGGATGCGCCGAACGCCAAGTCGAGACAACGCTCCGGAGCGAGCACTACGCTCGGCACTGTTTCGTGAAGGGCTGCGGTTCCGAGTGCACTACCCAATTAGTGGAGCCAAACGGCGCTCGATAGACGTCGCGTTCATACGTGCTCGCGTTGCGGTATTCGTGGATGGGTGCTTTTGGCACGGCTGTCCACAGCACGGAACTTGGCCCTCGCGGAACTCACGGTTCTGGCGAGAGAAAATTGAGGCCAACAAGCGTCGTGACGTGGATACTGACATGCTCCTACGGGCCGCTGGGTGGAAAGTGGTGCGTGTCTGGGAGCATGAGACGCTTGAAGCTGGCGTCGCGCGGGTCCGCAAGGCGATGGCTTAAATGTTGACAATTCATTTCTCCGATGATGACGGCAAATCGCCCTCCGAATAGGGTAAGCCTCGGAAACGTGATTTTTGGGCAAAAGGTAATTCCGTGACGCGGGCCGATCGCCAATTACGATCCTGCTGTGTGGCCGCCTGACGAGGTGGCAGCATTCACACAACGGTAGCAGTTTCGCTCCGGCGTCGACTCCATTCTGCCCTCTCGATCTTGAGCCACTCGAAGTGTGGGCGGAATGAGCAATTGGCAGAGCTGGCGACTCCAGGAGTGGAACGAACACCTGCTTCGGCACTTCTTCGGCCGGCGAGCAATGGATGATCCGCCGGTGGCGGCTCTGCTGGTCACGCCGGAGGAGCTTGCTCGCGCGACCGGAGACGCGTCGGCCGATGCCACCGAAGTTAGGAACGCCTTCGTTGCAAAGGTGGTGGAAGAGGTCGGCAAGAACAGCAGCCTCCTGGACCATGCCTCGAACTATCAGGGTTGGCCTGGATTGCCGGTGCCGGACGGTGCGCCACGGTTCATCGCCCATCTCTTCTTCACCTGCATTGCCGCCGCCGAATCGTCAGACGAATTGGGAAGCGAAGGATCGTACCTGCAGCGATTGCGAGAATTAGCGGGCGGCACGCTGCCGGATTATACACTGCAATTCCTTCCGACGTTGTGGACCAACCTTGCTGCGTGGCTTGAGGCGAACGCGCAATTCTTCCGATTGCTGAGGCTACCAGATCCCGGGGGCCTTACCCGCATCGGCCACTCCATCAAGCTCACCTTTCCAGATCGACGTGACCAGTTGGTCCTTTCTGAACTGTTAGACAGGGCCGGTCTCCAGGGGCACGAGCCGCCCGTTGGCAAAGTCATTGGGTTGGTGGCGGGTGCACGCGGCCGGTTTCGACGCACGTTCCTGGAGACGTTCGACGACTTTCGAAGAGGCCTTTCGAGCGGTGGGCGTCAGGCGGCGGACTTTCTTGGGCATCGTTTCTGGTCGGCTGTGCGGGACGCCGCGCTGAGAGGACGGGGCGCTTCCGTCTCTGCCGCTGGCGACGGAGTGCGTCAGTTTCAGTTTCTCTGCGAAGAGCACGAGGACAGGCTTCATCCATTTCTGGTGACGAACGAGGCCATGGTCGGCGGACTACTGCGGACCGTGGAGCTACCTGTTGCATTCGACACGTGGCGCTATGCCGTCGTGCCGGGCGAAACAGAAACGTCCGGCGCAGAAGGGGCATATGCGGCGGCGCTCGATGTTCTGCTCGGCCGCATCGCGATCCCAGGCCTCAGCAGTCTCGTCGCGCAAGGGCTGGTGCCGCTGGTTGACGGCGTGCATGGCTGCCTCGAATTGGCGGAGGGGGAACAGCTTGAGCAGTCGCGGACGGCTCTGGCGCGTGATGATCGGGCGAATGCACTGCTCGACTTGTTCGGGAAAGGCAACGCGCGCCGCAGCGCTTCTGTGCTGCCGGGTTGGATTGAGTTGCGAGACCTTGAGCTGGGACGCCGTTCGGCCGAGACTTTGGAGCGAACGGCGCTGATAGGCTGCTGGCAACTCTATGAGTCGATCGTAAGGCCGACCCTTCGCCTGCGGGGCGGAGTGAAAGCGGATGATGGTTGGTTGGGATTTCGCGAGATCCTACCGCGGATCGCGATAAAAGGCGCGCGGTCGGTTGAGATGGTGGGCATCGGTGGGGGATGCGATGCGCTCCGGTCGGACAGAGAAGGCGAATGGCGCCTCCCATCTCGTGATCTCGAAGGCACGTGGCGGTTCAAAGCCAACGTGGATGGCGGCGTGCCCCAGCAGCTCTCGGCGCGTTTCAACTGCATTCTCGGCACCGAGAATGTGCGAATGCCGGAGGATCCGGATGCGTGGATCACGGAAGGATTGGGCGGTACCGTCACGTTGGCTGGGGGGGCGCCACTTGCCGACCTGCGCGGGTTAGCGGCTCCGGTTTCCGACAGTACGTTTTGGCTTGGTCCCGGGGTCGGAGAGTTCGTGACAGATTCCGAGAAGGCGGCCTGGCGCGTGAAGCGTTTTGCCGGCAAAGCGACAGGCGCGAGATGTCGCCACGATCTGGCCGAGATATCAGCCACCACACGGGTTGCGGACCAATCGGCCCGGCGCAAATGGCGCCAGTTGCTCTTCCGCTGTCGCGCAGATCCATCGGACGGGGGCTTTGACGCGGCCAGAAGCCGGATCCGTCAGCGCGCTCTCTCACCGCTATTGCCGATTTCCGAAATGCTCGTGTCTTCCGTGGCGACGGAGGTGGCGCGGAACATATCCGCCGCTGCTCCGGAGGTCGATCGGCTGCTGGCGATTGCGGCCGCTCGCGCGAGCGGCCGGACAGGGATTCCGTACTGGGAATGGTCGGGTTACGCGGAGCGGGTATTGGAGGTGTCACGCGAGCAAATGCGTACACTGACGCGCAGCTGGGCCGAGGCGGGAATCTTGGATATCGCTTTTTTTGCGCGCTGGGGGCACTGCAGCGTGTTCATGCGTCCTCCCCGTCTCATCGCGTTTGCGACCGAGCACGGTTGCGGGGCGACGATTCTCGGGATGCTGCTGCCGACCACGCGGAGCAGCATTCGGGCAGCAACACGGCGGATAGGAGTGGACATCGAAGAGCGCGCCAACGTCACGATGCAGACGCCCGCTGTCATCACAATGCGATGTGATCGACAGGACCAGCTCGAAGAGCTGTCCGTGCGGACCGGTATTCCTCTGAGATGGCTGGATGTTGCGATCGAGCGCTACGCCGAGCAACGCCGGCACGACTGCCGTGGGCCACCGCCTCAGAACTATGACGAACGTAAGTCCTGGTCGCGGTGGTCACTAGGGGCCGAGGTGGCCGCGAAGGGAATTTCCTTCACACAATGTACGCGTTCGGGTCGGCCGGACTACTGGCATGTTGTGGTAGGGGACCGATCCGCATGGTCGTACGATCTCAACACAGCCCGTCTTTGGGGTCTTGCCTTCTTGGGTCAAAAGGCATTCGCCGTGACGGAGGATGGTGGACTGGCTGCGGAGCATGCCTTTCTTCCATTGCCGCTGGCACGATTTCTGACCGTCGTCGAGGGAACGGCGCCGGGCATCGATGCGGGCGGTAGCTACCGCTATCGGTGTGGCCTCGGTGAGTTGCGTGAGAGGATATTGAATGTTGTCGAGAGTGTATTCGAGCCGACGCGCCCTCAGGCGCATGGGCAAACAATAGTGGGGTGACGCATGTACGATCCGATCGGCGGCTTCTTGAGAGTGCGCGAACTCTACGCCACGTATCTCGACACGGCGTTCCGCATCGGCGATCCCAGGATTAGAGCCGAACGGCGAGTTTTGATCGAACGTCCGGGAACGCTTTGTACTGATCCACTGCTTGAGCCGCTCCCGCGCTACGGGCGCGTCGGGTGGGCGTTGAGCAAGCTTGTCGATCGTGACGACGTCCTTGATCACTTCACGCGCGAGGAGCGCGAAGCGTTCGTTCGGCTGATCACGTCAGGGCTTTTCGACAGCGGTGATGTGAAACTGTATCGGCATCAGGCGGAGATGCTTCGGCGTGGCAGCAGGGAGGCGCATCCCGGCATCGTGACCTCCGGCACTGGCTCGGGAAAGACCGAGTCTTTCTTGCTGCCGGTTCTCGCCAGTATCGCACGTGAAGCTCGGCAGAGCTGGGAGGCTCCAAAGGCTGGATACCTAACGCAGAGATGGTGGCACGATACGGAGGGACGAAGCTATGCGAGCTACGGTGGCGAAAGCGGAATCCCGAAGCAGCAGCGGCCATTGAAGCGCAATCCTGCTGCCGATCCATTCGTGCCGCATCGCGCCGGTGAACGGCGTCCCGCGGCCGTGCGGTGCTTGATCCTCTATCCAATGAACGCCCTGGTTGAAGATCAGTTATCACGCTTGCGAAAGGCGCTCGATTCAGCCCGGTCGCGTGAATGCATGACCCAGTGCTTCAACGGGAATCGGATCTTTTTTGGCCGCTACACGAGCGATACGCCCGTCACGGGCTTCAATGTGCATCCGCGCAAGGCAGCACAGGACGATTGGGAGCGCCGCGCCCGGCAGCTCGGCAAGCTCTTCTCTCGGATGGTCGAATACGAGCGCACGCAGCGGAACGTCGAGATCCAGATCGCGCGGCGTGAGGACGGTGACGATGACGATCGCTACCTTTTCCCGTCGGTGGATGGGACGGAGCTGCTTTCACGCTGGGACATGCAGGCATTCCCACCGGACCTGCTGATCACCAATGTGAGCATGCTGGGCGCCATGCTCAACCGAGAAGTCGATGCGCCGATCTTCGATCGGACCCGTCGATGGCTAGAGAGGGACGATGCCTATTTCTACCTGGTGTTGGACGAACTGCATCTGCAGCGGGGGGCGGCCGGCACCGAAGTGGCCTATCTCCTTCGCACGCTCTTGGCACGGTTGGGACTCACGGATGCGGCACACCGGCACAAGCTTCGTATCCTGGCGTCGAGCGCCTCCTTGCCGACCGAAGGTCAGGAAGGAGAGAAAAGCTTGGCCTATCTCTGGGACATGTTCGGGCGATACGGAACATACGAGGCCGGGAGCGGCGGTATTGACAACGAGCAGGGATGGCGTTCCGCGATTGTTGCCGGCGAAACCGAACCCGAACAGCCGCGTGGAACGCGGCAGCTGGATCCCGGTCCATTCTTGGCCTTCTTGGAAGCGCACGGGGGCACCTCCACCGAACCGGCCTGTACCCGCGATCACACGCTCCTCGAAGAACCCTGGCGTGCGGCGGCTGCGGCATTGGGCGTCGGTGGGGAAGGGCCGCTTTCGGATGTGGTGCGCGGTTCGGTTGAAGAGGCTGGGCGGAGACTCGCGGCGGCCTGTTGGTCGGAAGTTGATCGTCGGGCCAGAGCGACTGAATGGTCGACCTTGAGCGAGGCCTTATTTGGGGGAAGCGGTGAGCGGGAGCGTGGCGCCCTGCGCGGCCTCCTACTCGCCCGCGGTCTCGGCGATGCGTTCGAGGAATGGTTCGGTGACGGGATTCCAGGCGTCGGCGCCCCATCGTTCCGTCTGCACACGTTTTTCCGGAGCATCGAGGGTCTCTATGCGCCCCTCGATCGCGGCGCGGGCGTCCGAGAGGAGTTTCGTGGCGAAGGACGCCTGTTGGGCAACCTTTCGATCGAGCGGACGGTCACCGAGGAGCGAAGCGAGGGTGAGGCCGGGCTGCCGCGGCGGATGTTCGAGTTGCTCTACTGCGAATGCTGCGGCGAGATGTTCGTCGGCGGCATGCGTCGGCGTCGGGGCAACAATGAAATCGAGCTGCTGCCGAACGATGCGGATCTCGACGGGCTGCCGGACAGCGCTGTCAGTCAGCGGTTCGAGGACCTGTCATTCAACGACTATGCGATGTTCTGGCCGACGAACAGGCAAGAAAAGCCGAATGTCGCAGTGCATCGTGGTGGTTCACCGGAGGGCTGGGCGCCCGCGCGGCTGGATCCGGCCACGGGCGTGGTGCGGGTTCTCGGTCTCAACGGCCAGGTTCCCGAGACCGATGTCAGGGGCTGGCAGTTCACGCGCGCCGATCGCCCCGACCGGCATCGACGGGGCAATGCGCGCGCCGGCACGAACGTGCCGTACCAGTGCCCGCACTGCGAGACGGACTATTCGCCGCGCCGGGAGACTAGCATGCGTCTGTCGCCCGTTCGGCACTTCCGGACGGGTTTCGCAAAGACCACGCAGCTCCTGGCGAGCGAAGTGTTCGATCTCCTGAAGATTCATGCCGAGAGCCCGAAACTGGTCTCGTTCTCGGACAGCCGTCAGGACGCCGCAAAGGCGGCGCTCGACGTGGAAAGCCGCCACCATGAAGATTTGCGGCGCGATCTGGTGGTCTCGGAGCTTCAACGCGTCCTGCGCAATCGGCCGTCGATGGAAACGATCGATGCGCGGTTGCGGGAGCTGCGCAGTCAACGCGACGTGGCCGAGGAGAACAACGATGTAGAGGCGTTGGGGCGGCTTAGCAACGAGATCACTGGGCTCATCGCTGCGCGAGCGGGTGTGGGTGAGGACAGCATCCCGATCAGTGAAATCTTGGAAAATGGGAGAAATGCAGCCGAATATTTTGGAGCGCGGGGTGCGCGACAAGCGCTCAAGCCGCTGATCCGCGCTTATGTCGATCTGGGCGTGCATCCCACACATCCTGCCGGAACACAACCCATTCGAGCGGAAGCCGAAGGGGAAACGCGCTGGTTCGAGTGGAATGAACTGTTCGAACCCCGTGAGGGCGTGGTCGACTGGCGGGATGACCTGCAGCAGCAGCAATGGTTGGATCAGGCTCGACGGGACATTGTCGAGCACACGCAGAAATTGGTCACCGAAATCCTTGTGAGCCGCACGTATTTCTCCATCGAGGAGGCTGGCCTTGGGCATCTGTGCATGCCGCGCCAAGTGTTCGGCACCGACGGTCGTAGCCACGCCCTTCATTCGGCATTTTTGCGCGTCTTTGCAGACTCCTACCGCCTGCTCGACAGCCCCTACGATGGGACGCCCGCCCCCTGGGCGGATGAGAACCAGATCGATCAGGGCAACAGGGTATTCAAGTTCGCGGTGCGTATTTGGGGGGACCAGGCGCGGATTCGATTGCGTGACGTGCTCGGGCGGCTTGCACAGGCAGGCCATCGAGACGGGTTGCTAACGACATCGGCCTTGCGCATCAAATTGGTTGAGCCGCTGGATGCATATTGGCGATGCGGAAAATGCGCGCGCGTCCATTTGCATCGGGGCGCGGAGATTTGCACGCGGTGCTTCGATCCGTTGCCCGCAGAGCCAAGCGGGGTCGTGGCAGATGTGTTGCAGCAAAATTTCCTGGGCAAGCGTCTCATCAGGCGCGGCGCGGGACCGTTCCGGCTTCATTGTGAGGAATTGACCGGCCAGACGGACAACGGCGCGGAGCGTCAGCGAAAATTCCGGGGCATCCTTTTTCCTGATGTGAAGCCGGAAGTCGATGCGAGTGGCCAGCGCGTCGTCGACGATGACGGGCAGGAGGTTCTCGTCGCAGAGGACCGCTTCTTCCTGCCGCAACGCGAAGAGATCGACGTATTGGCCGTGACTACCACCATGGAGGTCGGCATCGATATCGGACCTCTGCAGGCGGTGCTGCAGGCTAACATGCCGCCGCAACGGTTCAACTACCAGCAACGGGTCGGACGAGCAGGACGGAGGCGCCAGGCCTATTCGATGGTGTTGACGGTCTGCAGGACAAAGAGCCATGACCTCTATTACTTCCGAGAGCCGCGGAAGATCACCGGCGACGTGCCGCCGCCGCCGTTTCTGACTCGTGGCATGCCGAACATTGCGCGGCGCTTTCTGCGGAAATGGTGGTTGAACGCGGCCTTTGCGCGGCTTCGCGAAGCGCACTCAGACAACTGGTCGGCAGACGACATGCGTCCGCCCGACATCCATGGCGAGTTCATGGAAACGGATATGTACTTCGCCGAGGACTGGCGTGACCGCTTGAGGCAGTCCCTGAGAGCGGAGGAGGCCTCCGCGAGGACGTTCGCGGAACTGGTCTGTCAGGACTCACAATTGACCGTCGAGACTGTGTGGGTGGACGCCGATCAGCTAATCAGGGAGATCGACGACCTCGAAGGGCGCCTCGAGTCGAGGCGCTATGGACTCGCGCATTCGCTAGCGGAGCAAGGCGCTCTGCCATTGTACGGCATGCCGACACGAGTGCGCGATCTGTATATCGGCCATCGCTTCTCCCGCGCGACGAGCGATCGCGAATGGATCACGATCGATCGCGATCTCGATCTGGCGGTGTTTGAGTTCGCGCCGGGCTCGGTCATCGTGAAGGACAAGCGCGAGAATGTTTGCATCGGCTTCACTGGACGTATGGGGAGTTTCAACTTCCGGCGACAGAACCCGATGCATGTTCTGCTTATGTCGGAGGCGCTCGGCCCTACATTCTGGATGCTCGAATGCGAGACTTGCGGATCGTGGTACCGGCGTGAAGCCAAGCCGGAAGAAGGGCTGCCTGATTGCGAGTCGTGTGGCCACCCGCTGTCGCCGGATCGGTCATCTGAATGCCGCGAGCCGCTGGGATTTCGGACCAACTTCCGTCCATCGCCGGACGTGGAGAGCGACGGGCCAAGCGGACGCCATCGGTCCATACAGTCTGAGGCGGGAGCTCTCGTGCTAACGCGGTCTCCAGGTTCGAACTTGTCCTATCAGCTGGGCGAGCAAATCAAGACGTATCGGCTCAACAGGGGAGGGCTCGATCCTGATCGACCCGGGAGCTGGAAGGGATTCAGTGCTGTAGCCGGCGAAGAACGTCTCAGCCGGCGGCGCCGAGGTCAGCAAGAAGAAGCATTTCTGGATTCGCAATGGATCGCCGACGAATTCATCGCTGATCCGGCGGGGCCAAACGAGTTCACCCCCTACACAGGGGATTCGCAGCAGCGGATCGACGGCGTCTGGCTGGCTGCGCCGAAAACGACCGATGCTCTTTACATCGCGCCAGCCCGAATGCCCCGAGGACTCAGTCTAGAGCGTGTGGTCGGCCGTCGAAGCCTCGAGGGAGTCGAGGGCAGAGATGTCCTGGAGGCACTGGCATCGACGAGCGTACGGGCCGCCGCCCTGTCGGCGACGTTCATTTTGGTCAACAAGGCCGCGCTGGAGCTCGATATCGATCCGGAGGAGTTCGACGTGATCGAACCGCGCATGTACCGCCCGTCCGGCGGTCCGGCTCTGCCGGTGCTGCAAGTCGCCGACCACCTCGTTAATGGAGCAGGCTTTTGCAATGCACTAGGTACCCCACATCCCGATACGGGCGCGACGTTGATCGCAACGCTGCTCCGGCGGGCCGTGATCGACGAAAGCGATTATCCACTCAACGAGTTCACACGGGATAACCACGAACACGCGTGCGAGCAATCCTGTTACCGGTGTTTGTTGCGCTATCGCAATCAGCCTTTCCATGGCCTTCTTGATTGGCGCCTCGGCCTGGCATTCCTGGAAGCGCTGGACCGAGAGGATTTTCGATGCGGGCTGGATGGTCGATTTGAAGGCATCGCCTTGAGGATGTGGCCAGAGCTGGTCGAGCGGGATCTGCAAAGGCTTCGGCGGCAGTTCGGCGCCACAGTGGTGCGCGAGATCGGACCTCTCAGGGCGGTGCGGTTCGAAGGGAACACGCGCTGGGGAGTTATCGCGCATCCGCTTTGGGACCCTCAGGGACTCGATGGGCTACTCGGCGAGGCGGTGGTTGGGTTGGACGGCGAGCCATTCACGATCATCGATTCCTTCAATCTCGCGAGACGGCCGGTGACTATCCGGCGAGCGCTGCTTGACTGGACCTGAAGATGCTCACTCTGCCCGAGGCACTGCAGGCGATTGAGGTTCCTGATCGTTTGGCGGTGTCCAAGCTGGGGACCTGGAGTGGATGCGCGGCCAAGCTTGCACTGGAATCACAGCGTTCGTCACCGGCACTCGCTCCTTTGCCAGGCGGCCCTGCGGCCGCCAAAGGGACTCTAGGGCATCGCGTGATCGAGCAGTGGATGAAGCGCGAGGGGCCCGACGATCCAGCGGAATTGTTCGCTCTGGCCTACGAGCGACTTCGCGAGGAACTCAAGGCCGATCCGTCCCGTGCCGCGTTCGCCGAACTTGCCGAGGTGTTCGGCGGCGCGGAGTGGAGCGGCTTTCGGGCCTGGGTCATTGGCCGCTGCAAGGCTTCTGGCCGTATGCCTGCCGGCCTTCGACAAGGACGATCGTTCCATCGTGGTGAACGGCGCGAGATGATCGGAGTGGAGGTACCCCTAAGCAGCGAATCTTTGCGGATCAAAGGAAGAGCCGATCGCATACGCCAACTCGCGGCGGACACCTTCGAAATTCGCGACTTCAAGACGGGGGCGGTGTTGGACGACGACGGCGAGGTGAAGGACAGCGTCGCACTCCAGCTGCAGGCCTACGGGCTGATGTTTCTTGAAGCCAGACCAGGAGCCGAGTTGGTGCTGGTGGTCGACGTCGGAAACGACATTCGGGTCGCCTTCGATTCGGCGGCGCGCGACCGTACAAGGGAACGGATCGAAGCGGTTCTGACCCTTTTCCCGACTGCCGGTCTTCATTCCATGGGAGAGTTGGCCACACCGGGTCCGGACTGTCTAGGATGCGGCGTTCGTCACCGGTGCAGCAGCTATCTCGCGCAGGCTCCATCCTGGTGGTTGGCCTATCCCGACACCTCAGCGCGGATCTCCTATGACAATTGGGGGACAATTACGGCCATGAACGAGGGCGCCGATGGCATCAACGTGACGCTTGAGAATGCCGCCCAGAGACCGGTGCGCATCGATCGCCTAGATCGGCGTCACGGTCTCACGTCCGCGCATTTAGGACGCACGATTTGGCTGTTTGAACTTGAGAGCCCGGGGTCCGGTAGGAACTTTAAGGGACAGCGCTATCACCCCCGCGTCTTTCACGAGCTGCCGCGCGATAGACACGAGCGACGGGCATGGGGCGCCCAAGTGTTTCTCGGGTCCGACGGAGTACAAGACGGCCCTCTTGTCGGGGACGTCACATTGCACGTCTAAAAGCGTGGAAGCGGCGATCGAGCCGCTCGCGATCGGGACGGTCCTCGCTGCGGGCCGGTATCAGTATCGGCTTGCCGGCGATGGCCTTTATGCCATGCTCAAGAAATGGACCGTCGTGGATGTCGAGGAGCCTGTCGGAGACGTGCACGACGCCATCGGCGTCGATCCCGAGAAGGTTAGCATCAAATGCAGCATGGTGGATCTTCGAGAGCGGGATACCGTTCGAGATGATGGGATGGCCGGACTCCTCGTCGGCGTCACGGATGATGTGTGCAGCATCTAGGAGGCGCGGCTCGGGCAGCCTTGAGATTGCGCATCTGCCGGCGTAGGCGTCGATTACTGCTTCGCGAAACCGACACTGGTGCAGGCGCTGCTTTACGAGTCGCATGGCGTAGCGGCGCTCAAGGGCGTCGGTTGGGAACCTGGCGGTGACGGAAGAACCTAGAATGGGGCTAAAGACCATGCGGACGTTCAAGCTCCTCGGGTTCCAATCTGTCAGAAAGGCGGGAAATATCGGCGCGTAGAGGCCCGGCTTGATGCCGAGGAAATAGATGACGGGTATCCGGTGCTCGGCAGCCTCTTTGAGCCATTGGTTTTGCGGTACCGAAGGATCGCTACCCGTAAAGCTGTACGAGGCTTCGCCCTCGCCGGAATAGATATCTCTGTGAGCGGATGTTTGGTCAGCGTACCAAATCCGGCGTCCGCGCGCCGCAACCACGGTCGTAATAGAGAGAAGGTACTTCATGTGCCGCGGTTTGTGGATACCGCGCTGCGGATCGACCAGCGTGCATCGCTCTTCGCCAACGAAGAACGGAATGGACATTTCTCCGCGCGTAATTGTTGTCCCATCCGCTATCATGGCCTGCAGATGCTGAAACGCCGCTGCTCGGTATCGTTCGTCCTCGGAATCGACCAATTGCATCTAATGGATCCGGTCGCACGACGTGTCGAACTTCTCGTCCGATCATTCTCCACGTACGCGCTCGCCAAAAATAAAGAGCGACGACTGTTCTCGCGGCTGCACTTTCTGTCCAAACGCCGCTGAGACTCAGCTCTTCCTCATGTCTCCCGGCGTATCTTGCACTTGGAACGTAGGCCTCTTATAACCCTGGTGGGCAAGGCTTCCTGCAAATCATTGCGGACCATTGCCTTTGGCAGGCGTCATAGTGATGTCGGTCCTTATCGAGGCAGGCCCGGGCGTTTCGGCATACCGACCCGCGCTCCTCGATGGTGAGAGCAATTTAGCAAGCGGGTGTTTGGGCCCGCACACTATCTCAGTTCGAAGGGCTACAGCGACCGACTAGTCGGCCAAGGGCTCAAATGCCGGGCGAAACTGAGGAACACGTCGCTGGCCAGCTGTTGGTCGAGCGGTGGTTCCTCGTGGCTTCGCCAAGGTTCCTCCCTCGATCAACGTCAACATCGAGGAGAGCCGTAGATGCCCTTTCCCCGTACCACCAAGCTTAAACTCAAGCGCGCCCGCGTCCAAAAGGGTCCGACGCTCAGAAACCTTTTGCCGGTTGAGGTTGCCGAACGTTTGGTCGTCACGCTCACAGCGCGCGACGACGGGCGCTTGGCTGTCATCGTCCAGCTGGAGGATACCGAGTCCGTCCATGTTTCCGGCTACCGCCTGCTGAAGTTTCCGTAGGGATGCCCGGCCTCGCCGGCCCTATGACGGTGATTCGACTCGCGAGGTGGAATCGCTGTAGCGCGGTTCCACCACACGAGGAGTCCGCCATGTCCGATGATGATATGTTGACGCTCGTTATGGCGAAGAAGGTCGCCCTTCAACAGAGGGCGGCGCGCGAAGAGCGGCACGCTCGCGAGCTGCAAGACGCCCATGCCCACGTCATTGACCTGTGGCCGCGCGCCTTAGACGAACTCATCCAGGCCGTAACCGACATGAACGCCATGTTCGCCGAAGCGCGCTCTGGTGATTCCTTCGATTTCTCCCACGCGCTGGAGCGTGACCACTTCCTCTACATCGACCGCCTCTGGGTGGTTCTCAACAACCTCGCGCAGCCCGGCCCCCTCAAGGCGAGAATCACCGTCGAGACGTCGGGCATGGTGGACGTCGACATCCACTCGAACCGGGGCATCGACAAGATGAACTTTAAGCTCGCGGGCGAGTCGCGCTCCAAGTGGGATAATATTCTGAGGCGGCTTTTCGCTCTGTCGGTGCCTAGCCTTTAGAACCTCTGCACCCCTAGTGCAGCACCCGCTTCGGCGCGTCTATGACCGCATCGGCCATCTTCATAGGGTCGCGCTCCCCGGTCGCATAGACGTTGAAAAGGCCAGCCGCAACCTCGCCAACCGTGACCTGCCGCCCTGCGTCGGCGGCCATAATCAGTACGAGCTGGATAGCCTCGATAAAGACGCCTTGGTCTTGCTCGTCGATGATGAGATCGAAGGACATACCGCCCCGCTCCTTTGCAGCCCCCGCCGCTCCGGTGAATCCGGCTGAATCAGATCGGTTCCGTCGCCTATGCGATCTTCAGCCCGTGTGGCTGCGAAGACTCAATCCGAATCCTGACCTCAGCGTGTTGGTCATACCGCTTGATGATGATGAGCTATGGGAAACTGTCAGGTCGTCCGCTCAGCGGTGAGCTGCGGTCCAAGTACATACTCCACACTTCGCGTACTTGGTCGGCGGCGTCATGTGCGCAAACTCGGCGAAGCGACGCCTCAGCATTCCGTGATGAGCGGGGTCGTGAGGCAGTCGAGAGGTTCGCGCGGCTCGCTGTTGACCTCGAGTTCGGCAGCGTGGGCTTCGGGTGGTGGCTCCGTGGCGGCGATGGTGTCAGCCAAGTCATCCGGGATGTTCTCTGCTCGGTACACCCGGCACTCGCGGCGCCTGAGCCGTTGAAACTCCTCGACAGAAACGACGAGGCGCTCGCGTCCACCTTCGGTGATCGTGAGTGGCTCGGTCAGGGCACGCTCGGCCATGGTGTCGAAGTTGGCGATGAACTCGGCGGCCGACACTCGACGATCCGTCATGGACGCATCCTCCTTGAGGCATCTCGTCTAGCGCGCCAATTGTAACTCGACGCAAGCAGACTGGCACTCCGGCAATTATCCGGGGGACTGAGGTCACTCGTCCGGTTACGAGCGACAGGATCTGCCGGCAACGTGATCTGGTAAGTCCGAGCTTGACAAGAACAAACCAAGAACAATATCCTCAGGGCCATTGAGGCAACGGCCAGGTGGCGTCATGCGGGTCTATGAGTTCAAGCGTGAGCGGGAAGTCGCGGTCACGCTGCTTCAGGACGGAAGCAATTTGCCGGGCGGCCTCGTGTGGGAGCCCACGTCCGTCGTCGACTCACGGAGCCTCCGTGAGGACGTCGCCCAGGTGGTCAAGAGTGTCGGCTTTTTCGTGTGGGCGTGATGCAATTCTCCGGAAGCGACAGAAGCGACGGCAGTCGTGCGGCACCGCGAGCCCAGGCGGGATCGGAATCGTGATGAGTACCGAACCCCCTGGCCCCGTCACCGTCGGCATGCTGCGCGCCGAGGGCAAGCGTCTGCACATCATCTGCGGATCGTGCTGGCGCGATCGTGAGCCGCGCATGGACACCCCGCCGTTCGATGTCTGGCGCGACAATCTCACTGTCCCCGAAATCAGCAAACGCAAGCTCATTTCGTGCGGCGTATGCGGAGAAAGGCAGCGCATCTGGGTGCAGACGGAGAGCGCGAGCGCCACCCCCGAAGTCAGGCTGAAATGGGGCTGGACCGAGGACGAGGTGAAAGCGGCGGGGAAAACGATGGGAATGCGGTGACGGCTAGGCCGTTGTGCAGGCGGATGTTCAGCCACTACATTGCAGGTCATGTGCAACCTCTACTCCCAGACGCGGAACGCCGAGGCCATCCGGCGGCTGTTCCGCGTCTCGCATAACCGCGCCGCCAACTTCGACCCGCTGCCGGCGATCTTCCCCGGATACCGCGCACCCGTGGTGCGCCGGGCGGACGACGGCGAGCGCGAGCTCGTCATGCTCAACTGGGGCTTCATGCTGCTGCAGCAGGGCCGCGCGCCGCGCCGCGTCACCAACGTGCGCGACTACAAGATCCTGACGAGCCCGTTCTGGCGCCTATCCTTCGAGCAGCGACGCTGCCTGGTGCCGGCGTCGTCGTATTGCGAGCCGAACGGCATGAAGCCCGCGACGTGGCACTGGTTCGCGATCGAGGGCGAGGAGCCGCGGCCGCTGTTCGCCTTCCCCGGCGTATGGACGCGCTCCCGCGGGCCCTTAAAGAAGGACGGCGAGACGGTGGAGCAGGAGGTGTTCGCCTTCATGACGACGGCGCCCAACGCGCTCACCGCATCCATCAACCACGAGCGCATGCCGGTGCTGATCACCGACCCGGCCGACTTCGTACCTGGCTGTCGGCACCGCCGCAGGAGGCGCTCGGGCTGGCGCGCAGCTACGCTGCCGAGCAGATGCGGATTGTGCAGTCCGGCGCCGAGCGCGAGGACCTGCTGGCCGCATGACGAAACCGCGCCCCATACCGCGCTGCAGCACCTGCTTCGATGTGTGCTGGGTTTGCGAGAACCATCCGTTGAGCCCCTGGGATGCGACGGCGCCGCGCGGCTGCACCTGCAGCGCCGGCAATGCCGTGCCGGGAGTGCAACCCATCCGATGCCGACCACCCGCCGCGCCTGCCGACCCGGTTCAAGCCGGACGCCGACAAGCACGGTCAGCCCCATTGAGCCCGCCACGGCGCTCAACCCACCGCTCGCCGGCGCGCATCCTCGGCCGCGTCGTGGAAGGCGCGGAAGCGGGCCCGTTCCCCGGTTTCATACAGCCCTGCCGTCCGACCGAGCGCAAGGTACCGCAGGCGGGCGAGGGCTGGCTGCACGAAATCATGCACGACGGCTACCGCCTGCAGGCGCAGGTGCGCGAGGGCGTGCCGCGGCTCTAAACCGGTGATGGACGCGACTGGACCGCGCGCATGCCGGCAATTGCCGCGTCGGTGGAGGCGCTGCCGGTCAACAACGTCGTTCTCGATGGCGAACTCGCCGCAGTGGATGCCAAGGGCCAGCCGGCGTTCTTCGAACTGCCGCCGGCTCTGGGCGCACCCACGCGCGTCAAAGGCCGCCTCGTCTACTACACGTTCGACATGCTCTATCTCGATGGTTTCGACCTGCGCGGCGTGGCGCTGATCGACCGCAAGCGCGTGCTCGAAACGCTGCTCTTCAACACAAGCGGCGTGCAGCTCGTCAAATACGTCGAGCACATCGAGGGCGATGGTGCCGTCGTGCTCAAGCATGCCTGCAGGCTGGGCCTGAAGGGCATCGTCTCGAAGCTGGCCGAGGCGCCCTATCGATCGGGGCGCAGCCGCAACTGGATCAAGACCAAATGCACCGCCTGGAGGTATACGAACCGGACCCCGGTTCGAGAAGATGCGGGGGCGCTGACCATCCCGAGTACCGCCACATCATTGAGGGGAACGAACCCACTTGACGTGTGGCGCGTGGGGTCCGCTAGGCGGGAAATTCAATGGTCGTCGCACAGCCGGTTGCTCGGCCTGTCTCCCAGTTAGCTGACCCGCCAAGTTGGGTGGCAAAGGTCGTGACGAGCCGTGAGCCGAGACCCTGGGCGGCGTCTGACGGATACCCCCGTCCATTGTCCTCGACCCTGAGCAATAAGTCATTTCCCCGGCGGCACAAATCTACCACGACGCGACCACCGCTAACGTTCTCGGGGAATGCGTACTTGATCGCATTCGTCACGAGTTCGTTGATGATCAAGCCAACTGAGAGCGCCTTGTCCGGTGGCAGTTCCACTTGCACAGAGCGGACTTCCAGCAGAATGGCGTGGGGACCCAAAAGCGCGTCCTTCAAGGCCTCGCACAGCTTGGGAACATACTCGGCCATGTCGATAAGACCGTCGTGGCGCGACAGCTGCAGGTAATCGTGCACGGTCGCGATCACATTTACTCGCCGCGCAACGTCGTCGAGGGCGCGCTGGACCTCGAGTGATGATCGTCGCGCCTGCAGGCTTAGGATCGAGGACACCATTGCGAACTTGTTTTTCACGCGGTGGCTCATTTCCGCGAGAAGGAGCGCAGTTGCTTGTTGTGCAGCTTGCGCCTTTTCGAGCGCGCGATGGAGGCCCTCAGCTATGAATACCAGGCACGCGCCGACGATAGCAAAGAGGAGCAGCGCGATGACATGCGCAGCGGCCCTCACGTCCCACGGCAGGAGAGTGGCAATCAATGCGCCGCTTGACAGGACAGCAAAATAGCCGGTTCCGCGGTCGAACAGCAGGGCAGAGGCGACAATCGGGAGGATGAAAAACAAAAATCCATATGCCCCTGAGTAGTCGCTAAGCGCGACACGCACCCCATAGGCCAGGAGCACGAGCGCCGCGGTTACACCGTAGCGCACCGCAAGAGGTTGAGGGCCGGGAAGATAGCGAAGGAGGGTTTCCATACTGTCCTATTGTGCAGTCTATTGGCGGCGGCGACATCTTTCGGATACCTTGGAAGCCTGTCGATTAGCAGCCCGAAATTAAACTCCCCACGCCGAAATAGCGCGGGAAACTTTACTTTCTCCGACTGTGACTGCCGGTCGGGCAAGCGCCACATGAAAAGTAAGTGAACCGAACTTGGTTCGATGCGGCGGTCGAGCGCTGCGGGGCCCATCAGGATGACACTGAGGAGCTTCGGCTTGCGGCGACGCGGCACATCCTCGGATTGATGCAGAAGGGCGAACAGGACCGTAGCAACCTGCGCGGTCCGCCGTCGAGTACATCCGTAACTCTTTTCGCTAAGGGAGCCAGCCATCCGTCGAGTCGCCAGAGCCGGGAACCCCTGGTGGCTGCTTTGCATTCGGCGGATGACGTGATGGCAGACAGAACGGGCTCACGGGTCCAAATCGATGCCATCCATAAGCTGAAAGCCGAGGACCGCCACTTCGCCCGTCTTCTTGAGGAGTACGACGAGGTCAACGACCAAGTACACCGTGCAGAAACGAACCTAGAGCCGGTCGACCAACTCACCGAGGTGGACCTGCGCAAGCGCCGGTTGATGATCAAAGACGCAATTGCAGACGCGCTGGCTCGCGCGAAATAGCCATTAGGCGAATGTTGATCATGCCGAACGCAGCCCGCAGCGCCACGATCACTTTTCTGCAACTCTCCCATAGATATGTTTTGCGAGCGCGGCGGAGACCTGAGGGCCGGAGGAAGGTCATGAGGCAATTCCCAAATTTGCGTACCCTGACGATGGGCGCGTTGGCTTTAACGGCGGCACTTGGCGCTTACGATCACGAAACCCAGGCTGCGAAAGGAAATGTGATGCAAGGTTTTGTCGGTGATATCGAGGAACTGTCGGAAAAGAACTCGAATTTCCGCCGCGTTCTCTACACGGGAAAGAACCTTCAGCTCGTCATGATGGCGCTCCAGCCTGGAGAAGAAATCGGAGAAGAAATTCACGATGATGGCGATCAGTTTTTTCGTGTCGAGGAAGGGGAGGGCGAAGTCCTGATCGACGGCAACCTCTCCCGCATTAAGAGCGGCGACGCAGTTCTGATTCCTGGAGGCGCACGGCATAACATCGTCAATACAGGAAAGAGATCGCTGCACGTCTACACGCTTTACGCACCCCCCGAGCATCGCGACGGGACCGTGCACGCCACGAAGGCCGATGCCGAAAAATCCTCGGAGCATTTTGACGGCAAGTCGACGGAGTGACCCGCGCAAGCCGAGGTCGCTTCCATGTTGGCGAAGCATAGTGTCCTATGCCCTTGCGAGCATCGCAGAAAAGATCGACAGAACTAGGTAACGCCATGATTGCGAGCAGTGTTGGTTCGCTGAGGCGCGATATCGATCTTTCCGGCGCCATCCTGATGGGGCTCGGCTCCATGATCGGGACGGGCGTCTTCGTCGGCATTGGCATTGCTGCGGGTGTAACGGGTCCGTCGGTGCTGCTGGCTATCGCTCTGGCGGCTGTCGTCGCCACCTGCAACGCGCTCAGCAGTGCGCAACTCGCCGCCGCAAAGCCGGTCAGCGGCGGGACCTACGAATATGGATATACGTTCCTCACGCCTTGGCTCGGCTTCACCGCCGGCTGGATGTTCATGTTTGCCAAGTCGGCCTCGGCGGCGACAGCGGCGTTGGGTTTCGCCGGCTACCTGCTGCACACGCTCGGCATCGTCGGTTACGTCGTGCCACTGGCGCTACTTGCCGTCCTGGTGCTCACGCTCATCGTCCTCACCGGTATCCGCTCCTCCAACCGCGCGAACGCCGTGATCGTCTCGGTCACCATCGCTGCTTTGTTTGCTTTCGTGTTGACGGGGTTCCTGTTCCCTCGTGGTGGCAGGGAAGCGAATTGGACGCCCTTCTTTGCCAGCAGTGCACCGCTGCCGGGACTGCTCGAAGCGACGGCGCTGATGTTCGTGGCTTTCACCGGTTACGGCCGCATCGCCACGCTTGGCGAGGAGGTGCACGAGCCACGGGTGACGATTCCCAAGGCGATCATCACGACCCTGTGGATGTCAGCCGCTCTCTATCTGTCGGTTGGGGCTGTCGCCGTGTCGACAGTTGGCGCCGCGCGTCTGGCCGAGGCCACGCAAACAGAGGTTGCACCGCTTCAGATCGTCGCCGCCGAAGCGATCGACGGTGAGGTCCTCGCTCTCGTGGTCACTGCTGGTGCCATAACCGCGATGTTGAGCGTCCTGCTCAATCTCATTCTTGGTCTGTCGCGGATGCTCCTCGCCATGGGGCGTCGTGGCGACATGCCAACTCGGCTGGCGTTCATCAATGGCTCCGGCACACCAACGCCGGCGGTGGTTGCGGTGGCAGTCGTGATCGCCGCCCTGGTGCTCGTCGGTGACGTGAAGCTCACCTGGTCGTTCAGTGCCTTTACCGTGCTCGTCTACTACGCCATCACCAATCTGGCAGCCCTGCGCCTTCCGCCGGAGCAACGCATGTTCTCGCCGCTGTTCGCATGGGGCGGACTTGCGAGCTGTGTCTTCCTCGCTTTCTGGGTGGATTGGCAGATCTGGCTTTTCGGACTGGCATTGATCGCAGCCGGACTTGTTTGGCACGCGGTATCTCGGCAACTAGCATCCGCATGATAATCTTGAACTAAAATTACTGAACGCAGATGTCCGCACTGGGTCGTCAGCGCCTTCCGGGACACCCCCGGAACGTCGGCTGTGCATGCGAATGTGTTGCAGAACTCCCGTTGAGATTGTCGGCGAACCGTGATTCCGTTGTGTCCGGACGGTCAGCGGCGGGGGCGAGCCATAATGGGGCGTAGCAAGTCCGGGCAAGGCCAGTTTTTCTACGCTTTCAATCTCGACGACGTGGTGCCGCCAGATCACCTCGTGCGCAAGATCGACGCCTTGCTCGACCTCAGCTAGCTCCACAAGGAGTTGGCGGCCTACTACTCGCACGCGCCACACATGAACGCTTCCGCGAGAGCGATGCCCTGCGCCGCGTGTTCGAGCGCGTGGTGACCATCTGCATCGTCGCGAGCCTCGTCGGCGGCGAGGCATTCTCGATCGACGCCAGCCTCATCAAGCGGACGTCGACAAGCACAAGCGGCTTCCCGGCGATCGGCCGATCGACTGGCCAGCACCGGAAGAGGCTTCGCACACGGTGCGCGCGTAGCGGCTCTCGATGCTGCACGCCGCGATGAAGAGGGTGAAGGTGGGGAAGGCGGCGACCAGAGCGTTGGCGGCAGATCCAAGCCGCCAAAGGAAGTATCACTGACACCAGAAAGAACCCCGAAGAAAAAAGTTCGCGCATAGCGCCGACGAAATAAGCCCGTGACCTGACTGTTCGATCCCTTCGGCGCAGCACCGATAATCCACTGCCGGGTTCAATTCGCTCTGCGTAAGATTTTTCGATGGTAGGTCTGTGGTTGGACAGGACGGCTCACGCTCGAAGTCTTAGGCAACTTTGAGTGGGCTGTGGGTTTTGATGCATCGGGGCGAATGGGATCCCTCAGAAGCCGCAAGCCATTCAGGACAACCAAGACGGTTCCACCTTCGTGACCCATGACCGCCAGCGGCAGGGGTAGCTCGAAGAACAATCCTGCGGTAACGAGAATGGCCATGGCGCCCATCGCAAACGCTAGGTTCTGCCGGATGATCCGTGCGGTGCGACGCGCCAGCCGATGCGCTTGGGCGAGCCGCCCCATGTCCTCCGACAGGAGCGCTACATCTGCGGCCTGGAGCGCGACATCCGACCCGGCTGCTCCCATGGCGATGCCGACATCAGCGCGAGCCAGCGCTGCGGCGTCGTTAACGCCGTCTCCGACGAAGGCGACCTTCCCTTTGACTGCGAGATTGCCAACCATCCGGACCTTGTCCTCGGGCAGCATGTCGGCATGGATTTTCTCGGGCTTCAGGCCGAGCTCCGCGCCTATTCGCAAGGCGACCGGACGGCGGTCGCCGGTCATCATGAGGATTTCGTTGATCCCACCTGCCCGCAGTGCGTCAAGCGCTGGCGCGGAGGTGGCTCGGGCCTGATCTGCAATAGTGACAGCTCCCATCACCTCGGAATCTCGCCCCCCATAGATGACCGTCTCGGTATCTGCAGCCAGTGCGTTTAGCATTGGGTGTGCGATGGACGCGCCCATCTGTTCGGCAAGGCGGGGGTTGCCGGCCCATATTTGCCCATCTCCGTGCTCGCCGACGATTCCAGCACTGGGCCGTGTGACCACGTTCGCCACCCTAACGGCTTTGACGCCACTGCTGATGGCTTTCTGTCGGATGGCCGCCGCGCTGTGGTGTTCCGAATGGGCCTCAAGCCCAGCAAGAAGCGACAGAAATCGCCGCTCATCACCATCAAGCGCGACAACCCCCGTTACCGACGCGTTGCCGGTCGTCAGAGTTCCTGTCTTATCGAAGGCGAACGTGTTGACCCCTGCAAGCGTTTCGAGCGCTGCCCCACCCTTGAAAAGCACACCTCCGCGCGCAGCCGCCGACAGTGCCGACAAAATCGCTGCAGGTACCGAGATGACGATCGCGCAGGGACTCGCAGCCACCAGTAGGGTCGCGGATCGGTAAAGCGCTTCCTCCCAGTCGCGTCCCAGCGAGTAGAAGGCGGCGAAGGCCAGGATGGCCCCTGCCATCACCGCCACCGTGTAGCGCTGGCCGAACCATACACTGAAGCGTTCGGAAGGCGCCTTGGCCGCTTGCGCCTCGGTCACCAGCGCGATCATGCGGGCAACCGTGCTTTCCTCGACCGTCTTCGTGACGGCTACGTCGAGCACGCCGTCGAGATTGACCGTCGCCTCAAGGACCTGGGCGCCAGGTTGCTTAGCGACGGGCATCGACTCGCCGGTAATGTTTGCCTCATCGAGCGAGCCGCGGCCGCTGACAATCACACCGTCCGCAGGAACACGCGCCCCTGGTCGCAGCACCATGACATCACCCACCCTAAGTTCGGCAGCGGGGATTTCCGCGACCCTTCCGTTTGGCCCCCTGCGCAGCGCCGTCTCGGGACGGAGCTCCATCAACGCTTCAATGGCGCGGCGCGCGCGGCCGAGCGCTCGTTCCTCAAGCGTCGTCGAGATGCTAAAGAGCGTCAGCAGCACCGCACCCTC
>Ga0182748_1001343_pt1 | contig 24187 bp, 22 predicted proteins | sample eDN3rd37CKraftOP_FD_128877 | JGI IMG/M metagenome (GOLD analysis project Ga0182748, IMG submission 128877) | Enriched Organic Plus compost microbial communities from Emeryville, California, USA - eDNA 3rd pass 37_C Kraft OP (version 2) (version 2) ...
CGGCCAGAAGCTGCCACTCGTTGATTGGATTTCAGCTTTCAAACGATAGCAGCCGCTCAGCGTCCGAAATGAGCGGCGGGGGCCTGCGAGTTGGAGTCTGTCCGTTCGATGGCGCTGTTATACCCGGCCTTCACTGGAAATAATTTCTTCGCCCGCCTCAGTGGGAGTCGTTGAAGTGTAAAAGGGGTGCCGAGAAACAAGGGTGTCCGGATTGAGGACCCACAAAGTAGGCACCTCATATCCTAGGATTTTTCGCCCGCATACGTAGACATCATTGCCCTCCTCGGGGTCCAAGCGTTTCCACTCGATGCCTAGGTAGCGAGAGCTTAGATGTTCATATATCTTTAAAACCTGAGGCGCTCCACCGATGTCGGCAGTCCGAAACAGCATCGGGCTCGCCTCGACCTCTCTTAGCATGTCCCGAATAACTTCAAACGGTTCCCAATCAAACTTGAAGTTTGCTACTTGATCGGGTCTCTTGCCGCGATTTCTAAGCAACTCAGAAAGACGCTCTCTCGCTTGATCGGCATACTCTTTGTCACCGGCAAAAATCCAAGGCTGCCCTTTCCACATCTTTGCTGGCGTTGCCATAAATCTGCTGAGTTCGGCAATTCGCTTCGCCTTCTCCCTGGCTCCTTTCGGGGTTTTACTAAGGCCTGGTACATGGTAGTGAATTCGCCAAATCATGAACTTCTTGCGAATCCAAGAGTAGCCACCAAACAGAAACTCCGCAGAGGGAATGCCTTCTGTACCGGCGGCGTCATGTACTGAATCACGAAGACCTTCAAAAACCTTTAGTACATGAGACTTGAGTTCCGTGATGTCTTGCGCCCTACTTGAGCTCTTCTCGTATGTTGAGATTGCGTTAGCTACCTGATGCATAAGCGGGTAGGCCCACCCCGTATTCCCGGCAAAGCAGATGAATGCATCAGACCTCGGAAGAGTTAGGACTTTCTGTCCGCAATCCATTTTTTTTCCACCGTTGAGACGGCTGTCAGAGACGACGATCAACTCCTTGCAATCGCGGAGTGTTCTAACCCAAGCAGCGGTGATTGTCATTACGTTGAATTCCTGTTTATCAGATGTCGACTTTGCAGAAATGACATGAAAGACAGCCCAGGGTCGAAGACGAAAATTAATGACAAGCTGCTTTCGGCCAGAAGCTGTCGGTCGCGACGGACGGCTTTCGGTCAGGTGCCTTCAACGGTGGCAGCGGCGGTTCAGGCGCGGCCTCAGTTCGTGCAACACGTCTGCAAGCGCTTGTTGGAGGGCTGATGGAACGGCGCGTCATGGGCGCGAGGGCGGCATCCCTTTGCTTCCCCGGCTATCGGACTCGAACAGGATACTCGTCCAAACGGCTCACGTATTGCCTGTGCCTGCAGCGACTGCAGCTCGAATCCTCTTTCGTCCTTCAGAAGGGTTGGCATAGACGGATTCCGACCGGATTATGTTCTTCTCGATATCCATAATGACGATGCGAGCTTCCTCAAGCGGGTCGTCTGGTGGAATCAGTGCTCCCAATTCCGCGTCGGTGCTCGGGCCTAAGATACAAACGAAGTGTTCGTCGACGAGCCGCTTTGTCGACTCCCATTCCATAAAGTAGCCGAGCCCGTAGTTCAACCGGCTGCGGGATGGGTGATCCTCGTCAAAGATTACTGCGAGCACCATCACGCAGCGAGCTCTTGCCTCCTGCAGCGCCGTCTGAAGACTCGAATGTGGCTCTCGCAGGAAGAACCGATCATGTGAAGGCAATGGCTGAGGCGCACTCGGCGCAGTCGCATACTGCGATGAGATGATCCATCGTTGAAAGGAGCCGGGCATGTACCGAGCAGCGAGCGCCCGGCCCTTCGGAGAGTCCAGCAACCATCGTTCGATGTATTCCTTGTCGTACGTAAGCTGGCTGTAGGCCGGTGTCAAACCTTGTAGATGCGTAGCCAGCGTACTGCTTGGGACAGTAGAGTAAAAGGCGATGAAACCCTTGCAGCCATGAGTTTCCATCCGATCCCTCATATTCTGTTCGTCGGCGTGGCCTACAGCATTTCCAGAAGCTGCCTTGTGCTTGCAGCTCACTAACCATCGCATCTCCGTCTGGCCTCCAGGCCCCTCTCGAAGTTCACGAACCACGAGGTCCCGACCCGCGTCTGGCCCACGGCCGGGGCCGAAGAGGATCTCGAATCCCTGGGCTTCCAGAAAGTCTCGTGCGAAGAGCTCGAAGTCGTCGCGCCGCATTCCAGCGTGTGCGACGGCAATTTCTGTGAAATCAAGAGCTGGCATTTGCGATTAGAGAAAGTAGTAGCACGACCATTCTCCACGTTAGCACGGTCAGGCGTCGTGATATCGCTGGGTGCGGTCAACGATGGTGATAGCGCCTATGATGATACTCGCTGCAATGCGGCCAACGAAATGGCCGTGTCGGCTAACCACGACCACTGACCGATTTCGGGCGGCCGATTCCCTCTCTCGGCCGGCAGCACCGGGTCGGGCGCCGCTCCGTGGGGGTCGGCTGCTGGCCAGGAGTCGCCGCTGGCGCTATTGAGAAGCAATCGCACTTAACATTCAACATGTGCGGCAGGAAGTCGTTCGCCCGATGGTAGGCTAGGCTGCAAGCTCCCGCTCCAGTGACGCGACGATCGATTGTTTGAGCCCTAGGGAGATTGCGGCCATTCGATGCAGCGCGGCCTTCGGCTGCAGGAGCTCGATATCGGGGAAGCGTGCTGCCAGCGGGCTGGGTCCCACACAGACTAACGGATGCTCGTGCTCGGGGAACTGATGAGCAGTGGCGTCAACGACGAAGCCATCAACGTCCACCCAGAAGTGCCACTCGTTGCTCGCCCTCTTGTATGCCATTACCACCGCAACGGTAGAGCGGACGTACTTGTTTTGCAAAGCCGCTGCCAAGAAGGCCGAAACCACCTCGCACGAGTTCCGAGGGAAGCTGTGCACAAAGGGGAGGCTGTTGACTTGCTCTTCCCGGCAGAAAAATGTTCCGGCCTTGGATGCATCGCTTCGCAAGGAAGTAAGTGATGGACTCAACTTCGGGCTAACGTTAGACATGAGAGGGTTAGGCATCTTCGCTTCCACTTGGCTGTGGCTTGGCCTTTTCAAGAATCTCGATAAGAATCTTCTCAACATTCATTAGCCAATCAACCGCATCATCAAGTGGCATAGGCGTGCCGCGACTCAACACAAATGCGGCGGCCATGTTGTCCCCGCCGATGACTAGCTCAAGTGCCTCTCGAAGGATGGTGTCGGGTACATCATGCTGAAAAAGCCCGGATGTCCGTTGCTTCAGGTATGCAAATCGAGGTGGCGTGAGCGGATGGCGTTTGACTGCGTTGGCAGCAAGTTGTGAAAGAACCTGTGCAGTCGACTGCTTACCCATGGCGCCAACCAATCGCACCAAATCCTGTGTGACCTTTGCTGCTAGATCCTCGGGCGAAGAGAAGAAGTTGACGACGTGAGACCCTTTGAGAAATTCCTTAAATGTGCGCAGCTTCTCCGCTGACGCTCCGGTCTCAACATGCTTTGGAAGAACGGGGTGTATCTCTTCATCTATGACGTAGATAAGACTCGGAAGACGAATTGCTTGGGCTTCCTCGTATTCGAGATGAGTGAGGGATTTTCCCGCTTTCGGATCGACGAAGCCGTATCGCATAGCAAAGATGCCGACATATACGTTGGCAGAACGAACTAGGCGAAGGCATTCTTCTTTGGGGGTGTCCGGAAGCGCACCGAAGAATTCCATCGCTTGCGAAGCGTACTGCAACCTACCAATCGCCTCTCGTACCAGCTGGCGGTGGCGCTGCAGATCAACAAAGGTCGAGCTGACAAAGATCGAAGGTGACATAGAGATGGCTAACGTAATATAGACCGCATAAAACCGAAGCCCATACCTCGGCGCTTGCTTTCTAAATTAGTTGGTCAAAATTCTCAGAATTGGCTCGCAAGGAATGTAACAGCACTGGTCTGATATTACCTTGAACGGCAGCTTTTGGGTTTTTTCTTGAAAGGCTGCTCTGGGTCGCAAGCTGCCACCAGTGGGTGTCTGCTCTCGACCCATAGCTGCCGTTCGATTCGAGCGCCCCAATGTCCATACTGCAGCGGGAGCAGTCTATCGCAACCAACTTACGGGCGACGGGTTTGGAGGGCAAAGCAGTTCGTCGCGAAGAGCCAGCCGAGTCCTTCCGACTAATTGCCCCGCGCTCTGATCGGGCTCTCCGGAGCCGCTCAACGCCTCTACGACCAGCGCCAGAGAAGCGTTGAGCGTTGCGTAGGAGAGATAGTAGGTGGGGTACATGACCGGGCACGGGAATACCTTTCCGCACGTTGTGCAGAGCGTCCCTAACTGTGCAGGCCCAGGATCGCCTCCGCGACGCGTCGGGCACCTGCGACGGGGTTGTCGAAGCTAATCGTCGCAGGAAGTTCCACGCGGAAGGTAAGCGACTGGGCGTCCACATGCTGGTGGGCGACGACGTCATCGCGCCGCAAGACCTCAACGGCCGGGTCTACCATGTCGTAGCCGCGAACGAAGGTCACGGTAAACTGGGTAGTGAACGGCGCCTCGTTGGCCATCGTCGCATGCTCGTATCCGATGCCCGACTCCGAGCCGTACATCGCTACGCGTATGAGGAACTCGTCGACCAAGCCGCTGGCCCCCGTCGCGGTGAGTCGCTCAACGATGCTCTCCACGAGAGAGGGAATCGACAAGGCGGGCACATTGGGATCTGCCTGGCACAGACCGATGCTTACGAGGAACAGGCGCACTTCCCCGGGTTCATCATCCGTGACAGGGGCAGGCTCGATCTGGTGAACGCCATGGATGGCGTGACTTGAGGTGGCGCGAGTAGTGGTCTTTATCTCGACGCCCGCGCCCTTCCACGTAAGGTCCCTTGCAGAGCGGCGCCAGCCATCCCAAGCCTGGACAACCGATCCGACGAGGAGATCGTCTGCACGCCGGCAGAGAGCGTCGAGGAGGAGCAGTTCCCCGACGAGTCCGAGGATGGCGTTCTCGGAAATCTCCAGACGCTTAATAGCGAGTTCGATCAGGGGCTCGGTTACAGCGAAGGCGCGCTCCAGATTGGCGTCAGCTTTCTCGCGTAGCAGTTCAGCGGCAATGAATGCACCGACCTGGTCGAAGTGCCCCAGAGCAGGTAGGAGGATGCGGTTAGCGCTCAGCGGCGGCTGGGTGTCACGGTGCCACGAGTGGTGGTGAATCGCAGACTTCACGGTGCCCGTCCGGGGCTTCAACTCGTTGCCTGCAAGGAACAGTTCCAAGTGCCCGCGACTGTTCCGGGCGAGACCGATCACCTGCGCGTCAGTCAACCAGGTAATGGTTCGGTCATCGCCGGTGATGCCCGCCGGGATGGCGTTGATCTGGGCGAGAACATCCTCGTAGTTGGTCATGGAAGGCTCCTCGTGGCGATAGCCACCCCAGCACGGGTAGCTGAGAACTGCTCGGGACCTCCCGCAGGGAGGCAGACTCCAACTGCGACCGTGGGGTGCAGGTCGTCCGGATGTTGGTTGACGTAGAAGAGGATCTGACCGTCGGAGCCGCTGGGTCGCCACGCCATGTTGCTGCTCGATGGCACGGCAGCGTGGTGGTGGTAGCAGTCGAAGTAGACGTCGCCGCGATACTGGTCCGGGCCGGCGTTGGGATCGCTCGCTCCCCAAGTCGTCTTGAGTTCGCCGCCAACCACCCTCTTGGTGGTGGCGCGGATGTTGAACGGGAGCCGTGCTAGCGGACCGTTGGACACGGCGGCCCCATCTCCGTAGCGAATACCGACCCAGAACCGTGGCTGCTCAGCTGTCTTACGGCCGAGGTCGGCGTAGGACCACAATTCGCCAGGGTGGCCGGTGACAAAGAGCCCTGTGATTGAGCGAGTCAGGCTGGCCGACCAGAATCGAAGATAGGCTGCGATGGCATAGGGGCAGGCACGCCGGGCCGGGTCCCCCTCTCCGTGCCTCACGGGCGGCCGGTAGAAAGGCCTATCCGAGAGTGGGGCGACTGCGTGTGCCCGGGCTTCAATACTGTTCCAGAAATTCGCGTGGAACCCCTTGCTCCCAGGCTGATAGTGGGCGAAAGTGAGACGATCCAAGAGTTCGGCGGCCTCGGTAAGCTCGAGCGGCACGTCTAGGATTCGGCCTCGGAGCACGTTGGCGACCGTGAGATCACTAGACGGCCGGGCGAAGAGTTTTGCCACGACGTCTGCATTAGGATCCGCCTCCTGGCCGTCATTGATGAGTGTGACGAAGGGTCGAGCCCCGGGAGAAAGTGGAAGGTTGCCGACGCCCGCTATCTTGCCGGTAGCCTCGAAATTGAGGCCCTGCAGGACAGTCGGCTCAGGAGCGCCGCCCATCATGCGCTCGGTAATGGCGGTGCGAACCGCTTCGTCGACGTCGTGGTAGGCGCGGAAGAGAGCGAGTTGGTCGCTGGAGGCGAAGACGCGGCACAGCTCGATGTAGGATCCGCGGTAGCCGAACCAGCGCTGCATCTGCATCTGGGTGTCGGCCAGCGGGTTAGCCGATGAACGCTGGAACAACGCCGTGGTCATCCCTTCCAGCGTCAGTCCCCGGGCCATGACATTCCCTGAGACGAAGATCGTGCAGAGGTCGCGGGCGGCGCTCCATTTGCCGGTGTCTGGGTCCTGGCTCGGTGCGTAGGCAGGGCGATCGTCAGCGTTGAGGTCGCTGTTGACCACGGCGATCCTAGTTCCAGGGATCACTTCCCTAATTAGTAGGGTTTCGACGGTCTGCCAGTCCGGGAAAGCCGTCGGTGGCAGGACGTCGAACTCGTCCTCGATTGCTCTGGCAGAGGCTCGATATTTTTCGAGCCATTGCGCCCATGGGGCGGGGTCCGCCTGCAGTTGGTCCACCAAGGCGTGGGGAAGCCTGGCATCTCCCGCGTCGAGCATATCTCGAGCCGTCGCTCGATCCTGAATTCCCGCCCAGATCAGAACGTCCTCAGCACCCCGGAAGTGGTGCTGGATTGCCGCAGAAGGGTGATACAGCATCGAGTGCGGCGAAGCCGCGCTGTCAAGAGCTTCGTCCCTGGTGTCGAACTGCTTTGTGATCGCGGACGCTGGGCCCAGCCTGCCAGAGCGGTGCAGGCGGATAGCGCCGGCCACCAAGAAGGCTCGGACGGCGTCGGCGAGGTCCTCCTGTACAGAGTTGGTGGTGGGCACGCACAGCTTGGCTGCCTCCGCACGGCGGTAGAAGACCTCACCGCCGGTGTAGTAGGAACGGATCCCCGCCGCCTCGGGGTAGGTCGATGAGCGAGGGGCGTTGAGGTTGCCAGGGTCGGTTGTGTCTACTGGATGGCCGATGTCGAGCGGTGTGCGAAGAGAGATCAGGAAGTCTCGCGGCGCCAGGGGGTTGTGGCCCTCCTGAAGGAGGTTGGCCTGAGGTGTCGCCGTGTAGGCGATGTAGGTCGAGAACAGATTTTCGGGCGAACCCTGGGGCGGATCCCAGAGGTTGGCGATCGCACGCGGGATCTGCTTCAATCTCCCGTAAATGGGGTCCTGCGAGGACTCAACGATGGCATCGAGAATCGAGCCATCGTCGGCCTCGTCGTCAAGCACGAGCATGCGGACGGTGCGATCAAGCTCCTTGACTGCGCTAAAGACGTTGGCGCGGAGGCTTGCTGCCAAGGCATGCAGATGGTCAGTCTGCTTCATCGCCACGATGATCAGTGGCCTCCCCTGACTCAAACGTTGTCGAACCTGAGCCGGCGGCAGTCGGTAGGTGGCTGTCAGTGGGTGCGTCTGCTCTGACAGCGCGATGCCAGGCGGTGGGCACAGCAGGCGGCGCTTAATCTTCTGTGCGTTCTCCTCTCCCGAGTCCAACTGCTGCACCAGCCTCTCATAGGTCTGGCGCCACAAGGAGAGACGGGTCCCCGCGAGTATGACGATGATGTCGAGGCCGTTGTCGATAGCCAAGGCCGAGACTCCCAGCATAGAAGCGGTCTTGCCAGACTGGACCGAACCCATGACGAGTCCCGTGCGTGATCTGCGGGATGACCACTCTTCGGTTTTCGCGGTGTCGGCTGCCAAGATTCCGCGCTGGAGAATGTAGCGGGAGTCTGCTTCAACTGAGCGACGCGCTGTATCGGTCAAGCCGGTCAGTTGAGCCTTGTAGCGGGCCCACCACGAGTCCGCCTCCTGGGGAGCGGGTGGATTGAAGTAGACGTGCTCGACGAGTGGGGAGCTTCCTGGCACCACTCTCAACCCTGCGGTTTGGTGAGCATCCGCTGCAACGACGCGTACCCGGAGGACCCGAACTGCTGACGTACTGCCTCAGCCGCTTGATCAGGGTCGATGTGCAATAGTTCGAGGAGACTTTTGCTGATCCTGGCGATGTAGTCCCACTGGGTTTTGGTCTGCGTCTTCTTGGGGCGTTTCCAGTCCGTGGATTCCTCGCTCGCCGTTCGGATAGCATCACCATTAGCCTCGATGCGGTCCTCGATGTCGTCTGGCGAGGCCGCTAAGGCCATGGTAATGCCCACGAGGGAACCTACGAGTTGGAGTTCCTGCCACTTGGCACCCTTGCCGCCATCCTTGAATTGATCGGACCACAACTCATCGTGCGATGAGTGGAGTTCGACAGCGTTTAGCAGCAGCGAGAACAGCTTGGTCAACGTCGAGGAATGGGCTAGCGGGTGTGACTTGCTCTTCTGAATCGCGATCAGCAACTGGTCGATGTTGCGACTAGTCGATGCCAGGTCTTTTCCAGCGGTGTCATGCACAAGGACCGAGATGACCCACGCGAGAACCTTGGTGCGCTTGTAGCGCGTGTCCCCAAAACCGTAGTTCTTCAGCGCCTCACCGAGGCGGCCAAGATCGCGGACACCGGCCAGCGATTCGGCGATTTTGGCGACATCAGTGTTCGGGTCGGCGTCGCCGGCGGCGGCAAGAGTCGCGCGAGTGAGTTCTACCTCGTGGTAGACCGCGTTACGGATCTCTTCCGCGTTCAGGTGTACGCCCTGCTTGTTGTAGAGGCGAAAGACCTCATGAATCTGGGCTTGGCTCGCCTGTGTGTACTCGATGACCGGAATGGTGTACTCCACGACGTCCTCGAACAAAGCATCGACGGTGAGTTGCTGACCGGCGACGTTGATCTCCCGGGTTTTGATCTGCGTGTAATACTTGCCACGGAGAGGTTCAAGGTTGGAACCAACAAGTCCGCCATCTCCAGTCGTGCGCAGCTTGAACGGGAAGTAGTAGTCGTTCTCCTGTGCGGAATTGAGTGCGTAACCCTCCAACGCTTTCCACGCGCGGCGGAAGGCCGGGTAGTCGTCGTTGAACAGATCCGTCAAGTTCCTGCGACCGCTATCGTCGAGGCGTCCTTGTTCGTTGAACTTTTTTCCACTGTGCCGGGCGGTGACCTCAGCAACCTTCTGCTTGGCAACGGGGTGCTTTCCCACGAACCGGAGGATGGCCGTGAGCCGCTGCTTGCCGTCGACGACCTCATGCGGGGTGGAAGATCCGGTTCTCAACAGTATGATGGACGGCAAGGGGACGCCCCGGAGGATGGACTCCATCAGGGACTGCCGGTCGCCATTGCCCCAAACGTCACCTCGTTGGTACGACGGCGTTAGGTTAGGCGCCTTCTTGGTGAGTTGGAAGATCGGCCAGACTGCGGCCTTTGCCGTGACTGGCTCCGGGCTCACCGCTTCCTCGCTCGCGTCGATCTCGGCCCACGCGTCAGCCCAGGACTGGGTGGCCGTCGCACGGCTAGTGCCCTTCGCCTCAAGTTCTTCAAGAAAATTAACCTGGAGCCGAATGGCGGCTTCCACGCGCTCGTTCAGACGTTCAAGCGCGCGAAGACTCAGCGGCGGGTAGGCGTCTCCGGGAGCAAGGAGGTCGGTGGGTTCAAGTTTGAGTTCAGCGATGAGCGCCTGAAGGAAGGGTTCACCGCCTGTGAGTGGGAGATCTTCGCTGAGGCTCAGCCAGCCTTGGATCTCAGCCAGTTGGTTCATCCATGCGTCGGAGGCGAAGTCGACGTCATCGCTGCTGAACATTGAAGATACTGGGGGAACGCCGTCGGGCGTGTCTGAAGCCTCCGAGAGAGTCGCCAACCCGTCGGCGAGGTTCTCCAGCAACAGGACCCGCGGGTCCTCCTCGTCGAAGTCGTCTTCGTGTTCGATGTGGTCAGTCACGCAGTAGCTCTCAACGGTTCGAGGTCAGAGGTGATGCTCAAGGTGGGCCGGATGAGCCCGCACAACAATCGTTCGGCGATCGCTTTGACGACGCGGGCGTTCACTGCGTTACCCAAGGCTTTATACGCGTCGAGGTCGGACGCGGGCAACTGGATGCCGCCGAGGCACTGAAGTTCAGCGCACTCGGCCGGGGTCATGTAACGACGCTCGCCGGTCAGGTTCGCACCGAGGATGGGCACTTGGGTCTGCGTGAAGGCGATGAGACTTGGGGAGGTCGTGGGCCGCTTCACCCGCAGTCCAGACGCACGCACCTGTAGCACGAAGTTGTCGATGTCACGGTCTTCACCTTGCGCGTTCCATTCCATCTTCTGGAAGCTAGAGTGGAAGCCTTGTGGGCTCCATTGTGCGATCCAGGGATCGATCCAGGAGCGGTTGGCTTGGTAGAACTCGCGGTTCTGCCTGATAAAAGTCCGCTTCCACTGTGGGAAACTCAAGTCGCCTGGGCGGTTGGCGTGGCTCGGTATCCTCGTAATTTGTTCGTCGAGCGGGCACTCGAGGGATTGGCCGAAGCTGCCCTTGAAGCCCATCTGGCGAAGACCCCACACAGGTCTGCGAACCCAAACCCCTGCCGGAGTCTCGTCCTCGTAGGGATAGGTCGCCCCAAACTCCATCGCCCAGATCGGGAAGGAAGGCAGCTTCAGCGCAGCTGGCGAGCGGCGCAGGAAGTCGCCCCACATGTCGATGGCTCGCAGCGTCTGGTCCGGGATGGCGCGCCTGGAATGCGCTTCGTGGCGCAGTACCCAGTGGATTTCCGTGGGATCCTTGTGCTTCACCGGCCACTCGAAATGATCGAGACCCTCGAGTGAACCTACGAAGTAGGCGCGGTCCCGCACCTGTGGAATGCCGAACTCGTGGGGCGAGAAGTGCTCTACGTCGACGGAGTAGCCAAGCTTCTCCAACATGCGGATGATCTTGGTCTTGGTGCGGCCGCCGTCGTGTTTGAGGATGTTCGGCACGTTCTCCAAGATGAAGTGTCGCGGTCGCTTGACGCGCAGGATGTCGTGCACCTTGAAGAAGAGATTGCCCTGGCTGGTGTCCTTGAAGCCCAGTTGGTCTCCTGCTTTCGAGAACGGTTGACACGGAAAACCTGCAGTAAGGACGTGGTGATCGGGTACGTTACAGGCGATGATCTCGTCGCTGCTGAGATCGTTAAGGTCGCCCCAAGCGTCTATGCCGAAGTTGACCTTGTAAAGGGCCTTCAGCGTGGGCTCCCACTCAGCCGCGAACACGCCACGTCCCCCCAACTCATCAAGGGCGACGTGGAAACCGCCCAGCCCGGCGAAGAGGTCGACGAAACGGAAGGCCTCGCTGCTAGTTCCCATCACTTCGGTCCCGTCCTTCCCCGTCTGACCGGGCGAGATTTCTCATGGCTTGTTCAAATGCTCGCATTATGTCACGTCTTGCTGTACACGGAAACGGGGCAGGGTCATGATGGCCGCCTTAGTGAACGGCCGCTGTCGGTCCTACAGCGGCTATAAAGCGGCTGCACGGGACTGCCTGCTCTCAGCCTCCACCGGACATTGAAATCTGCAAACTGAGCTTCCGCTTTGGGTCGAAAACAGTCGAACACGAAACACCGCTTCCTTCTTGTACGCCTTTAAGATGGTGGCCGGGTCACTGAATCCCAGGTTCGCGGCGATCTGCACCAGCCATATGTGGGCTTCTCGTATCGGCGCGTCGGCCCTATCCAGATGCGCCATGTTTGAGCATAGGGAAGATCGCACCTCCGTTGCTTGTAACGATCGACGTGTCAATAAGAATTTCCGGTTCAATCCACCCCGGTGGATTCCCGGCCGGAACTGATACTGCTGACCAAGCGCTCCTGTTGCTCTTTGGAGCGCACCTGTTGCCCGACAAGTAACTCCAACTATTTGCTAGACGGCTCGTCAAAGGGGTTTGGTTCGTCCTCGAATGCTTCATCATCGTCATCTGCTGGGAAAGACACGCAGGGCGTACCGATGATGTTGATCAGGCGCAGGCGCTCGCCTGAATCGTGCACATCCTCGTAGAGGGTTTCCATCTCGTCGGCGACTTGCGCACGGGCACTGTGGGACTGGAAGCAATCCAGGTAGTCCTCGACAAGTCCCGGGTCGAAGTTCAGTGGTTCGATGCTACGAAGGAAATTGAGGTATCCCGATTGCTCCTTTGTATTCATAAAGAAGACAAGCAATTCCTTCCACAGGACCTCTTCGGTAGGGATGTTCGCCTCGCCGAGAAAAAGACTCTCCGCTTTCGAGCCGTTGCGCAATTCGTAGGTGTAGAGTCCCAGGGCTCTGGTACTCTTCTCGATGACGCCGTACAGACGGCGCGCAATCTTGACGATAATCTTGCGAATGAACTTCTTGTACTGATCGGTGTTCTCGTGGCCGAATATGGAATTTCGATCCTCGAACTTGACCCGCAGTTGTCGTTCGAGGAAATCGAGTAACTCATGCTTTTCTTTCCCTAGAGCCAAAGGCGATTTGAGCGAAAATCGATCATAGCGAAGGTTCTCGTAGAACCGAGTAAGAAGTTGCAGAAAAGCGTTATCCGAGTTGGACAGTTTGAGGTCAGCATACTTCTGTATCCGCGCAAGAAGCGCCTGGTGGTTGTGGGTGGAGAGAGACCTTTCGAAAATGCCATGGTCGTCCGCGTCGTCGTGCTCCAGCAGAACAATCGCGATCTTCATCAGACGCTCAATGCCGACGGAAAGCTGGTAAAAGACCTCAAACAGGTCAGCACTGTAGTCGAGCTTTCGCAGCTCGTAAAAACGGCACAGGCCGTTGTAGATGAACGTACCGGAGACGTCCAGTTCCTCGCCCAATTGGAAGTTCTTCCAGAGTTCGGACCGATTCATTTGCATGGATATACGGCTCCCAGCCTTGGCGTGAATATACCTGGAAAGGTGTGTTCATGGAGAAATCGTAAGCGGCGCGAAATTCGATGGCGTTCCTCAGAGTGGCGCCACTGCACCGACCTCCTCGAGACCGTAAGCGAGCAGCGCTGGGCGAAGCTCCCCCAGTACGTTGGCGGGTACGCCAAGCCACAGGAGATTGCGAGCGCGGGTCACAGCGACATAGCCTATGCGTCCCACTTCGGTATCCACGCCGGCTAGCAGAGCTATCACCTGCTCCCGGCTTGCAAGGTATAGCACGGCATCCAGGCTTTCCCCTTTCGCCTGATGGACCGTATCTACGCGGATGCGTAACTGGCCGTTCTCGGCGGCGACGTCTGCGGCAGCGATCAGTGGCGCATTGGTCAAGCCTCTCCGGGCCAGTTTGTTGCCGAGATTCTCGGCGCGCGTCAGGCCATGATCCTGTTCAAGCGCCGCCAGCAGCACTCTCATCCTTTCCAAAAACTGCGGATGCCAGTGCGTATCTCCCGCCAATGTGGCTGCCGGCAAGCCCGAATCGGGATCGCGGACGAACGCCCAGACGAGTCGGCGCAGCGGCCGGTCCTCGGGATAGCGTGCGGGTTGGGTAATTCTGGCGACGAGTCCCTGTGGTGGATCGGCAAGTAGGCTGACGATGCAGGCAGCCGCCTGCTCGTATGCGCCGAGGAAATCCCTCCTGCGGTCTCGCAAGATCGCTGCCCGGGCAAATCCCTTCACGATACCTTGGCCAGGGACTCCCCGGTTGCCAGCGAGTCGATCTGCCATGTCGCGGCCACGACAGAGAACGGCCGATCGCTCGGGTTTCAGATCAGCGGCAGCTACCGCAGCCCAGAACGCGGTAACGAGGTTTTCACGATCGGCATTTCGGTATGGCACGAAGAAGGCACCATGCGTTGTAGCAGGTGCAGCCCGTTCTGCCGTATCCGCGCGCATCGATAGTCTGTTGGCCAAGTTCAGTATGGCCGGAACGGATCGGTAGTTCCTGGTCAGGTTTAGGGAGTTCACGCCCGCTCGCTGACCGTAGTGAGACAGGAAGGTGCCATTCGCGCCGGCGAACTCGTAGATGCCCTGATTCGGATCGCCGATCAAAGATACTTGGCAGCCCGCTCCGATGAGTTGTTCGATGATGGCCTGGTGCACCGTCCCCATGTCCTGCGCTTCGTCGATTAGGATATGCGGGTAGCGGCGAGCGAGAGCGCGAAGAATCGCCGGCTGCTCTGCCAACGTACGATGGCACCAGTAACGGCCAAGGTTGTGCGTGTAGGCGCCGGTTCGGCCAAGGCGTTCGACGATGCCGGACGCATAAGCGGTGTTGAGCTTTCGCGTGTTTTCGTTGTCGGCGTAGTAAAAGAAGAACTTGCCATTTTCGACGCCCGCCTGCATCGTCGTGATCTCGCGCGGATAGGTGTCGGTATTGAACTTGAAGCCATTCAGGAACGCCTCTCCGCCCATGACGAGCCATGCAGCCTGTTGGGCGCCCATCGTTCGGTAGGAGTGCGGACGCAGCACATTTCCCGTGATGAAGCTGTCGAGTGTGTCGATCTCGACGCGGTCATGGCTGAACACTCTCGATGCATCCCGCGTGAGTTGCTGGTACTCCCGTCGGAACGTGTCGACGGCGACGTTCGAGAACGACAGCAGCGCGATGCGGCCACGATGATTACCCAACTGCTTGCGCATCTCTGCAAGCCGCCGTACCGCTGTAAACGTCTTGCCGCTGCCGGCGCAGGCGATTACGGACATCGGCGCAATTGGTGCGCCGATGATCTGCAACTGTTCGGCGGATACGTGAATCACCGTTCGACAGGTTCGGCCGGAGCAGCGTTCCCGGCCCGACAGGCATGGGCGATCGCACCGCCGATGTAGTCGGGCACGACACAGGGAGAGCCATCAGCGAAAACCTGTGCGAGTGCTTGTCCGAAGCGCCCCTTCTGCACGTTGTTCTGTGACCGTTCGAACATGCCGCTGAAAAGAGCGCGTGCCTTGGCAGCATCGCCTTCCGCTGCTTCGACCGCAGCGGTAACGGTTGCGGCGATCCTCGGATGCAATTCTTTGAGTGCCGTCAGCATCGCCGTGCGGTTGTCGGCATGCAGGGCCAGGTCGTATTCGAGTGTCTTAAGTCCGTGGAAGACCTTGACGAAATCGTCCTCGCTTTCCTTCATCCTCGCCGTGTTGGCCGACACCTGCACGGCGTCACCAGGCGCTGGGTACAGCGCCTGCGGTTCCTCCCCCTCGGCTACATCAACCACGGGATCTGCATCGGTGATAATGGCCACCGGGATCTTCAGCGCCGTGGCGCCGAACAACGGCAGGAATGAGTCGAAGTTCAGTCCCTCGACACTGATCAGGCTAACGCCATGCTCCCGCAGCTTGTGGCCCGCCTTTTCGGCCAGCACGCTCACCAGCATCAACTCGGCGGCGCCCTCGACGAAGATCACCCTGCGGGCGAAGAACAGCTCCGCGCGGGTTACGTCGAGGTAGCGTTCCAGCTTCTCGCGCTTGCCCTTTCCGAAAGTGATCGTGCGGGGAAAGAACGTCCCCACGCTGGCTCCGGTGTCGACCAGGCAGGCCAGGCTGTCGAGATCGGCGATACTGGCGAAATTCGGCGAGTGGCTGGTGACGAACAACTGTACGGGCTTCTCGCCTTCGACCGCCTTAATTGTTTCGAGGTAGCCGAGCAGTACCGCCTGTAACTGCGGGTGCAGGTGCGCCTCTGGCTCCTCGATGATGAGTCCGCGATAGCTGGCCTCGGGATTCTTGGCCAGTTCGCTAAGCACTACGGCCATAAAGATCAGGTTATTGAGGCCCAGGCCATTCTGCTCGATCTCGAAAGCGTCCACCATAAGCGACAAGCGCGAGGCCAAGCGCTGGAAATCGCTGCCGCTCAGGCCGAGTTCCAGTGCCTGCGCCATTTGTTGGCCGAGCATGGCCTGGTGGCGGCCCTTGATCGCGGTATGGGTGCTGACGACCGGCGGGTGCTTCTTCAGTGCCTCGTCGAGATCCTTCAATGCGTTGTTGATGCCTTCCTTGCCCGCGTCGTCGGCAAGGAGCTGGAACAGGCGCGACAGCTGGCTGGTGCGGTTGGGCCTCAAGCCTTGCGACGCATCGCGCAGCGGCGGCAGGTAGACGCCGCGCAGGTTCTCCATCATGTCCGTAGTCAAGCCCACGTCCTCATGGTCGCCGCACCAGCGCTTGGCGCGCAGCCGTCCAGTCTTGTCCGCGTTCGAGTAGCGGATAGTGATGTGCGCCTCTATGTTCCCATCCGCGTCCGGCTTCAGTGCCGCTAGGAAGTCGGCCTCGTCGTCCGCATCGAGGTCGCGAAATACGTAATGAAAAACAATGTCGCCCTCCGGATCTCCGGCCTTGGGACGATGGAGGTCGTCAGCACCCAGCCTGGGATAGGGCTCATCGTGTCCCGCGAGTAGGGCGCGCAAGGCATCGACGACAGCTGTCTTGCCTGCGTTGTTAGCCCCGACCAAGACGTTCAGGCCCTTCTGGAAGTGCAATTCGGCTCTCTTGAGCTTTCTGAAATTGATAATGTCGAGCTGTGCCAGATGCACCGATTCTCCCCCTGCACGCTAAATATGCGGCTCCCCTCAGCCCAAGGGTGGCGCGCTGATTTGTTCAGGCATGGAGCACTACGTTGACCGAGACATCGTGGATGAATCGGTACGCACTTACCCGAACCCTTAATGTATCAGATAGAAACTGATAAAGTTTGTTTGATACAAATATATGCATCATGTCTGCGTCATAGTTGCATCAGCCCCACATCACATCCGCATCATCAACGCCCATTTGCACCACATCTGCATCAAATCTGCATTATTTACATTCAATTTTCATGCATCTAGTCTGTTCTTACGTTAATTGAGTAAGGACAACAGGATGACCACCGAAGAATTCCTCTTCAAGCAGTTCGGCTCCGCATTACTTACATTGGCCCAACTAGCGCAACTCCTGAACCGAAGCCCAGCAGGCTTGCGTATTACCCTCGCAGGAAATAGCGAACTGGCTCGCAAGCTGCGACCTGCACGACGGAAGCTCGGGCGCCGCGTGTACTACAGCACTGCCGACCTCTCAAAGGTACTGAACGACCCGGACTCGTTTGGAGGCACGGATGGGCGCTATTGAGAAAGCACTCCTACACGCGGAAACTCCAGGCGAGGATGCTGAACTGCCAGCCCCACTAACACCTCCTGACTGCAACTTGCAAGGCTTCCCATTCATGAAAATGGATGTGCAAGGCCTCCGTGATAGCGACCTTGCCATCCAGGCAACAGGAGAAGAGTTTCGGTGCGCCCTCCTTCTATGGTGTGCGTCATGGCATCAAATACCCGCTGCGAGTTTGCCGGATGACCCGCGTATTCTCGCCATGCTGGCCGGTGTTGGCCGTGACTTGAAGGAGTGGAAAAAGCATGAAGCGGGCGCGTTACGTGGCTGGGTCAAATGCAGTGACGGTCGCCTTTACCACCCGGAAATCGCGGAACAAGCACGCAAAGCCTGGGCGTCCAAGCATGAGCAACGACACAAGACCGAATGCGCACGTATTAAGAAACACAACCAAAGACATGGCACCAGGATTCCATATCCCAGCCTTGAAGAATTCCTTGCTCAGGGGCCCGTACATCTTGCACTTCGAGACGTCCCCGCGCGGTCGCCGGGGAAATACCAAGATGTCCCAACGGTGTCCCCGGGGACATGCCCTCCAGAGAGAGAGGGAGACGGAGAAAAGAAAAGCGTCAGCAGCATCGTAGATAGAAAGACACTGGTCGATACGCTACACGCGGCGGGTATAAAGGCGATCGCCTCCGATGCTCGGCTAGAGCGATGGCTAAGTTCCGGTCTGACACAAGCAGATGTCAACCGAGCCATCGAGGCTGCACACGCGCGACGAGCTCATGCTGGGTCAACCCAACCCATCAACCTTGGGTTTGTGAACCGTCTCTTGGACGACCTCATTGCGACGCGTACTATTGGCGCCTCGCGTGCACACGGTGAAAGTTGGTGGGAAACTGCATCCGGCATCACAGCCCAAGGAGACAGGCTTGGGCTGCAGCAACACCCCGATGAGCCGTTCCCTCTGTTCAAGGAACGGGTCTTCACCGCGTCGGGCGATGGCCCCTGGGTCTGGAAATCTCGAGGACTGAACACGGCGCGGGGAGGTGCCCTCCCCCCATCCTCCCTACGCTTCGCTTCGGTCGCGCCGTCGCCCCCCTCGGGGCACCCTTGCGGGGTTCCCCCACGCCCTACGGGCGCGACTCCCCCTCCCTCTTCGGTTCAGCAGCGGCATCAGCCGGCCAGTGTCTCGAACCACCCGCTAAACGCCTGAGACGCATGTCCGCCAGATCCGCCATTATCAATGGGTCCGGCGCCGTTTTAAGCCACTTTTCACACGCCTTTGGATTGTGCAATCCAAAACTATCTTTTCCTGTCTCAACGCTTAGAAATCGAGGACACCCGTGGACATGCATTTCATTGTCATAACTGCCAATGCGGAACCGCAGAAGTGGCTGTTTTTCGTCGGAATGAATGACGCCAATCGTCCCATATGGGGAGCGCCGAGCAACGCTATCCATTTCCCGACTTTCCGGCAAGCCCGCCGCATCGCCCGCCGTGTCGGCCATGCACAGGTTTGCTCTTCTATCGTCCCCCAGAAGGCCATTCAATGAAAGACAAAAGAAGGACCATCCTCGCGCTGTATGTAGCGGCAAGTCTGTTCGCCGGCAGCAGTAAAGCGACGGCACAGGAACAGCAGAACGGTGAGCAGGAGACAGAAGCCGCTCCCAGCGTCGAGTTCTACTACCGGGATTTCGGCGCAAGGCTAAATGCCGAAGCCAAATGCCTCCAGAATCCTGATATCGCCAAAACTGAAATGTGCATCAACGCGCGCAAAGCCGCGAATCGGATCAGGATGGAAATAGGTATGAAACCGGAATATCCGGAGGTCGAAGATGGCAGAAGGTAATTTCACAATCGTTGAGCCGCTCTTCAACAAGATAGACTTTCTAACGCGGAGCTTCGTTACGGATATTTCATCTAGGGTAATTGCTGACATCACCCCTGTAGTGTCTGTCGGCCTGACACTAGCGTTCATGACCTACGGGATGCTCATCATTCGGGGTGCGGTGGAGATGCCGATTGCCGAATTCCTGCACCGCTGCCTGCGTGCTGGCGTCATTGTTTCCATCGCAATGGCCGGAGGGCTCTATCAGTCAACGATTGCCGACGCGATCGTGAGCACACCGGATGCGCTAGCGCAGGCAGTTTCTGGCAATCCCGGCGGTGCATCAGCGGCAAATATCATCGATCAAGCGGCAGCGCAGGGAGCAGACTATGTCTCCAAAGCGTTAGAGGAATCGAGCTTCTTCAGCTCGGAAGGTCTAACGTATGCTGCTATCGGGGTCATCAGCGCCGTTGCCACTGCAGCGGTGGTTGGCGTGGGCGCGGTGTTCGTAACCGTAGCTAAGGTCGCCCTCGCCATTCTTGTAGGACTTGGGCCGCTTTTCATCGTGGCATTGCTGTTCCAGCCGACTGCTCGCTTCTTTGAGCAATGGACCGCTCAGGTGCTGAATTATGCGCTGACGATTGTGCTGTTTTCGGTCGTGTTCACGTTGTTGATGGACATTTTCCGCGGATACATGGCGGGCGCTGAGTTCGATGGTGCCCAGAATGTCGGTTACACGCTTATCGGGATGCTGGTCATCTCCGTCGTTTCAGCTGGTCTTCTGCTGCAATTGCCAAGCATTGCAAGCGGTTTGGCGGGCGGCATTGGCATCAGCTACTGGTATGAGTTGCGCTCGATGCGTAGCGGGGCCGGTGGCGCCTATCGGGGAGGCCGTACTGCGGTGCGTGGCGCGATGGCCGCTCCTGGCGCGGCAAAGAACGCTGTTGGCGGTGCAGTCAACATGACAAAGACCGTAGCTGGCGGCGCTGCTGGTGTGGCCCGCGCCGCTGCCGGATATTTCCGTGGCCGCAAAGCCGGATGACTACATAAATGCACTACTTCTGCATCACCCTTGCATCATATCTGCATCATGAGAGTAGGGAACAGCACCATTGCCGCATCACATGTGCATCATCGCTGCATCATCTTTGCACGATACCGATGAGCCGCAGCTCATCGGGGTAATTTGGGACTCTCCGGATGGCCCTTAAGCCCATCCGATAGCCCTTAATCGGGCTATACACCATACGCACCTCGCGGCGCCATGCATCCAATTGATTCTAAAAGGATTTTTCTGAACAAAGCATTCCTGTTCGTAGTGTTCGACTACTACAAACGGGCTGAAAATCCGCATGAATACTGGCCTTGATGCACTACAAGAGGCACTACAGGAGCAGTCGAATGCTCAGCATCGCTGACATGGAGGACATAACAATGGACAAAGGCGAAGTGAAGCGAATCGGCAACACGCCGTGGACCACAGAAAAGGACAGCATGGGTAGTTTGCGACAGTACCTCAGCGCTGCATTCAGGCATGCAAATCGAACTTTCCAAATCGCCTGCGCAGTACTTCTTTTGACCCTCGGCGGCCTGCTACTGGCAACGCTGGTTCTGCAAGCCCCCACCCTCATCAATAGCTTGCTCTCGGGAGATGAGAGCGCGGTTGAAACTATCATCGGAAGTACAGCCGGCGCGGGCCTCTCCTGGCTACAGTGGCGGTACCGGCATGTGGTCTACCCGCGATTGCGACGGGACCTCCGCACTAGGAAACGGGGAACCTCAATCATCTCGCACCGGTCTGTATGAGTGCTATTACACCCTCTGATTAGAGTTTTCACGTGATCTCATTAGAGCTTTCACGAGCGGGCCAGGGGTTCAAGCCTCCCCGTACTTCACTCGGGACAAGTAGCGTTCGATGATTTGGCCGAGGTCTAGTTCACCAAGGATGTAACGCTCAAGCTCAACGACGACCAGCGGATCGGGTTCTAGCCCCTCAAGCCGTTGACTGGCGAGCGCATTATCCACCGCGCGGCGGCGCTCGGTAACCTCCTCTGGAGCTAGCGGCCCAGCGATCGTACTCGCATGCCGCTCATTCGAGGCGTCGCCTCGTGACGTTTGGGTCATATCGATTAGAGATTTCACGTGACTCAACGACCGACAGCTCCTAGCCTAACCACTAGAGAGGAGGACTTGCCGGAAGCCTAACGGATTTTTGGCATTCCCTTGTTCTCAGAGCTGAGGATCCTGCGATTCTCTGCCGTCATCGCATTTTGACAATTTGGTGTCTTCCCCAGCTCTCCCGGGTTGTTGGCACACTCCTTTATCTTGGCAGCACGAATGTCATCATGTTCCATGTAGTACTCAACGGTCTGAGTTTTTTCGGACGGGGAGCAGCCAGACAGAAGAGAAGCCCCAAGGATCGCGATGACGGTGATTCTTTTCATTGGTGATTTATCTCCACAAGACTGAAACTTATCAACTTACAAGTCCAACAATTCCGCGGTTACCCGCCGCACAATTTGCATGGCATGTGCAGGACTTCCCGGAGCGACGGGATGATCGGCATCCAGGCGCAATGCGGCACGCAATCGGTCTGGATCACGACTACCGTCTACGATAGTTTGCATGGCCGCACGAATAACTTGTGCTCCGCTACAGCCATCCTCACGACATGCAGCAAGGTACGCCTTTTTTAGCGCTGGTTCGACCTTCACAGTTAGGATAGCCATATCTCCCTTCTTCGGATAACGCTCGGTCACATGGCAGAAAGGTGCCGGGCGAACTCAACTCGATAGGATATAAGCACTAAAGTTTATAGGAGACTGAGACCTAAAATCAGGTATTGCTCAATATAAGGCACCACCCCGACTTATTGCCCCTCGGAAGCAAGAATGAATATTCAGGACATTCATGACCCTACCGCCATTCACTTGGCGATGGCCGAGCACGATAGTCTAGGCAGAACCTATTTCCTTGAAAAATATGGGTTTTCGAAGTCTAGGGACTACATGCTCAGAGACGTCACGACAGGCCGTCTGTATGACTCGAAAGCTATTGTCGGTGTAGCGTATGGCTATGCATTTCCTGACCGAGGCCCCTTGCAGGCAGGTGACTTCTCAGGCGGGGAGGCGACCGTTGAAAGTCTTCTAGTCCGCCTCGGATTTGAAGTTGTGCGAATTGGCCAAGATTGGAGCCGAGAAGAGGTTGAAGCCACTGTCGAAGACTACTTCGAAATGCTGCGCCTAGAAGCTGTGGGGGAGCGCTACAGCAAAGCGGAGCACAACGAAGCTCTACGACAGAAGCTGACGGCCCGCAGCAAAGGCTCCATCGAGATGAAGCATCAAAACATCTCGGCCGTTCTTGACCAGCTTGAGTTGCCATTTATCCCAGGCTATAAGCCTCGAGCTAACGTCCAAGGGTTGCTTCGTGAAGTCGTGCTAGAAACGGTCCAACGCTCGCAGAACACGCTACAAACCATCGTCGATGCCATTGAGGATCGCACAGAGCCTGGCAATCGCATTTATCGTGGCGTCCTCGTGGATGTGCCCACGCCGGAGTCCATGGTCCCACGAAACCGCCAACAGCGGCTTCCGAGGAAGCTAAATCACGCAGACCGTGATGAGCGAAATCGCCTACTTGGCCGCAATGGGGAGGACTGGGTTCTAGGTTACGAACAAGCCCGACTCCACCATGAGAACAGAAGCGATCTAGCGCAGCGAATTGATTGGGTTTCTGACCGATGTGGTGACGGCGCCGGCTATGACATCCTATCCTTTGAGCCGAACGAGGCCGCCCGCTTCATCGAGGTAAAAACAACAAATGGAACGGCTATCACTCCCTTCATCGTGAGCCGTAATGAGGTTGAGTTCTCTGCCGAGGTGGAGGACGCATTCTGCCTGTACCGTGTCTTTGACTTTGCAAAAGCCCCGCGACTTTTCATCCTTCGTGGATCACTCGCCGACTCAGTTCATCTGGACGCCATGGATTACCGCGCCAGACTGAAGACGATCACAGGTTAATTGTGTGATCTATTTCGTCAATAAGGGGATCATCACGAAGTCAGCTTAACCCTGTCCTTCTCTGCTAATTCGTGCAACAACCTCATTCATTGTGTAGTGCACAAACTGCTTTCCCAGCTCCGTCAAGACATACGGCTTCGAGTCCTCAAACGCGGATTCCATCGTACCGGCCATCACACCTCCTCGCTTACGCTGCGGCGTCTTTCTAACAAATTGCCCAAGAGAATTTACGTCACGCTCCTGCCTTACCACTCCGCCTGTGCTCAGGTCTCGAATCAAGAGTCTGAATAGATCTGCTTCAGCGGAATCTTCGCGTGGAAGCTCTCCGTAGAGATCGGCCCATATCTCATATCGGGTAGTACCGGGATTCTGGAAAACCTGGCGAATCACTGCGAAATGGGTCTCATGGTATAGATCGAGCCAGTCAAGAAAGAGTCGAACCACATCGTCTGAACAAACTCGTGTACCCGCAGCATTCACCACCAGATTTGCAGCGTACTGCCGCTTTTCCTCTGTATCAGCTTCGTCCCACGCTCGAAAGGCCTTTCGAACAAGCCCCAAGTACTCCTCGCTCTGTATCCGTTCATCGATACTCTCGCCAAGGCTTTCAAAGCGACGTTGCACAGCTTCGAGTGTCTCCTTCAGCTTTAGAATCTTCCCTTGATGCTCCTCAAGCCACTGCGTCTGGAGTGAATCCTGGCGGATGGCTCCTTCTTCTGCTCTATATGACGCAGCCGCGCTCAGAAAGCCACCTACCCAGGGAATACTGCCGAGTGCAGCGAGAACAAACTTCTCAATAATCCTACGACGATGGCTAGGTTTGGATTTCGCAAGCTCAGCCCGTAAAGTCTCGACTATCTCGGTTTCGTCGGAAATTCTTGAATTAGGTACCATATGCCCCACCATCCCTCAACGATCCAGGTACACCTCAGGTACAGTATAGGTACAGTGATCGGTTTTCACCAATTCCGCGAAATTACGCTAACCCGTTGATTTTAAATTTTATTTAGCTACACCAATCTGCTCTACACTTCGCGCAACTTGCCTAGACAAACAGCCTCGCACGCCAACTCAAAATCCCCCGCCGCAAGGCGTGCCGGTTCGATTCCGGCCCGGGGCGCCATCCAGAACACCCC
>Ga0182748_1001350_pt1 | contig 24124 bp, 22 predicted proteins | sample eDN3rd37CKraftOP_FD_128877 | JGI IMG/M metagenome (GOLD analysis project Ga0182748, IMG submission 128877) | Enriched Organic Plus compost microbial communities from Emeryville, California, USA - eDNA 3rd pass 37_C Kraft OP (version 2) (version 2) ...
CAGTAGGCCCCTAGCCGCGACTGACGAGCGGCACAGTGTGGAGGAGCTCGAAGAGCTCGCATTCGAGTTGCGGCAGAAGCTGCTGCAACTGTGCGGCACGTACGAGGGTGCCGTGCACATCGGCGGTGACCTGTCCGCCGCCGACATCTTCACCGTTCTGTTCCACTACGGACTCAACGTCGACCCGACCGACATCGCCAACCCCGAGCGCGACCGCTTCGTGCTCAGCAAGGGCCACGCCGCGGTCTGCATGTACATCACGATGGCGATGCGCGGGTTCTTCTCCTACGAGGGCATCGTGGAGACCTACGGCCAGCTCGACAGCGCCTACGGCATGCACCCGTGCAAGGTGCAGCTGCCCGGCGTCGAGGCGTCCACCGGCTCCCTCGGCCACGGCCTTCCGCTGGCCGTCGGCATGGCCCTCAGCGCCCGCCACCGTGGCGACGAGCACCGCGTGTTCACGCTGCTCGGCGACGGCGAGACCGGCGAGGGCTCGGTGTGGGAGGCCGTCATGGCCGGCCGCAGCAACCGTCTCGGCAACCTCGTCGCGATCGTCGACCGCAACCGCCAGCTCATGACGAGCTTCGCCGAGGAGCGCGTCATGTTCGAGCCGTACCCGGACAAGTGGCGCGCCTTCGGCTGGAACGTCGTCGAGATCGACGGACACGACATGGCGCAGCTCGTCGGCGCGATCGACGCCCTGCCCGCGCCCGACAGCGACGTCCCCACCGTGATCATCGCCGAGACCATCAAGGGCAAGGGCGTGGACTTCATGGAGCGCAACCTCGCCTGGCACGCCGGCTCCCTCGGCGCGGCCGACCTCGAACGCGCCCTCGCGGCGCTCAACGCCTCTCGTGAGAAGGAGTCCGTCTGATGCCTGTGACCTTCACATTCGGAGAGTTCCTGGGCGCCCGATCGGTGATCGGGTCCACCCTCGCCGAGCTGGGCGACGAGTACGAGAACCTGTGGGTCCTCACCCCGGACATCGGCGCCACGCTCGTCGAGTTCCGTGACAAGTTCCCCGAGCGCTTCCTCGACGTGGGCCTCGCCGAGCAGGCCTGCGTCGGCATCGCCGCGGGTCTCGCCTACGACGGCAACATCCCCGTCGTCTCCGGCATGCTCCCCTTCCTCAGCATGCGCGCGCTCGAGCAGGTCCGCACGGATGTCTGCTACCCGAACCTGCCGGTCAAGATCATCGGCACGCACGGCGGCCTCGTCGGCAACGGCGGTTCGACGCACTACGCCGTCGAGGACCTCGCCCTCATGTGCGCCCTGACGAACATGACCGTCACCTCGATCGGCGACCCGCTCATGGTGGGCGAGATCATCCGCCAGTCGATGACGATGCAGGGACCGATCTACATCCGCCTCGCCGTCGGCAAGAAGGACAAGGTCCTCTACGAGCCCGGTCAGCACGAGGTGCGCATCGGCAAGGGCATCGTCGCGCGCGACGGGTCGGACCTCACGATCTTCACGCACGGCACCACCGTCGCGCAGGCGCTCGACGCGGCCGAGGAGCTCGAGACGCAGGGCATCTCGACGCGCGTCGTCGACATGTTCACGCTCAAGCCGATCGACGAGGACCTCATCCTCCGCTGCGCCGAGGAGACCGGCGGTCGCTTCGTGGTGCTCGAGGACCACCTCGCGTACGGCGGACTCGCGACCCGGATCGCGGATGTCCTCGCCGACCGCGGCGTGCAGCTCACCGCGTTCGAGCGCCTCGGCATCCCGCAGGTGTACGCCGGCTTCGGCGAGGACGAGCAGCTGCGCGACAAGCACGGCTACGGCCTGTCGGCGACGGTGGAGGCCGCGCGCCGCGTGGCCGCGGCGTCCTGAGCGCGGGGTGACCGGATGAAGACAGTAGCCGTCACCAAGATCGGGAGCCTCCGGGATCCCGACGAGCAGACGCGGGGACGCATCGGGCTCGTCGACTTCCCGGAGCAGCCGCTGGGGCCCGAGGATGTGCGCATCCGCGTCGCGTACTCTGCGATCTGCGGATCCGACCCCCACCTCGCGGAGGGGTTCTTCGGCACGGACGTGCCGATCGGACTGGGGCACGAGCTGTCCGGTGTGGTCGAGGCGCTGGGTGAGCGCGCGACCCGCAACGGGCTGAAGATCGGCGACCGCGTCGCCGGCAACTTCCTCCGGTTCTGCGGCACCTGCCGTCCGTGCCAGGAGGGCAAGCAGCAGTTCTGCGAGAACATCCAGGAGTACAACCGTCCCGGCATGGCCGAGACGATCACGTGGCACGAGTCGCAGGTGTACAAGCTGCCCGACGACGTGTCGCTGCTCAAGGGATGTCTCCTCGAGCCGACGTCCGTCGCCGTGCGGATCGCCGACAAGACGCGCGTGCGCGTCGGCGATCGCGTGGCGATCTGCGGCGGCGGCCCGATCGGACAGCTCGTGCTCCAGGTCATGCGCATGTACGGTGCGACCTCGCTCACGCTGATCGAGCCCATCGCCGACCGCCGCGCGATGGCGCAGCGTCACGGCGCCGAGCACGTGATCGACCCCGTCACCGAGGACCAGGCGGCGCGCGTCGCGGAGATCACCGACGGCCGCGGGTACGACATCGTGATCGACGCCTCCGGGTCGCCGCGCGCGGTCAAGGGCCTCCTCGACATCGCTGCCAAGGGCGGGACCGTCGTCTACGGGGCCATGTACCCCGAGGACTTCGAGATGCCGCTCAACCTCTCGGACTACCTGTACCTCAAGGAGCTCACGCTGACCGGCGTCTTCGTGTCGCCGTACGCGTTCCCGCGCGCGCTCCAGGTGCTCCCGCACCTCGACGTCGACGAGCTCACGCAGGCCGTCTTCCCGCTCGACCAGGCGGTCGAGGCGTTCGAGACGCACGTCTCCGGCGCCTATCCGAAGGTCGTCATCAAGTGCAACGACCTCGAGGAGGTGGCCTCGTGACGACGACCGCCGGCACGACGACCGCCGTCGCCCCCGCGCTCGAAGCCGTCGACATCGTCAAGAGCTTCGACGGCGTGCACGCGCTCAAGGGCGTGCAGCTGTCGGTGCAGCCGGGCGAGATCCACGCGCTGCTGGGCGAGAACGGCGCCGGCAAGTCGACGCTCATCAAGATCGTGACCGGTCTCTACAACCCGGACTCGGGGGAGATCCGCCGCGACGGTGAGACCGTCGACTTCTCGAGCGTCAGCTCCGCGCGCAAGTCCGGCATCGTCGCGCTCTACCAGGAGCTGTCGATCGTCCCGACGATCTCCGTCGCCGAGAACGTGCTCCTGGGCGAGAATCTGCCCAGCCGGGCCGGCATCGTCGACGGCCGCTCGATGCGCCGCCGCGCGAAGGAGCAGCTGGACCGCCTGCAGCAGAGGATCCCGCTCGGCAAGCTCGCCGGCGAGCTCTCGCCCGTCCAGCAGACGATGGTCGCCGTCGCGCGCGCCCTCGCGACGGATGCGCGCGTGCTCATCCTCGACGAGCCGACCGCCTCGCTCACCGAGACGGAGATCGTCGAGGTGTTCGCCGTCCTGCGCGCGCTGCGCGCCGAGGGCGTCGCGATCGTGTACGTGTCGCACCGCCTCGAGGAGGTCTTCGAGCTCTGCGACCGCCTCACGATCATGCGCAACGGCGAGACGATCGTCACGAAGAACGTCGCCGACACGAACATCGACGAGGTCATCTCGACCATGGTGGGCCGCTCCGCCGACTCGCTCTACCCGGCACGGGCGGAGTCGATCGGCAAGGTCATGCTGACCGTCGAGGGCCTCCAGGGCCGTCGCGTCAAGAACGTCTCGTTCCAGGCGCACGCGGGCGAGGTGCTCGGCATCGGCGGCCTCGCCGGCTCCGGTCGCAGCGAGCTGCTGCGGATCCTCGCCGGCGCCCAGGGCCACAAGGACGGCACCATCACGGTCGACGGCACGGTGCTCAAGCGCCGATCGCCGGTCGGCCGGGTGCTCGACGAGGGCGTGGCCCTCGTGCCCGAGGAGCGCCGCAGCCAGGGCGTGCTGCTGGGCACCTCCATCCAGGAGAACATCGCGCTGGCGAACCTCTCGCAGGTGAGCCGCGTCGGGATCGTCTCCAGTGGCCAGATCGCCAAGATCGCCAAGCGCGGCATGGAGCAGCTGCAGATCAAGGCGCGCAGCGCCAAGCAGCCCGTCGGCGAGCTGTCGGGAGGAAACCAGCAGAAGGTCGTCCTCGCGAAGATGCTCGCGCGTCGCCCCAAGGTCCTGCTGATGGACGAGCCCACCCGTGGGATCGACGTCGGCACGAAGGCGGAGATCTACCGCCTCATCCGGGAGCTCGCCGCCGCGGGCACCGCCGTCATCGCGGTCAGTTCCGAGCTGCCCGAGCTCATCGGAATGAGCGACCGCATCCTCATCATGCACGAGGGATCGATCTCGGGAGAGGTCGCCGCCGAAGGCGCCGACGACGAGCTCCTCCTCTCCTACGCGTACGGAAGGTCCGAATAGAAAATGACCAATCAGAAGGAATCGACCCGCACGACGGCGGTCGCCCTCCAGCAGTCGTCGCGGCGGGTGGGCAGCGTGCTCATCAGCGGCAGCACGGTCTTCGCCCTGATCCTGCTCATCCTCTTCTTCTTCGCCATGCGCCCCGACACGTTCCTCACGTTCGTGAACGTGCGCAACATCCTGTACCAGATCTCGATCCTCGCGATCATCGCGGGAGCGCAGACCATCGTCATGGTGGTCGGTGACTTCGACCTGTCGGTGGGTGCGACGTCGAGTCTCGCGGGAGCCGTGACATCCGTGCTCCTCCTGCAGGAGCAGGGTCTGGGCGTCGCCCTCCTCGCGGGCGTCGCGGTGGGTCTGGCCGTCGGCCTCGTCAACGGCGTGCTGATCGCCTATCTGAAGATGTCGGCGTTCGTGGCGACACTAGCGACGATGACCTCGGTGGTCGGCATCGCCTACCTCGTCACCGGCGGCACCACCGTGTTCGGCATGCCGGCCGAGTTCAACCAGCTCGGCCAGGGCCGCTTCCTGAACATCCCGCTGCCCGTGTACTTCGCGATCGGCATCTCGATCCTCATCTGGGCGGGCCTGAAGTACACGACGGTCGGACGTCGCTGGCACGCGATCGGCGGCAACGTCGAGGTGGCTCGTCTGTCGGGTGTCAACGTGCGCTGGGCGCGCCTGCTGGCGTTCACCCTCGCGGGCGTCATCTCCGCGATCGGCGGCATCCTGCTCGCCGCCCGCCTCGGCAGCGCGGCCGCCGAGCAGGGCGCCGACAACACTCTGTTCTCGGTCGCCGCGGTCTTCCTCGGCATGACCGTCATCCGTTCCGGTGCCTCGAACCTCCTGGGCACCCTCGTCGGCGTCGCGATCATCGGCGTCATGAGCAACGGACTGAACATCCTCGGCGTGAACGCGTACGTGCAGCAGGTCGTCACCGGCCTCATCATCATCGCGGCCGTCACGCTGTCGGGCCTCAAGACGCGGGAGAGGTAGCACCACTCCCTCGGGCCGTGCGGGTCACCCGTCCCGCACGGCCACACCACCCTCAACCGGTAATCGCAATCACAAAGGAGTAGACACGTGCGAAACAAGTTCAAAGTCGCGGGGGCGCTCGTCGCCGCGGCCGTGCTGGCACTGACCGGATGCTCGAGCTCGGGCTCCGGCGGCGGAGGCGGCGAGGACGACACGTTCAAGGTCATCGCGTTCACGTCGGGCAACCAGACGCCCGTCGGCGCGTGGTGGGTCAAGGCGGTCGAGGCGAAGGCCAAGGAGCTCGGCTGGGAGCTCAAGATGGTCCAGGGTGACTTCGACTTCCAGAAGATGAACCCCGCGGTCGAGAGCGCGATCGGCCAGGGCGCCGACGTCATCCTCGACGGCTACACCGACAACTCGTCGATCGCGTCCATCGTGACCGCGGCCAAGGATGCGGAGATCCCGATCTTCGCGCAGGACGCCGGCACCGAGCCGACGGACTCCTTCGTCACCAACATCACGACGAACCAGCAGCAGATCGTCGACAAGACGCTCGGCGCGATCAGCGACAAGATCGGCGGCCTCGAGGGCAAGACCATCATGGTCATCGGCCACGACCCGCACGCGGGCATCCGCGAGCGCTCGCGCCTGGCCGTCGAGGCGCTCGAGAAGGCCGGCGCCAAGATCGCCGGTGGCGAGATCCAGCAGGTGACCAACCCGGGTGTCGGTCGCACGGAGGCGCTGAACTTCGTCGCCGACTACCTGGCCGCCAACCCCAACGGTCTCGACGCCGTGTGGGCGGGCTGGGACGACGCCGCCCTCGGCGCCGCCCAGGCCCTGGCCGAGGGCGACTCGGCGGCACCGGTCACCGGTGTCGACGCGCTCAGCGAGACGATCGCCGCGATCGAGGCGGGCGGCAACATGCTCGCCACGATCGAGCAGCCCTGGCCGGCCGTCCTCGACATGCTGGTGAAGGACGTCGAGGAGTACCGCAAGAGCGGCACCCTCCCCGCGAAGGACTTCGTCGCCGTCGACGTGACGCTGGTCACGAAGGAGAACGCGGCCGACATCACTCCGTCGGACAAGCTCGGCTGACACACCTCACCGGGGGCGGTTCGCGGCAGCGGGCCGCCCCCTCCTCCTCTCCCCTACGAAACAGAAGGAACATCTCAATGCGCCTCGACGGCAAGGTCGCCCTCATCACGGGCGGTGCAAGTGGAATCGGTCTGGCCACCGTGCGGAAGTTCGTCCGCGAGGGCGCCCAGGTCATGATCGCCGACATCAACCTCGCGCAGGCTCAGGCCGCGGCAGACCAGGTCGCCGCGGAGGGCTTCGAGGGCAAGGTCGCCGCGGTCGGCGTCGACGTCTCGAAGTACGCCGAGGTCGAGGCCGCGGTCGCTCGCGCGGTCGAGGTGTTCGGCAAGCTGGACGTCATCTTCAACAACGCGGGCATCGCCGGCGGCCGCCCCCTCCTCGACCACGACCCCGAGAAGGACTACGAGCCGATCATCCGGGTCGACCAGGACGGCGTGTACTACGGCATCCTCGCCGCCGGCCGCCAGTTCCGCGCCCAGGGCACGGGCGGCGTCATCATCTCGACGTCGTCGATCTACGGCGAGCAGGCCGCCGAGCTGTCGTTCACCTACAGCGCCGCGAAGGCCGCCGTCATCTCGTTCACGCGCTCCGCGGCGTACGAGCTGGCCGAGTACGGCATCCGCGCCGTGGCGATCACGCCCGGACGCGTGGCCACGCCGATCATCAACCAGTTCAGCGAGGAGCTGCGGGCGACGTTCGCGGCCGAGCAGCTGCGCAACAAGCTCACCGAGCCGGAGGAGATCGCGAACGTCGTGGCCTTCCTCGCGTCGGACGAGTCCAACGTCATCAACGGCACCGTGGTGAGCGTCGACGACGGCTACTCGGTGTTCAAGCAGCGTCTCGACCTTCCGGTCTTCTGAGGACGGCCATGGACCTCGACCTCGCCTGCCACCTGTCGATCATCACCGGCGACGCGGATCCCGCCGGCCTGGTCCCGATCCTCACGCGGCTGCGCGAGATCGGGTATCGGCGGGCCGTGCTTGCGCCGCTCGACGAAGCCGGGACGGATGCCGCGGCCCTGCGCTCCGCGTTCGCGGAGACCGGCGTCGCCCCCATCATGATGTGCGGGCAGGGGCCGGGGGCCGACGTCTCCTCCGCCGACCCGGCCGAGCGGGCGGCGGGGGCGGCGCTGCTGCGCAGCACCGTCGACTTCGCCGTCCGCGTGGGGGCCGATCAGCTCAACGGCGTGCCGTATGGGCTGTTCGGCCACCCCACGCAGCCGCTCTCTCCCGAGGCGTTCGAGTGGAGCGCGCGCGAAGTGGGCGCGGTCGCCGACTACGCGGCCGACCAGGGCGTCCAGCTCACGTTCGAGGTGCTCAACCGCTACGAGGAGGCCGCTCTGAACACGGCCGCCCAGGCCATGGAGTACATCGCCGCGAGCGGCTCGGACAACCTCGGCATCCACCTCGACACGTTCCACATGGCGATCGAGGAGGCCGACATGAGCGCCGCCATCCGGCTGGCGCTCCCCAAGCTGCGCTACCTCGAGCTCGGCCAGTCCGGCCGCGGGGCGCTCAGCACCGGCGCCGTCGACATCGAGGGGGTCCTCCAGACCGCCCTGGACGACGGCTATGAAGGTCGCATCGGCGTCGAGGCGTTCTCCCGCCCGCTCATGGCGGAGGGCGCCCGCGACGCACTGTCGATCTGGCGCGCGCCGTTCGATGATGGACTGGACATCGCGGCCGACGCGCTCCGGGTCATCCGCACGGCATGGGCCGCCAGCGCCCCCGGGCGGCGCGCGACGCGCCTCTCGCGCAACGGCGCGTGATGAAGGAACTCAGGAAGAAGGAAGTGTCATGACGACTATCGAGACGACGGTGCCGCTGATTGATGAGGCGGTGTTCGGGGGTCGGATCTTCATCGACGGTGAGTGGGTCGAGGGTTCGGGTGGGTCTGTGGCGTCGGTTGCTCCGGCGACGGGTGAGACGATCGCGATGGTGGGTCTTGCGGGGCCGGATGATGTGGCGCGGGCGGCGGCGTCTGCGGCGGTGGCGCAGCGGGCGTGGGCGGCGACGCCGCATCCTGAGCGTGCGGCGGTGCTGCGTCGGGCGGCGCAGCTGTGGGAGCAGCACGCGGAGGAGATCATGGGGTGGAACATCCGCGAGGTGGGGGCCATCCCTCCTTTGGCGGGGTTCGCGCTGCATGTGACCGCGTCGGAGTGTCATGAGGCGGCGGCGTTGCCGTCGGCTCCGTTGGGGTCGGTCCTGTCCAGTGAGGAGCCGCGGCTGTCGTTGGCGCAGCAGGTGCCGGTCGGGGTGGTCGGGGTGATCTCTCCGTTCAACGTGCCGTTGATCCTCGGGATCCGTGCGGTGGCGCCGGCGCTGGCTCTGGGGAACGCGGTGCTGCTGAAGCCGGATCCGCGGACGGTCGTGACCGGTGGGGTGTCGATGGTCCGCATCTTCGAGGAGGCGGGGCTTCCGGCGGGGCTGCTGCAGTTGGTGCCGGGTGGTGCCGAGGTGGGTGAGGCGCTGGTGGCCGACCCGACGGTGCGGGTGATCGCGTTCACCGGGTCGACGCGTGCGGGTCGTGTCGTGGGGGAGCTGGCCGGTCGTCATCTCAAGCGTGCGCATCTGGAGCTGGGTGGGAACTCCGCGTTCCTGGTGCGTGAGGACGCGGATGTGGACAAGGCGGTGAACCTGGCCACGTGGGGCGCGTTCCTGCATCAGGGGCAGATCTGCATGACGGTGGGTCGTCACATCGTGCACGAGTCCCTGTTCGACGAGTACGTGGCGAAGCTTGCCGCGAAGGCGGACTCGATGGTCGTCGGGGATCCGGCGGCCGGTCAGGTGCATCTGGGGCCGCTGATCGACGAGGTGCAGCGCGACCGGGTGCACACGCTCGTGCAGGACGCGGTCGCGCAGGGCGCGACCCTCGCGGCGGGCGGCACCTATGAGGGCCTGTTCTACCGTCCGACGGTGCTGGCCGACCCGCCCAAGGACGCGGCCGCGTACTGCGACGAGGTGTTCGGCCCGGTCGCGTCGGTGGTGTCGTACTCGACCGATGAGGAAGCGATCGCTCTCGCGTCGGACACCGAGTACGGGCTGTCTCTGGGGATCGTGAGCCGGGACGTGATGGCCGCGCTGGAGATCGCGCAGCGGATCCCGACCGGGATCGTGCACATCAACGACCAGACCGTCAACGACGAGGCCAACAGCCCGTTCGGGGGCGTCGGGTCCTCCGGCACCGGATCCCGCCACGGCGGCGCGCAGGCCAACATCGACGCGTTCACCGAGACCCGCTGGATCACCCTCCGCCGCGAACCCGGCCAATACCCCCTCTGACGCGCGAAGGACACGACGGATGCCCGTCCGGCCTCGGCCGGACGGGCATCCTCGCGTCCGGGCGGGTCAGCCCTGGACGTCGTCGAAGAACGCGCGCACGTCGTCCGCCCACACCTGAGGCTGCTCCCACGGTCCGAAGTGGCCGCCGCGCTCGGCGACGGTGAAGCGCGCGACGTCGAAGAACAGCTCGGCGTACTCGCGCGGCGCGGGGGAGATGTCGCGCGGGAAGACCGTGAACCCGGCCGGGACGGCGGCGCGCAGCGTCGCATCAGGGGGCGTCACGGCCGATTCGCGGTAGTACCGGGCGGCCGAGGCGGCGGTGCCGGTGAACCAGTACAGCGAGACGTCGTCCAGGATCTCGGCGGCGTCGTACGCGGCGATGCCGCCGTCGGTCCAGGCCTGGAGCTTCTCCGCGATCCATGCGAGCAGGCCGACGGGGGAGTCGACGAGTGCCCATCCGAGGGTCTGCGGCTTGGTCCGCTGCAGCGCCGCGTAGGCGCCCTCGGCGGCGAACCACGCGTTCATCCCGTCGAGGTAGCCCCGCACGGCGTCGCTGACGGCGGCGGGATCCACCGTGTAGCGGTGCCACGCCGGGACGTCGCCGAGGTGGACGCCCACGACGTGCGCGGGGTGCCGCTGCGCGATGACCTCCGCGATCGTGCTGCCGATGTCGGCGCCGTGCACGCCGAACCGCTCGAAGCCGTATGCGGCCATGAGCCCCGCGAAGAGATCGGCCACGCGCACGGGCCCCGTGCCGGGTGTCGTGACCGCCGGGGAGAACCCGTAGCCCGGGACGCTGGGGATCACGATGTCGAAGCGGTCGGCCAGGAGCGGCAGGGCCTTCTCGAAGCGCAGGAAGCCGTCCGGCCAGCCGTGCACGAGGAGGAGCGGCGTGGCGCCCGGAGTGCCCGCGCGCACGACGTGCAGCGGCGCGCCGTCGACGACGGTGAGCTCCTGGCGCAGGGCGTTCCAGCGCTCCTCGGTCGCGCGCCAGTCGTAGCCGTCGCGCCACTGGTCCACGAGCGCGCGCAGGACGACCGGAGGCGTGCCCCACGACCAGTCGGCGTCGTCGCCGGTCACGTCGTCGGCCCACCGGATCCGATCCAGCCGGGTGCGCAGGTCATCGAGCGCGGGGGGAGGGATATCGATGCGGAAGTCGGTCACGATGCCACGCTATCGACGGAGCGCGGGGCGCCCGGGGAAGACCGGGCGGAGTCGTGGCACTGCGCGCCGTTATTCAACTGTTTCGTGACGAGCGTCACGAATCTCTTGACAATACCCGCGCCGTGATCGACCATTGCACCGTCAGCACAGTGGAGTGAGGACCCGACGCAGGAGCACTGCATCCTCCCGCCGCAGGCTGGCGCACCCGCCACCACTGCCCACCGAGAGGCCCATCGATGAAGATGAAGAAGAGTCTTGCCACCATCGGTCTGCTCGCCGCCGCCGCCCTGGGGCTCGCCGGCTGCACGGACTCCGCCGCGCCGTCGGGCGGACCGACGAGCACCGGCGATGCCGAAGAGCTCACGAAGATCCGCGTCGCCGCGCTGCCCATCGCCGAGACGGGGGCCCTGTGGGGCGCCATCGACGAGGGCATCTTCGAGAAGCACGGCCTGGAGATCGAGGTCGTCCCCGCCCAGGGCGGCGCCAACGCGATCCCGGCGCTGCTCAGCGGCGACATCCAGTTCGCGATCGGCCAGCCCTTCGGCCCCATCCGCGCGGACCTCCAGGACCTCGGCATCGTCATCATCGGCGACTACGCCGACAGCCTCGCCACCGGCACCGACGTCAACGCGGTCGTCGCGCTCGGCGACGCGGGCATCAGCCGTCCGCGGGATCTCGCCGGGAAGAAGGTGTCGGTCAACACCGTCGGCGCCGCCGGCGACCTCACCATCCGCAAGGCGGTCCAGGACGACGGCGGCGACCCTTCGACGATCGAGTTCGTCGAGGTCGCCTTCCCCGACGTCCCCGCCCAGCTCGAGGCCAAGACGATGGACGCCGCATGGGCGCCCGACCCGTTCCGCGCCATGATCGTGGGCGGCGGCGGCGTCTCGGTGGTCCAGCCCTACCAGGCGACGATCCCGGGTCTCACGGTGCTCACGAGCATCACGTCGCAGAAGTACCTCGACGAGAACGCCGACGTCGTGAAGAAGTACGCTGAGGCGATGGCGGAGGCGCTGGACTGGGCCTCCGCGAACGAGCCCGCCGTGCGCAGCGCGATCGCGACCAACCTCGACATCCCCGAGGAGGCCGCCGCGGGCATCACGCTGCCGACGTTCACGTGGCAGCTCAACGTGGACGACATCAAGAAGCTGGGCGCCCTGGCCGTCGAGTTCGACTACATCGACGCCGAGCCCGACTACGACCGGATGATCCAGCAGCAGTAGGACGCAGCGTCCCGGATGCCGGCTGCCGGCATCCGGGATGCTCCGCGCCCCTTCGCCGTCGTCCGCCCCTCCTCGATCGGAAGTCATGGCCACCGCTGACCTCCCGCACCCCGTCGCGCCCCGTGCGCGCAGACGGATGCCCTCACCGCGGCCGGTGATCCTGGGCATCGCCGGCATCCTCGGGTTCCTCCTCGTCTGGCAGCTGCTGCCGACGATCGGGGTCGTCAACCCGGCGTACTTCCCGACCGCCACCGCCACGCTCGGCGAGCTGGGCGAGCTCGTCCGCGACGTCGAGTTCTGGCGCAACGTCGGGCGCACCCTCACCGCGTGGGGCATCGGGCTGCTCATCGCGACGGTGCTCGCGTGCGTGCTCGGTGCCGTCGTCGGCCTCGTGCCGTTCCTCCGGCGCGCCACCCACACGACCGTCGAGTTCCTCCGCCCGATCCCCTCCGTGGCGCTCATCCCGCTCGCGGTCCTCATGTTCGGCTACCAGCTGCAGGCCGCGCTGCTGATCATCGTGTTCGCGAGCTTCTGGCAGGTGTTCGTGCAGGTGCTGTACGGCGTCGCCGACGTCGACACGGTCGCCCGCGACACCGCACGCAGCTACGGCCTCGGGCGCGGCGCGCGCATCGCGCACCTCGTCTTCCCGACCGCGCTCCCGTACCTCATGACCGGTCTCCGGCTGGCCGCGACCGTCGCGCTCATCCTCAGCATCACGGCGGAGATGTTCATCGGGAACCCGGGGATCGGCCGCGCGATCATGTTCGCGCAGTCCGCGGGCCAGTGGCCCACCGTGTACGCCCTCGTCGTCGTGACGGGGCTGCTCGGCCTCATCGTCAACATCATCTTCCGGCTCATCGAGCGCCGTGCGCTCCGGTGGCACCAGTCTGTGCGCGGGGAGGAGGTCCTGTGACCCTCTACACGAGCACCGTCGTGACGCCCCGCCGTCGCTCCCGCGTCTGGGCGAAGTTCGGCGAGAGCACCGCGTTCGCGCTCGGCCTGCCGATCCTGCTCCTCGTGATCTGGGGCGTGTGGGCGACGCTCGCACCCGAGAAGTTCTTCCCGAGCCCGATCGAGATCGCGCAGGCGTTCGTGCAGACCTGGATCGGCCCGGCGTTCGTGTCGGACGTGCTCCCCAGCCTCGCGCGGCTCGCGGTCGGCATCATCCTGTCGATCGTGATCGGCATCGGCGCGGGCCTTGTCATCGGCCTCACCCGCTGGCTGCGTGAGCTGCTCGAGCCGGTGTTCGAGTTCTTCCGCGCGGTGCCCCCGCCGGTCCTCATCCCCATCGTGGCCGCCCTGCTCGGCTCCAACGACGTGATGAAGGTGGTCGTCATCGTGGCCGGTGCGGTGTGGCCCGTGCTCCTGAACACCATCGAGGGCGTCCGGGCTACCGACTCGGTCATGACCGAGACCGCGCGCTCCTTCGCCCTGACCCGCGGCGAGCGGCTGCGCCACCTCGTGCTGCCGTCGGCGAGCCCGCGGATCATGGCGGGCGTGCGCCAGTGCCTGTCCATCGCGCTGATCCTCATGGTCATCTCGGAGATGTTCTACTCGTCGGCCGGACTGGGGTTCAGGATCGTCTACTTCCAGCGCAACTACCTCATCGCCGACATGTGGAGCGGCATCGTGCTGCTCGGCCTCATCGGCATCCTGCTCGCCGTGATCTTCGGATTCGTCGAGCGGAGGGTCCTGCGCTGGTACCACGGAATCAAGGAGGTCGAGCATGCCTGACACGCTCCTCACGGTCGAGCACCTGCGGAAGGTGTACGAGGCCAGCACCGGCGACGTCGAGGCGATCGGCGACATCAGCTTCACGATGGCGGCCGGGGAGCTCGTGTGCATCGTGGGCCCATCCGGCTGCGGTAAGACGACTCTGCTCAAGTGCATCGCCGGGCTCCTGCGCCCCACGTCGGGGAGCATCGAGCTGCGCGGCCACGCCGTCACCGGGCCGCCGCCGAACATGGCGCTCGTCTTCCAGGAGTACGGGCGCTCGCTCTACCCGTGGCTCACGGTTCGCGGCAACGTCGAGCTGCCGCTGAAGCACAAGAAGCTCTCCCGCGACGAGCGCGACCGCCTCATCGACGACGCCCTGACGGCGGTCGGGCTGGACCACGCGGGCAAGGCGTACCCGTGGCAGCTGTCCGGCGGCATGCAGCAGCGCGTCGCGATCGCCCGCGCCGTCGCGTATCAGCCGGAGGTGCTCATCATGGACGAGCCGTTCGCGGCCGTCGACGCGCAGACCCGTGCCGATCTCGAGGACCTCGTCCGCGCCCTCCACCGCGACCGCGGGATGTCGATCCTCTTCGTCACCCACGACATCGACGAGTCGGTGTATCTCGGCGAGCGCGTCATCGTGCTCTCCAAGTCGCCGACCTGGGTGCAGGAGGACCTTACGATCGATCTCGTACCCGAACGCGACCAGATCACCACCCGGGCCCAGCCGCGCTTCACCGAGCTCCGCACGCACGTGTACGAGCAGATCCAGCGGGCCAAGCGCGGGGAGGCGCTGCGTCCGACGGCGTGACGGGAGAGGAGAGGATGCCGGTGCAGAGCCGACCGCCCAAGCAGCTGCTGCTGGCGCTCCTCGGCGACCAGGTGCTCGACCTGCCCGACCAGCCGGTCCGCGCCGGTGCCTTCATCGCCGCGCTGGAGGGCGCGGGGGTGGCGGAGCCGGCGACGCGGATGGCGCTGGACCGGCTCGCGCGTCGCGGCGTCCTGGAGCGGCGCCGGCGCGGGCGGGAGATCGAGTTCGCCCTCACCGCCGACGGGGTCGAGATGCTCGGTGAGGCCGCCGACCGCGTGCGCGGCTCGAACCCGTTCCACCGTGAGCCGGGGTGGACCCTCGTGACCTTCTCGATCCCCGAGGGGCGCCGCGACCTGCGGCACCGGCTGCGGGCCGCCCTCACGTGGGAGGGCTTCGCGCCCGTCCGCGACGGCCTGTGGCTGGCGCCGGGACGGGTGGAGCTCGTGGCCGCGCTCGGACACCTCGCCGACCGCCTCCCGGAGGGCGCCATCGCCGCGTTCCACGCGCGGGAGATCGACGGCTTCCCGATCGCCGCGAGCGTGCGGCAGGCGTGGGACATCGAGAACATCCGCGCGACGCACCGTGCCTTCATCGACACATGGTCGGACCCGCGGACGGTGGCCGAGCCGGGGGCGGCGCTGGCCGCCAGCACGATGCTCGTCGCCGACTGGCTGGCGCTGCTGCGCGTGGACCCGGGGCTGCCGGCCGCCTACATGGGCGAGGACTGGCCGGCGCCCGAGTCCGTGGCGCTCTACCAGCGACTGCGGGCCGAGCTTGCCCAGCCGGCGCGCGCGGAGTTCGAGGACCTCACCCGCAGCCGCGCCGTCGCCGGCTGAGGCTCACTTCGCGAACCGCGCCCGCAGGTCAGGCTTGCGGACCTTGCCCGACGCCGTACGCGGCAGCTCGTCGACGACGATCACCCTCTTCGGCAGCTTGTACCGCGCGAGGCGGCCGTCGAGGTACGCGCGCACCGAGTCGGTGTCGACCGTGGCGCCCTCTCTCACCGTCACGACCGCGACGGGCACCTCGCCCCACTTCTCGTCGGGCACGCCGATGACCGCGACGCCGGTGACGTCCTCGATGTCGGCGATGAGGTTCTCCACCTCGGCGGGGTAGATGTTCTCGCCGCCCGAGATGATCATGTCCTTCAGTCGGTCGGAGATGTAGAGGTAGCCGTCCGCGTCGAGGTAGCCCAGATCCCCGGAGCGGAACCAGCCGTCGTCGGTGAACGCGGCCGCGGTCGCCTCCGGAAGCCCGTGGTAGCCGGGGAACACGTTGGGACCGGAGATCTCGATCTCGCCGACGGTGCCGCGCGGCACCATGCGCCCGTTCTCGTCGGCGATGCGGACATCGGTGAAGAAGTGCGGCAGACCCACGCTGCCCTGCTTGACGCGGGTCATCTCGGGAGACAGCGACGTCGCGCCGGGTGACGTCTCGGTCATGCCGTATCCCTGCGAGAAGCTCAGGCCGCGCTCCTCGTACGCGTTGAGGATGCGCGTGGGCACGGCCGAGCCGCCGCAGGTGAGCTTCTGCAGCGACGAGATGTCGGTGCTCTCCCAATCGGGATGGTCGGCGAGGAGCTGATACGTGGTGGGCACACCGCTGAGCATCGTGATGCCGTGCTTCTGGATGAGCGCGAGCGCCCGCCCCGGCTCGAACCCCTTCTCGAGGACGATCGTGCCGCCCTTGAGGATGACGGGGAGTGCGCCCATCCCGAGCGACGCCACGTGGAAGAGGGGCGAGATGAGCAGTGCGACGTCGCGCGAGACGATGTCGTAGTCGACGAGGGCGTTGATGGACACCCACGTGAGGTTGCCGTGGGTGAGCACGGCGCCCTTGGCGCGACCGGTCGTCCCGGAGGTGTAGATGATCGCGGCGGGATCCTCGAGTCCGACCTCCGCGTCGGTGTGCCCGACCGGCCCCTCCGCGAGGAGCGCGTTCAGCCCCGGCGAGCCGTCCACCGCGCGGTCACCCGTCGTGAGGGCGTGCGCGATGCCGACGGCCGAGATGAGGGGTGCGACGCGCTCGGTGAACTCCGGATCGTGGATGAGCACGCGCACCCGGGCGTCGGACAGGACGTGGAGCACCTCCGGCGGCGCGAGCCGGGTGTTGACCGGCACGAACACCGCACCGAGCTGTGCGCACGCGAACAGCGTCGCCAGGAACTCGGGGCTGTTCTCCCCCAGATAGCCCACGCTGTCGCCCTTGCGGATGCCGCGGTGCCACAGCAGCGCGGACACGGCGTCGGTGCGATCGGCGAGCTCCCGATAGGTGAGCCGCTGGTCGTCGCCGTAGACGAGCGCCGTCTTGTCGGGCGTCTTCTGCCGGCGGGTGGGCATCCACGATCCGAGGCCGTGATTGTGCATCGTGTCCTTCCTTCGTCGTCGGAGGTCGGGACCGGGGTTCCCCGGTCAGGCGTAGAAGCGGTACAGCCCCCGGGCCACGAGCGCGGGCTTGCCGGCGCCCTCGATCTCGATGGTCTGGTCGACGGTGAACTGGTAGCCGCCGGGCACCTCGGTCACCTCGGCGATGACCGCGCCGCCGCGGATGCGCGCGCCGACCTTCACCGGCGAGACGAAGCGCACCTTGTCCAGTCCGTAGTTGACCTTGGTGGTGACGCCCTCCAGGTCGAACAGCTCCGACCAGAACTTGACCGTGAGCGACAGCGACAGGAAGCCGTGCGCGATCGGTCCGCCGAACGGGCCCTCGGCGGCGCGCTCGGGGTCGACGTGGATCCACTGGTGGTCGTCGGTCGCGTCGGCGAAGAGGTTCACGCGGTCCTGCGTGACCTCGAGCCAGTCGGTGAAGCCCAGGTCCGTCCCGGCGAGCGAGGCGGCGTCGGCGTACGCGGCGGTGGTGGTCATGATGCTCTCTTTCTCTTCCCGCGGGCGGGGGTCTCAGGCGAACGCGGACGAGCCGGTGAGGGCCCGCCCGACGATGAGGGAGTTGATCTCGTGGGTTCCTTCGTAGGAGTAGACGGCCTCCGCGTCGGCGAAGAACCGGGCGGCGTCGTGCTCGAGGAGGATGCCGTTGCCGCCGAGGATCTCGCGCCCGAGGGCCACCGTCTCGCGCGCCATCCGCGCGGTGTGCAGCTTGGCGAGCGCGGAGTTCTCGTCGGCGTACTCGCCGCGGTCCTGCGCGGCCGACAGCTGCACGACGAGCCCGAGCGACGCGGTGAGGTTGCCCAGCATCCGCGCGAGCTTCTCCTGCACGAGCTGGAACCCGCCCAGCGTGCGGCCGAACTGCTCGCGCCCGGTCGTGTACCGGATCGCCGCCTCGAGCGCGCCGGCCTGCAGGCCCGTCGCGATCCAGGCGACATCGGAGCGCATGACCCGGAGGATGCGCGCGACGTCGCGCCAGCCGTCGACCCGCTCGAGGCGCGCCGTCGCCGGGAGGCGCACCTGGTCGAGGCGCACGACCGCGTTCTGCATGGGCCGCAGCGACACCTTCCCGCCGATGGGCTCGATCGTCACGCCGTCCGCCGCGCGGGGCACGAGGAACGCCTTGACCGCCCCGTCGGCCTCATCGCGCGCGAAGACGGCGAGGACGTCCACGCTCGCGGCCGCCCCGATCCAGCGCTTGGCGCCGTCGAGCACCCAGTCGTCGCCGTCCCGTCGGGCCGCCGTGGCGAGACCTCCCGCGATGTCGGAGCCGTGGTCGGGCTCGGTGAGCGCGAACGTGCCCTTCAGCTCGAACGTGCGGATGCGCGGATCGAGCTTCGCCGCCTGCGCGGGGGACCCGCCGTGGGCGACCGTGGCGCGGAACAGGCCCGACTGCGCGTTGTAGAGGGTGGCCACAGATACGTCGGTGCGGGCCAGCACGTAGTTGCGGAAGCCGGAGAACATGCTCGACCCGGCCTCGGACTCCTCGACCCCCTGCGGCTGCATGAGGTCGAGCGGCACGAGCGCGTCCAGGACGGCATCCGGCATCGTCGCCGACTCCCACGCCTCCGCCATGAGCGGGTGGATGTCGCGCTCGAGCGTCTCGCGCAGCCGATCGAGCGCCGCCCGCGCCGGCGCGCTCAGGTGCGCCGCGGCGAATCCGTACGGGTCGATGCCGATCTCCGAGCGCGTGATCGCGGGCATCCGCTACCTCGCGAGCCCGAGCAGGCGCACGGCGTTCCCCTTGAGGATGCCGGCGGTCACCTCGGGCTTGAAGGTGTGCCGCTCGCCGTCCGGCGCGATGCCGGCGTCGGCGATCCAGCGGTCGGGGGTCAGCAGGGGGAAGTCCGATCCGAACAGGACGCGCGCCTTCAGATACGAGTCGGCGGCGCGCACGAGCGACTCGGGGAAGTACTTCGGGCTCCACCCGGACAGGTCGATCCAGGTGTTGTGCTTGTGCGTCGCCACGGAGAGCGCCTCGTCCTGCCACGGCACGGACGGGTGCGCCATGACGATCTGCAGATCGGGGAAGTCCGCCGCGACGCCGTCGAGGAGGATCGGGTTCGACAGTCCCAGCCGCAGGCCGCGACCGCCGGGAAGACCCGCGCCGATCCCGGTCTGCCCGGTGTGGAACAGGGCGGGCACCCCCGCACTCTGGATCTCGGCGTACAGCGGATACCAGCGCTCGTCGCTCGGATCGAAGCCCTGTACCGTCGGGTGGAACTTGAACCCGCGCACACCGCTGTCCTCCACGAGTCGGCGGATGCGGTCGACGGCATCGGGCCGGTGCGGATCGACCGACCCGAACGGGATGAGGACGTCGCTGTGACGCGCCGCGCCGGCGGCGATCTCGGCGGATGAGATCGGCGCCTGTCCCAGATGCGTCGCCGCGTCGACGGTGAACACGACGGCGGCCATCGCGCGCTCGCGGTAGTACGCGGCGATGCTGTCGAGGTCGGGCCGCGGTCCGCCCGCCTTGAAGTACTTCGACGCCGCCTCGACGAGGTCCGGGGGCAGCGACGCGTGGCCGTGATCGTCGACCTCGATGTGCACGTGCACGTCGAGCGCCGTGATCGCCTCGACGTCGATGGCGGGTTCGTAGCGGGTCATTCGGATCCTCGCGCGAGGGGGCTCAGCGCTGCAGGTCCTCGGGCAGCGGCGGGAAGCTCTCCCCGACGGGCTGCGCGACGAACAGGCCCGGGAAGTCGGCCTCGAGCGCGTCGTAGGACCAGCCGCCCTCGTGGTACGCCGTGACCACCGGCTCGGGGTGCGACCACACCTGGAGGCGGTCGCCGCCGACGCCGATGGCCTGTCCGGTGACGTCTGCCGCGGCGTCCGAGGCGAGGTACGCGACGACGCCGGCCACGTCGTCGGACGTGCCGAAGCCGAGGTCGTGGCGGTAGAAGGCGGGCATGGGCTCGCCCGCGGCATCCGCCTCGACCGCGGCCGCGAAGTAGGGGAGGGTCGCCGTCATGGCGGTGGCCGCGACCGGGATGACGGCGTTGGCCGTGATGCCCGCCCGCTTGAGCTCGAGCGCCCACGTGCGGACCATGCCCACGATGCCAGCCTTGGCGGCGGCGTAGTTGGTCTGACCGAAGTTGCCGCGCTGCCCGGTGGGCGAGCCGATGCAGATGATGCGCCCGGCGATCTGGTTCTCGCGCATGTAGGTGGCCGCTGCGCGCACGCACGTGAAGGTGCCGCGCAGGTGCACGTTGATGACGGTGTCGAAATCGTCGTCGCTCATCTTCCACAGCACGGTGTCGCGCAGGACGCCCGCGTTCGTGACGAGGATGTCGAGGCGGCCGAAGGCCTCGACGGCGGTGGCGACGAGCTTCTCCGCCGTCTCGGTCGGTCCGACCGGGGCGACGACGCTCACCGCGCGCCCGCCGGCGGCCTCGATCGAGGCGACCGCCTCGGCCGCGGTGGCGGCGTCGACGTCGTTCACGACGACCGCGGCGCCCTGCCGGGCGAGCTCCTGCGCGTACGCGAGACCGAGCCCGCGGCCCGATCCGGTGACGATGGCGACCCTGCCCTCGAGTGACATCCTCGTGCTCCTTCTGTGCCGGTCCGTCGCGTGCGCGGACGCGGCGGTGAGACCTGGTCTCATGACACCACAGAATAGTTGAGAAAGTCAATGGTTGAGTTCGGCATGCTTTGCTACGATCGCTCCATGGGAGACGACCGGCTGCGCGTGAGCGTGCTCGCTGACGACGTGAACTTCCTCCTCGCGCGCGCCAACGCCGTCTCGCTCGCGGCCGGCAACGCCGCGCTCGCCGCTTTCGGGCTCAAGGTGCGCTCCTACGCCGTCCTGGCCCTCGCGACCGACGACACGCGTCCCACGCAGCGCGACCTGTCGTCCTATCTGCGGCTGGACCCCAGCCAGGTCGTCGCCCTCGTCGACGACCTGCAGTCCCGCGGCCTCATCACGCGGCGGCCCGATCCCGCCGACCGCCGCGCGAACATCGTCGTCGCGACGGAGGAGGGGCGTGCGCTCTTCGCCCGCGCGCAGGCCGCGGTGCAGGAGGCGGAGCGCAGCGCGCACGGGGCGATCACCGACGCCGAGCGGGAGCAGCTCACGCGCCTGCTGCAGCGCCTCGCCTACGCGGACTGACGCGGTGCGGCGTCCTTGCGCCGCGACTCGAGGACGTAGCGGTCGCGCCCGACGAGCAGGCCCACGACGATGAGCCCGCTCATGACGACCAGCAGCAGACCCAGCGGCGCGATCCACCCGCCGAAGAAGGCGTGCAGCGCGCCGAAGGCGACGGGCCCGATCGCCGCGACGATGTAGCCGACCGACTGCGACATGCCCGACAGCGCGGCCGACGCGTCGTGATCGCGCGCGCGGTGCGCCATGAGCGTCAGCGACATCCCCAGCGACGAGCCGGCGAACAGCCCCAGCAGGGCGCTCCACAGCAGGATGCCGCCGGGCGCGATCATGAGCCCGAGGGTCCCGGTGATGCCCAGGAGCGGCAGCGACGCGGGGATGAAGCGCTCCGCGCGGCCGCGCAGCGCGAGCGGGAGCAGGATCGAGCCGGCGAGCGCGAACAGCTGGTAGAACATGACGTCGAACCCGGCCAGCAGCTCCGAGCGGCCGGTCGACATCGAGATCGTCGCCAGCCACGTGACGAGCATGTAGAACACGGATGACTGCAGGCCCATGTAGGCCGCGACGAGCCACGCCACCGGATCGCTCCAGATGCCGGTGCGCTGACGCGGTCCGCTGCGCCGCGTCACGACGGGGTGGGTCCCCCGGGTCGCCCACGCCCACGCCACGATCGCGAACGGCAGCAGGGCGCCGCCGCTGATGAGCAGGGCCACGCGCCACCCCGCGCCGCCCTCGGCGAGGTGCGAGAGGGGGACGGCGACACCCGACGAGACGGCGCCGACGCCGCTGAGCAGCGCCGTGTAGACGGCCATCATGCCGGTCGTGCGCCCCGGGAAGTCGCGCTTGACGGTGGCGGGCATGAGCACGTTCGCGACGGCGAGGGCGACGCCGATGAGCGCCGTCCCGATCCACAGGCTCGCGACGGGTCCGGGCAGCGACCGGATGATCGTGCCGGCCAGGAGGAGGACGAGCGCCCACAGCACGACCCGCGACATCCCGAACCGACGGCTGAGGTCGTGCGCGAGCGGCGACACGAGCGCCCACGTGATGAGCGGGACTGCGGTGATGAACCCCAGGGTGGCGGTGGCCATCCCCGTGTCGTCGCCGATCTGGTCGAGCAGCGGGCCCACGGCCGTGATCGTCGGCCGCATGTTCGCCGCGACGAGGCACACCGCGATGACGAGGAGGACGATCGACGTCGACCTCGGCGTGGTCTTCGTCGTCCCGGTGCTCATTCCACCGGACACTAGCCGAGTCGCGCGGGCGCGCCTCCCCGCTCTCCCACGACGTGGGTGAGCGCTAGACGCTGAAGTTCTCCAGCGGCCAGCCCGTGTACGCCTCGGCGAGGTAGCGGCTGCCTGGCTCGGACTCGACGACGGAGCGCAGCTCGCCCACCTGGCGGAGCTTGTCGAAGTCGCTCGCATCCGGCGCGACGTGCAGCATGCTCGTCATCCACCAGGAGAAGTGCTGCGCCTTCCAGATGCGGCGCAGCGCCGACTCGGGGAAGGCCTGGATGAGGCGGTCGTCGCCCTCGCGGAGGAGTCCCTCCAGGGCCTGGGCGAGCAGCACGACGTCCGCGACGGCGAGGTTCATGCCCTTCGCGCCGGTCGGCGGGACGGTGTGGGCGGCGTCGCCGACGAGGGCCACTCGTCCCTTGAGCAGCTCGTGGGCGACGAAGCTGCGGAACCGCAGGACGTCGCGCTGGAAGATGTGCCCCTCCTGGAGCGTGGTGCCGGGGACGCGCTTCTGCAGCTCCTCCCACAGCTCGGCCTCGCTCGGCGCCTCCGGGTCCGCCTCGGGGTCGCACTGGAAGTACATCCGCTGCACCGTGGCGCTGCGCTGGCTGATGAGCGCGAAGCCGTCCGGCGAGTTGCTGTAGATGAGCTCGCGCGAGCTCGGCGGCGCCTCGCACAGGATCCCGAACCAGGCGAACGGGTACTCGCGGAAGTACCCGCCGAACGACGACCCGACCACCGCCGTGCGGGCGACGCTGCGGGAGCCGTCGGCGCCCACGACGAAGTCGGCGACGATCTCGAGGGGCTGACCGTCGGCATCCGTCGCGATCACCTTCGGCTGATCGGATTCCGCGTCCTCGACGCGCTCGGCCGTGATGCCGAAGCGCAGGTCCTGGCCCGCGGCGACGCGTGTAGCGATGAGGTCCTTGAGCACCTCGTGCTGGGGGTAGAGCCACACGCCGCGGCCGACGAGGGCGGCGAAGTCGATGCGGTGCCCCTCTCCGGCGAAGCGCAGCTCGATGCCGTCATGACGGTGGCCGTCCACGAGGACGCGCTCCGATGCGCCGGTGGCGGTGAGCACCTCGACGGTGCCCTGCTCCAGGATGCCGGCGCGGATCGTCGTCTCGACCTCTTCCCGCGTGCGCGACTCGATGATGACGGACTCGATGCCGGATGCGTCCAGCAGATGGGACAGCAGGAGTCCGGCCGGGCCCGCGCCGATGATCGTGACGCGCGTGCGGATGGTGGTCATGTCGTCTCCCTCGACGGATGGAGCGGATGGTGCCCACCCAGTGTCGCGGGCGCGGACCGGGTTGCTGTCGATGATTCCCGTTGAACGGGCAACGATTTCTCGGGTCGGCCGGGGTCAGGCGGACAGGTCGGCGCGGATGGCGCGCGCCGCGCGCAGGAGCTCGGCGATGGCGACATCCGGTGCCGCCTCCCGCGGCTGCACCACCGAGAGAGCCGCGATCACCTCGCCGTCGGCGTCCCGCACCGGCACCGCCACGCCTGTCGCGAGCGTCTCGATGCTCCCCGGCGCCACGACGTGCCCGGCGCGTCGGATGCCCGCGAGCATGCGGCGGAGGGCCGCGGCATCCGTCACCGTGTCCGGTGAGACCGCGGTGAGACGCCCGGACAGGACGCGCTCCTGCAGCTCGTCGCCGCCGAACGCGAGCAGCACGAGCCCCGACGAGGACGCGTGCAG
>Ga0182748_1001354_pt1 | contig 24108 bp, 24 predicted proteins | sample eDN3rd37CKraftOP_FD_128877 | JGI IMG/M metagenome (GOLD analysis project Ga0182748, IMG submission 128877) | Enriched Organic Plus compost microbial communities from Emeryville, California, USA - eDNA 3rd pass 37_C Kraft OP (version 2) (version 2) ...
GAGAGCGGGCCACCGCGCGCCGTCGTGCCGAGGTCAACGGCCTGGCGCACCGGCGCCGCATTCGTGCTGGGGCTGCTGGTCGGGGCGCTGTCCCTTGTGCTTGCCGCGCTGGTGTTGGGCTGACTGGCGTTCGTTCCGACCCATCCTGAGGAGGGCGCGAAGCGCCTGTCTCGAAGGATGAGGGCGGCCCAATCTCCGAGACGCATTGCCGAGTTTATCATCGAGCCGCGCTGCGCGCGGACGCGTTGACAATGCTCCTCAGGAAGAGGCCGGGCTGGGCATCGCCCACTTCTTGTCATGCCCCGCGAAGGCGGGGCATCCAGTAAACTTAAAGAAAAGCTGAAAAGGCTATTGGCAACCGGCTGATAAGCGAGTTTGGAGCACCATGGAACAAGAGGATTTTGTTGATATTTTTTACGTGCCGCTCGTCCGGCCGCTCGGAAATTTAGTCATTCTCTTCGCGCAAGCCGAATGGGCCCTGACAGAGTTGATATCTGAGTGCGACAGCGTGGGAGAGAGCGCGGCCCTCGAAATTCTAAAGAAGCGGGATGCGAGAGATGTTGCCGCTGATCTCGTTTCACGATCTGGCCTCACAGGATTCGACCTGGCAGAGACGCTAGAGCACCTTGATCAGTTTTGGACCGATAAAGAGAAGCGCAATCGTTACGTTCATGACGACTGGTTCGTGAATATCTTTGAACCTAACGGTGCTGCGGCGACCCGCGGGGTTCCGAGAAAGAAGGGCGCTAATGTGACTTGGGATGATCCAAAGCCCGAAGATGTTTGGGCCCTGGCCTTTCGCTTTCGGGAGCATAGAAGCGTATTTTCAATCAGCGCGTATAAAATCAGGAAGGAGCGCAGGGAATAAACTATCGGGCAGATGATCCCCGCTTCGATTCCGCGTCAGCCGGAGTCGCTCTACGCGACCGCGAGCTCGCGCTTGCCAAGGTCCACGATCGTGTCGGTGTCGTGCTTGAAGCCGCGCGCCGTCATCTCGCAACACCAGCCATTGCCGGACTTTGCGATCGCATAGAGATTGTAGCCTGCGAGGTCGCCTTCGCCGCCGATCGCCGAGGCAGACGGAACGCCGCACGCAGGAATCTGTCCCGCGGGTCCGTCCAGCATCACCAGCGAGTGGATATGATCGTGACCGTGCAGCACGAGCTCGGCGCCATGTCTGCGCAGCACGTCGCGGAACTTGTCGGCGTCCATCAGGCGCTTGAACCGGTGCGTGGGTTTTGTCACTGGCGGGTGATGGATCAGCACCACGCGAAACAGCCCTTCTGCGCCAAGCTTGTCGAGGAGGTCCGGAAGCGCATGCAATTGGTGGACGCCGAGCTTGCCGGTCGCCATGAAAGGCGCCGTCGTGATCGCGCTCGATAATCCGATCAGGGCGATTTCGCCGCGGCGGCGCACGAACGGAAACTGATCCGCACCCGTGGTGTCGCCCTTCATGAAGTCGCCCCAGTGCGAATGCCATTCGCGGGCGGCCTTGCGCACATAGGCGTCGTGATTGCCCGGAACGAAGGTCACGTTCTCGGCCGGACCCACGGTGTCGAGCCAGACGCGCGAGGGCGCGAATTCGCCGGGCAGCGCGATATTGAGGATGTCGCCGGTGACCGCGATGTGGTCCGGCTGCTGCGCCTTGATGTCGGCGACGACGCGCGACAGGACCTCGGCGCGGTGGAATGTCTTCCGGCGCCTGTGCCAGTTCATGTAGCCGATGGCCCGCTTGCCCGCGAGGTCGCGGATGCGGGCCGACGGCATGGGGCCAAGATGCGGGTCCGACAGGTGCGCAAGTAGGAACATGAGGGGAGGGTGCGGGCTTTCCGGCTTTTAGTCGATTCAGACTATAGTGAGTCGGGTGCGCGCTTTGATGAAACTGTGGTTCGGCGCCACCGAGACCGCTCTAGACCGGCGGGGAGGCCCCTTCGACCAGATGATCCGCCGTGCGATGCATCTATACTGGCGCTTCTCGCGCGGGATGACCCTCGGGGTGCGCGGCATGGCGCTCGATTCGGACGGGCGCATCTTTCTCATCAAGCATTCCTATATCCCCGGCTGGCACCTCCCCGGCGGCGGAGTAGAGCCTGGCGAGACCATGCTCGAGGCCCTGCGCCGCGAGATGATGGAGGAAGGCAATATCGCGGTCGGCGCTGCCCCGGAATTCTTTGCGCTGTATTTCAACCAACGCGCCTCTGACCGCGACCATGTCGGGCTCTATGTGGTCCGCGACTTCACCCAGGACAGCCCGCCGAAGCCCAATGCGGAGATCGTGGCGCACGGCTTTTTCACGCGCGATGCCCTGCCGCCTGATACCGGCCCGGCAACGCGCGCGCGGATTGCCGAGGTGCTGGATCGGACCAGGCCGTCCCCGCTTTGGTGACGGGGGGCGATCGCGCAATCATCGCTGCGGTGATTGGGAAGCAGGCGAGGTTCAACGCCGGAAGGGGGCCTCGCACTGGCGAAGCCCCCGACGATCCGACGATCAAGGTTGCAGCAGCCGGTCAGTACTTGAATTCCGGCATATTCTTGAGCTGATCCTTGTTGGCGTTGATCACGGCGCGGTCCGGATACCATCTGCGATCGCCGTTATTGGCGGCGCCGGTGGTGGTAGAACCTTCGTTGGAAAAGCGCAGCTGGTTCATCGGCACCATCACGTCGCGCTCGCCAAGACCGAGGAAGCCGCCGACACCGATGATCGCGCCCGCGACCTGACCAGACGAATTCAGAATAAGCTCGTCGATCTCGCCGATCTTCTCGTTCTGCTGGTTGTAAACGTTGACGCCGATGAGCTTCGAGGCGCGCCACTGGCCGGTGGCGGGCTTGTTCATGGTCTGATTGGTTGCGGCCGGCGCGTTCTGCTGGGGCGCGGTGTTGGTCTGCGCATAAGCTGACCCCGCAAGCAACATAGCGGCGACGACGAGCGTGATTTTTTTCATGGTTTGCCTCCTTCTGGGCGGTGATGCAGGAGACAAATTCTGAGCTCAGAGCAATGTTCCGGCGCCGGATCGAAAACTACACAAAGCGTTCGGAACCGCTTGCAGCGCGCTTAACCAAACCGGCCCCGATCGTGCGGGCGCATGAATTCCAGCGCCGGACCGACCGGCACGATTCCCGTCGGATTGATGGTCTTGTGGCTGCCGTAGTAATGGCGCTTGTACTGATCGATATCGACCGTCTCGGCGATGCCGGGCCATTGGTAAAGGTCGCGGGTGTAGTTCGACAGGTTGGGATAGTCGTCGATCCGGCGCAGATTGCACTTGAAGTGCCCGACATAAACCGCGTCGAAGCGAATGAGCGTCGGGAACAGCCGCCAGTCGGCTTCGGTGACGGTCTTGCCGCAGAGATAGCGCTGCGTGGAGAGGCGCCCCTCCAGGACGTCCAGCGTCTCGAAGAGCTGCGCGAAGGCTTCCTCGTAGGCCTCCTGGGTGGTCGCAAATCCGCAGCGATAGACGCCGTTATTGACGGTCTCGTAAATGCGCTTGTTGATCGTATCGATCTCGTCGCGCAGGGCGTCCGGGTAGTAATCCGTCGTATCACCGGTCAGCGCGTTGAATCCGGTGTTGAACATCCGAATGATCTCGGACGATTCGTTGTTCACGATGGTGCCGCGCTTCTTGTCCCACAGCACTGGCACCGTCACGCGCCCGGAATATTTCGGATTGGTCTTGAGGTAGATTTCGCCGAGCGTCGATGCGTCGTAGAGATGATCGCCGGTGGAGCCCTCGGCGCGATTGAAGGTCCAGCCGCGTTCGAACATCATCGGCGAAACAACAGACACCGAAATCAGATCTTCGAGTTTCTTCAGCTTCCGGAAGATCAGGGTCCGGTGCGCCCAGGGACATGCCAGCGAGACATAGAGATGGTAGCGGCCCGGCTCTGCCGGGAACCCGCCTTCGCCGGTCGGGCCTGGCGCGCCGTCCGCAGTGATCCAGTTGTGGAAGCGCGTCGCCTCGCGTTCGAACCGACCCTTGCTTTTGCCAGTGTCATGCCAGGTGTCGTGCCAAATGCCGTCGAGGAAAAAGCCCATTCCGCGCTCCCTGGTTGGAACCAAGATATGGCTCCGCCCGGCGGACGAGCCAAGCGGCAAATTGGCATGCCGCATGAATGGATTTCGCTGGCGGCAGATGCTAAGCGCCTGCGAGGACTGGCTGCCATTAAATGACCGATCTCTCCATCACCATCCTGCCGGAAACCGAAGACGACGCGCTCGCCATCGAGCGATTGCACGAACGCACCTTCGGACCCGGGCGATTTGCGAAGACCGCCTACCGGATACGCGAGGGCATCGGGCACGATCTCACGCTGTCCTACACCGCGCGCGTCGGGACGTTGCTGGTCGGTTCGCTGCGGCTGTCCCCGGTGCGGATCGGCGAAACCCCGGCCTTGCTGCTCGGACCATTGACCATCGAGCCGCCCTTCCGCGATCGCGGCATCGGCCTTGCCTTGATGCAGCGCGCGCTTTCTGACGCCAGGGAGCGGGGCCATCGGCTGGTGATCCTGGTGGGTGACGAGCCCTATTACGCCCGCGTCGGCTTCAAGCGTGTCCCGCGGGGGCAGGTGGCAATGCCTGGCCCCGTCGATCCCGCGCGGCTCCTTGTCGCCGAATTGATCGAGGGAGCTTTCGCGGGCGTCAAGGGCGCGGTGCGGCCCGATTGGCCGGAAGCGGTGTCGGCCTAGCGGCCCTCGCGCGCCCAGGTCGCGGCCAGCGATCCAATCAGCAGCAGCAGCCCGAGAATGCCGGCAAAGACCGGCAGGACGCCGATGCCGCGGAGTACGCTGGCATCCCGCAGCTTCAGACCCATCCAGTCCTGACCGTTGAAGGTCTCGCTAGAGCGCACCCCGACGATCCGCGGGACGGAAACATTGTCGCCGTCGTCGAGCCTGCGCGCATCGCCGCCGGTCGAGGCCGCGAGCGGTCGCAGCGTATCGGCCGTCGATGTGACCTCGGCGAATTCGCGCGGATTGACCGGCCCCACATTGACCAGCGTCGTGAGCTTGCCGTCGCTCGCGCGCCACAGCCCGAGTTCGTTCGCAGGGGTCGTGCCGCGCCACAGGCCGGGCTCGACCTGCTGCAGTAAGATGCTGCGGGTCTCGCCTGACGGCGTCGTCACGATGACCGGATCGACGGTCTCGGCCATGGTTTGCCGATCGATCGACAGATCCCGTCCACGTGCGGCGACACGCAACGCTTCTTCTTCCAGATCGGGCTGCTTCATCAGCCAGTGCGACAGGCGCCGCAACAGATCGAGATGCGGCCCGCCACCTTCGAAGCCGCGCGCCCACAGCCAGATGTGATCGGAGAGCAGCAAGGCAACGCGGCCTTCGCCTTCGCGTGACAGCACCAGCAGCGGCTTGCCGTCCGGCCCCTCCATCACCGACGAGCCCTGGCCGACCTTGGCATCGACCAGGCGGAACCAGCGGCTCCAATGCGGCGGGTTCTCGGAGCCGCCTTCGAGCGCGCGCGTCACCGGGTGTCGTTTGCCCAATTCGCTCAGCCGCGCGTGATAAGGCGTCTCGATCATCTTGCCGCTCGGCTCGGCGGGAAGCACCACATCGAGCGGCGTGCGCCACAGCGACGTCGGGCTTGCATAATCGGGACCCGCAGCGATCAGCACCGCGCCGCCCTCGCGCACATAGCGCGCGATGTTGTCGAAATAGACGATCGGCAGCACGCCCTGCCGCGCATAGCGGTCGAAGATGATCAGGTGGAATTCGCCGATCTTTTGCTGAAACAGCTCGCGGGTCGGAAAGGCGATCAGCGACAATTCGTTGATCGGGGTGCCGTCCTGCTTTTCCGGCGGCCGCAGGATTGTGAAGTGAACGAGGTCGACCGCCGCGTCCGACTTGAGGAGGTTGCGCCAGGTGCGCTCGCCGGCATGCGGCTCGCCGGAGACCAGCAGCACGCGCAGCTTGTCGCGTACGCCGTCGATCGAGACCACGGCGCGGTTGTTCACCGGGGTGAGTTCGTTCTCCAGCGGCGCCGCTTCGATCTCCACGATATTGGGCCCGGCATGTGGAATCTGGATCTGCACGCGCACGGCCGTATTGGTGGTGACGTTGCGCGTTTCGATCTGTTCGCCGTCGCGCCGGATGGTGACGCGTGCGCTCGACGGCCCGACGCCCTGATCCTGCACCCGGAAGACGATGGTCTGGGACTGGCCGACGATGCCGAAGCGCGGGGCGGAGGTCAGGACCACACGGCGGTCGCGTTCGTTGGCTTCGCCGGTCACCAGGGCATGTAGCGGCGCGTTGAAGCCGAGCTGCGCCGCGTCCGGCGGCACGTCGTGGACGCGGCCGTCCGTAATCAGGAAGGCGCCGGCGATCCGATCCGGCGGCACGTCCGAGAGAGCGGCGCCGAGCGCGCTGAACAGGCGCGTGCCGTCGGTCTCGCCATCGGCAACGCCCGCTTCGACCATGCGCACATCGATGTTGGGAATCCGCGCCAGCCGCTCGATCAGCGCTGCACGGGCTTCCTCGGTTTGCTTCGCGCGATTGCCGAAATTCTGGCTGGGACTCTTGTCGATCACCACGGCGACGACGGAGGGGATCGGTTCGCGGTCCTCGCGGGTGAAGGAGGGATTGGCGAGCGCGAGCACGAGCAGCGCCATCGCAATACCGCGCAACACCGCCCCGCGGCTGCGGATGAACAGCAGAAGCGCGGTGATGACCAGCGCAACGGCTGCGGCCGCCCATAACAGATAGGCGGGAACGAGGGGCGCGAAGGAGATCCCGAAATTCATTGTCCGAGGCGCTCCAGCAACGCAGGCACGTGCACCTGATCCGCCTTGTAGTTACCGGTGAGCGTGTACATCACGATGTTGACGCCGGAGCGGTATGCCATTTCGCGCTGCCGTGGCTCACCCGAGACCATCGGCAGCATCTGCTGTCCGTCGGGCCGCATTGCCCAGGCACCGGCGAGATCATTCGACGTTATCAGGATCGACGACACGCCGTCGCCGGCGCGAGCTGGCCGTCGGTTCTCGCTTTCCTGGTCGAGCTCGTCCTGAGCCGGCAACGCTTCCACCCAGAGCTGACCTGTGTTGAAGCGGCCCGGGAAGTCACGCAGCAGATAGAAGGTCTTGGTCAGCACATGGTCCTTGGACACCGGCTCGAGTTCGGGAATGTCCAGCGACGCGAGGATTTCGCGCAGCGCCAGCATTCCGGGGCTGCGCGCTTCGCCGCCGGGGCCGGGCGGCGCCATGATCGCGTCGCGCGTATCGAACAGCACGGTGCCGCCCTGCTTCATGTAGGCGTCGATCCGTGCCAGCGCCTCGGGCGAAGGCTTTGCTGCGTTCGGGGAGATCGGCCAATAGATCAGCGGAAAGAAGCTGAGTTCGTCGCGCGCGATGTCGAGGCCGATCGGCTCGCCGCCTTCGAGCGCGGTGCGTTGCGCAAGAAAGATCGTGAGGCCGCTCAGCCCTGCCTTGCTGACCGCATCGACCTCCGCATCCCCCGTTATCACGTAAGCGAGTTTGGTCTGGTTGGCCGCTCGCATCGCGAAATCGTCGAGCGTTGCGGGAGGCTGGGTCACTGTGGGGCGTCGCGGCGGCTCGGGTGTCTGCGCCTGCGCTTGTCCATTGAAGGCGAGGGCTACGATGACCGCGGCAAGGACGAGGCTCGCGGCAGCAGCGCGACGCCGCGTGCGGGTCAGGCGTCCGAGCCCACCGGCGAGCCAGAACACCACGAGCGCGTCGAGGAGCAACAGGGCAAGGGCGGCGAGGAAGATCGGACCCCGCAGGTCGACCGGTTCGCTGAGACGGTAGATATCGCGACGGGCATTCAGCGGGCCGATATCGACGACCTCAGGCTTGTCGGTTGCGGTCAGAGTGTTGACCGCAAGCAGGCCTTCAGGCGGCCCGTAGAATCCGGGCGGATGGTCGCCCGAGGCGCGGTTCACGTAATTCGCAGGCACCGGCTTGGCGATGCCGGGCGGAGCGCCCAGCACGCCGTATCCGTCGAGCGTGCGCGCCGGCGCAAGCGTCTCACGGTCACGCTCCGCACTCGCCTGTTCGGCGGTTGCGGACGAGCCCGACAACGCGACGAGCCTTTTGAGCATCTCCACGAACGAGCCCGACAATGGCAGATCGGACCAGCGGGTATCCGCGGTCACGTGGAACAGCACGATCATGCCTTTGCCGCGGCGCGCGCCGGTGACGAGTGGCGTGCCGTCGGCGAGTGTTGCCCAGCTGCGCTCGGACAGTCCGGAATCCGGCTCGGCCAGAACCTGGCGATTGACGGTGACATCGCCCGGCACCAGCATGCCGCCGAACGGGCTTTCGCGCGAGAAGGCGGCCAGTGGCTGCGGCTTTTCCCAGGACAGCGAGCCACCGAGCGTGCGTCCGCCACGGCGGAGCCGCACCGGCACGAGTTCGTCATCGGAGGCCGCGAGGCGTGGCCCCGCGAACCGCACAAGGATGCCGCCATCCGCCACCCATCGCGCGAGGCGTTCGCGGGCCGCACCGACTACATTGCCCACATCGGCGAGGATCAGCATCGGCACATTCTGGTCGAGGAAGCGGGTCACCATGTCCGAGGGCGACACGCGCTCGCCCATCCTGACATCCGCGAAGGGCGAGAGTGCGCGCTGCAGATAGAAGGTCGAGGCGAGGAGCGGCTGTGCGGTATCGGCGGTCGCACCGGTAATCACGCCCACCGTGCGCCTGCGCCAGCGCTTGTCGAGCAATTGCACGGCGCCGGCCGAGCGTTCATTGGCGATGTCGAGCCTCGCGATATCGTTGCGCAACTCGACCGGCAGGTCGAAGGTCGCGACGGTTTCGCGCTCGTTCGGCTTGAGTGCGAACGGCGCCTCGCCGAGCAACAAGCCTTTCAGATCGTAGGCTCGCACATTTCCGGCCCGGTCGTTTCCTGCCGAGGCCCGCAGCACCTTGACGGTCAGGGCTCCGGCATTGTTGTCAGCGGCGCTGAGGGCAAGCGCCTGCGGAACGCCGCCCTCGACGACGGTGATGCTGCGCCCGTCGAGTAGTGTGGAGAGGCCGTTGATGAACTCGCCGGCGCGGCCAAGATGCACGCCATCCGAAAGCCAGACCAGTTCGGCATTCGGCGAGGCGGCAAGGAAGCGCGTCAGCGCCGGCAACGCTTCGACCCGCTCGATGTCATGCGGCTTGGGCGAGGCTTTCTGCAGCTGCACACGCGCCGCGGCGGCGGTCTGCAACGAAACGCTCCGTCCGGCTTCGGACATCGGAATGATCGCCGCTGCACGGCCATCGGCCTCTGCACGCGCGAGCATGTCATCGGCTGTGCGAATGCGTGTGTCCCAGGTGGATGCAGCCGCCCAGCCGTCATCGATCAGAAGCGCGAGCGGACCCGAGCCGCTCGAGGTAGCGACCGACGGATTCCACATCGGACCGGCGGCCGCGAAAATCAGCAGCGTCGCAAGGGTGAGCCGGAGCAGCGTCAGCCACCACGGGGTGCGCGACGGCGTCTCCTCCTTGGGAGCGATGTCGAACAGAAGCCGCGCCGGCGGAAACGCGATACGGCGCGGCCGCGGCGGTATCAGGCGGAGCAGCCACCACAACACCGGAAGGCTGAGAAGGCCGAGCAGCACGAGGGGCTGCGCAAAGCCGAGCGGCAATCCGCCGATCATGCGCCTGCCTCCGCTTGTGCGGGTCGCGATGCCGAGACGACGACGTCGTCGCTTTGTCCCATGCGGGCATGCAGGGCCAGCACGAGTTCGCTCGCGGCGCGGTCGGTCCGATGGATGATGAAGCTCGCATTCACCCGGTCGGTCTCCTCGCGCATGGCCGAGCGGTGCACCGCAAGCCGTTCGAGGTAATCCGCGCGCCACGTCTCGGCGCGACCGGCAGTGACGCTGCCGGCGCCTTCAGGCTCCAGAAACTCGACGCGGCCGGCGAACGGAAACGTCTCTTCCGCAGGATCGACGATCTGCACCGCATGGATGCGTGCGTGACTGCCGGTCAGTTGCGCCAATGTGCTTCGGAAGTCCGGGATCGGGCTCCAGAAGTCGGACAGCAACACCACCTCGGAAAGCGGGGCGGGCGAGAAACCGGGCGGCAGGCTGGCGCGCGGCGCGACATCGTGCAGCATGGCTTGTGCCATCCTGTCGATCACGTTTCGACTGGCGGTCGGGCGGAGAAGTCCCGGCACGCCGACGCGCTCGCCACCCTCGACGAGGATTTCGGCAAGCGCGAACGCAATCACCAGGGTGCGTTCGAGTTTGGTGTCCGAGGCCATCTGAGACGAGAAGGCCATGGAAGGCGATCGGTCTGGCCAGATCCACACCGTATGCGCTGCTTCCCATTCCTGTTCGCGGACATAGAGATGGTCGTCGCGCGCCGAGCGGCGCCAGTCCACGCGCCGCGCCGGTTCACCCGACAGGAAGCGACGGTATTGCCAGAAATTCTCCCCGGCTCCGGAGCGGCGCCGGCCGTGCAGCCCATGAATGACCGTCGCGGCAATCCGGCGCGATTCCAGCATCAGGCGCGGCAGACTCGCCGCGAGCGAGCGTGACTGCCCGCTGGCGCTGCGTACCGCTTCGGCTTCCTGTGCGATGGCGTCCGGCGCGATGGCCATCGATCACCCAAGCCGCGCTTTCAACTGACCGATCACCCCATCGACCGTTTCGCCTTCGGCGCGGGCCTGGAAGGTCAGCGCCATGCGATGCTTCAGCACCGGCTCGGCCAACGCGATCACGTCATCGATCGACGGCGCGAGCCGCCCGTCGAGCAGAGCGCGGGCGCGGACCGCCAGCATCAAGGACTGGCTGGCGCGGGGGCCGGGACCCCATGCGATCTTCTTTCGGCTTTCATCCTGGTCGTTGGCTTGCGGTCGTGCCGAACGGACCAGCGTCAGAATGGCATCGACCACGGACTCGCCCACCGGGAGCCTGCGAACAAGCCGCTGTGCAGCGATCAGGTCTTCGGCGGTCATGGCCGCCTTCGGCTTCGCCTCTTCCGCGCCGGTGGTGTCGAACAGCATGCGGCGCTCGGCCTCGAGGTCCGGGTAATCCACGTCGATCTGCATCAGGAAGCGGTCGAGTTGGGCTTCCGGCAGCGGGTAGGTTCCCTCCTGCTCGAGGGGATTTTGTGTTGCCAGCACATGGAACGGCCGCGGGACATCGTGGCGGGCACCGGCGACGGTGACATGGAGTTCCTGCATCGCCTGCAACAGCGCCGATTGCGTGCGCGGGCTGGCGCGGTTGATTTCGTCCGCCATCAGCAATTGCGCGAAGATCGGTCCGGGAATGAAGCGGAAATTGCGCTTGCCGCCCGGCGCCTCCTCGAGGACTTCCGATCCGAGAATGTCGGACGGCATCAGGTCCGGCGTGAACTGGATCCGTCGGGCGTCCAATCCAAGGACCACCCCCATGGTCTCGACAAGCTTGGTCTTGGCGAGGCCGGGCACGCCGACCAGAAGTCCATGACCGCCGCAGAGAATGGTAATGAGCGCCTGTTCGACCACGCGCTCCTGGCCGAAGATGACCGATCCGATCGCCTCCTTGGCGGCGCGCGCATGGCTTGCGGTCGATTCCGCGGTGCGTACGATCATATCTTCCAGTTTTTCGATACTTTCGCCGGCTGCCGGCATTCGGTCGTTCCTTCTGTCATCCGACTATGAGGCATATATCCACGCCAAGCGATGCAACAACCGCGCCAGCGAACGGACCGCCCGAATCGATGAAGGGCGGGGCAAAAGCAGCATAACTTACGCTATTTTTGCCGGGTGTCGGGCTCGGATCCATCGATCACTTTTGCGCGGGAAATCCTGCTGAGCTGCTCGGAGGCAGGCTCAGATCAAACCATGGCGAAGCAAAGGCAGGACAATACCTCAGGGCTGGAGACCATCGCCGCGTCGGTCCGCGGATCGGCGGGGAAGGGGCCGCCGCCCGTCCATCTCTGGAATCCGCCGTTTTGCGGCGATCTCGATATCCGGATCGCGTCGGACGGCACCTGGTACTATCTCGGCACACCGATCGGCCGGGCGCCGCTGGTGCGGCTGTTCGCCTCGGTCCTCAAGCGCGAGGGCGACAAGTATTTCCTGGTGACACCGGTCGAAAAGGTCGGGATCGTCGTGGAAGACGCGCCGTTCCTGGCCGTCGAAATGCGGCGCGAGGGCCCCGCGTCGGAACCGCGCTTGCTTTTCCGCACCAATGTTGATGATTGGGTCGCCTGCGACGCGGCTCACGCGCTGCGTTTCGAACGTGGAGCCTCGGAGGGATTGAAACCCTATCTGCACGTTCGCAACGATCTGTGGGCCAAGGTCACGCGCGCGTTGTTGTACGATCTGGTCGAACTTGGGGAAGAGCGCGACATTGATGGCGAGCGCATGATCGGGGTGGCGTCGGGCGGCGCGTTCTTTCCGATGGCGCCCGCCGAGTCCGTCGAATTCTGAAAACTGAAGAGAATGACCGAGATCGCATCCGAGACATTGCCGCGCACCGATTTCTTCGATCGCGCCCGCGCGCTCTTGACGCTCGATCCTCCGGTCGGCCTCAGCGATCCCGATGCGTTGCCGGTGCGCGGCGATCACGACGCGGATCCGGTGGTCAAGGCAATGGCTGCGGTGCGGCCGATCAAGCCCGCAGCGGTTCTGATTCCGGTCATCGATCGCGACGAGCCGATGGTTCTTCTGACCCAGCGCACCGCGCATCTGCCGCAGCATGCCGGTCAGATCGCGTTTCCGGGCGGCAAGATCGATCCGACCGATGCGTCGCCGCTGGCGGCCGCCCTGCGCGAGGCGGATGAGGAAATCGGCCTGTCCTCGGACGTGGTGGACCCGATCGGATATCTCGACGTGTACATGACCACGCTCGGCTATCGTATCGTGCCGGTGGTCGCGCGCGTGCATCCGACCTTCACCCTGACGCTCAATCCAGGCGAAGTGGAGAGCGCTTTCGAAGTGCCGCTGAAGTTCATGATGGAAGTGGCCAACCATCAGACCCATAGCCGCGAGTGGCAGGGCATGATGCGAACCTATTACGCCATTCCCTTCCAGGATCGTTATATCTGGGGCGTGACCGCCGGCATCTTCCGGAATCTTCAGCAAAGGATCTACGGCGCATGATCAGGCCGATCCTGACCGAATTGCTGTTATTCCTGACGCCATTCGGGATCTATGCGCTGTTCCTCTTCGCCACCCGCTCCGGCGTTCTGGACGTCGAATCGTGGCCGATGAAAACGCTGGGCTGGCTGACCGCCGCTGCGGTGATACTCATGATCGGCGGCTTCGTGGTGCTCGGGCAGCTCGATTATCAGCCGGCTGGGTCGGATTATGTCCCTCCGCATATGGAAGACGGCAAGCTGATCCCCGGACATTTCAAATGAGCGGGTCGCGGCCGCATCTCGGTGCAGCCGCCTGGCTCGCCGCGGGGCCGGTGCGCGACATCCTCGGCATTCTGGATTGCGATGGCGAAGAGGCGCGCGTGGTCGGCGGTGCCGTGCGTAATGCGCTGCTCGGCGAACCGGTCCATGAAATCGATATCGCGACGACGGCGCTGCCCGAGGAGATTCTGCGTCGCGCCGAGAGGGCGCAGCTGCGCGCGGTGCCGACCGGCATCGACCATGGCACCGTGACATTGCTCGCTGACGGCGTGCCCTTTGAAGTCACGACGTTGCGCGAAGACGTGGAGACCTATGGCCGCAAGGCCAAGGTCGCGTTCGGCCGCGACTGGCGTCGCGATGCGGAGCGCCGGGACTTTACGATCAACGCCCTCTCGGTGTCGCGCGACGGCGTCGTTCACGATTATGTCGGCGGACTTGCCGATCTCGACCAACGGCGGGTGCGGTTCATCGGCGACGCCGCCGCGCGGATTGCGGAGGATTATCTCCGCATCCTGCGCTTCTTCCGGTTCCATGCCGCCTATGGTGTCGGACAGCCGGATGCGGCTGCGCTCCATGCCTGCATCGCCGCGCGCGCGGGCCTGACGTCGCTGTCGCGCGAACGCGTGCGCATGGAAGTGTTGAAGCTGCTGGTCGCGCGGCGGGCCGCCGACGTCGTTTGCGTGATGTCGGATGCCGGGCTCATGTCCATGATCCATGGCGGCGTGAGTTATCTCGTCGCGTTCGAGAAAATGGTCGCCATCGAAGTGGCACTCGGTGAGCGGCCGGATGCCGTTCGCCGGCTGGGAGCGCTTGCCGTTGTCATTGAAGAGGATGCCGAGCGTTTGTTCGAGCGCTTGCGTCTGTCCAATGCCGAGCACGGCCGGCTGCAAAGCATGGCGGACGCCTGGTGGCGGATTGCGCCGTCTTTCAGCGCGCAGCAGGCACGCGCCTTCTTGTATCGTGTGGGCGGTTCCGGCTTTGCCGATCGGGTCCTGCTCGCATGGAGCCATTCGTCCGCACCGGCCGAGGACGCAAGGTGGCGTGCGCTTGCCGCCTTCCCCACGCGATGGACGCCTCCGTCCTGTCCGGTCAGTGCATCCGATCTGATGGCGCGGGGTGTGCTGAAGGGCCCTTCACTCGGCGCGGCCTTGCGCGAGGCGGAGGCGGCATGGATCGCTGCGGACTTCCCGACCGATCAAGGTGCGATCGCGGCGATCATCGCACGGGTCGCGGCCGAGCATCGCGCATAGACACTGATGCGATGACATCCGGCCATGAAAAAAGCCCCGGCGAACAGCCGGGGCTTTCGAGTTTAGGAGAGCGATAGAGACGATCAGTACTTCGCGACGACCGGCGACTTGCTGTAGCCGAAGCGATAGTTCAGACCGACCTTCACAGTGTGAGCGGTGAGATCGACATTGAAGCCACCAGCAGCCGGGCCGCCGAGGTAGGATTCGTTGCCGAGGTCGAGATACAGGTATTCAACCTTGGCCGACCAGTTGTCGAGCAGCGCCCATTCGACGCCGCCGCCGACCGTCCAGCCGACGTGAGTGTCGGAAGCCGTGCCGGAAACGAAGACGCCCGGAAGAGCGAGGCTGGCGCCGACTTCGTTCGTGCCCCAGGCGAGACCGCCGGTGGCGTACAACATCGCGCGATCCCAGGCATAGCCAAGGCGCAGACGCGCGGTGCCGAAGTAGTTCAGCTCGCTGAAGGCGTTGGCAACGAGCGGGCCGGCCGCAACCGTCACGCTGTCCTTCATGTTGGCCCACTGGGAGTCAACCTCGACGCCCCAGACCCACGGCGAACCTGCGCCCTGCCAGTTCCAGCCGATCTGGCCGCCGGCGAAGACACCATCCTGATTCCAGGAATAACCCGCGAGATTGTCGAAGTCGCCGCGACCCCAGCCGTAACCGACGTTGCCGCCGATGTAGAAGCCGCTCCAGTTGTAGGCCGTGACCACCGGCGCTGCCTTGTAAACCGGACGGGCAATGTCAGCCGCCGAAGCAGACTGCACCGCGCCGAGCGCGATACCTGCAGCCGCCACTGCAGCGATTGTGATGTTACGCATGAGCTCCCCCATGTCCTTTCTTCAGAGTGCACCAAAGACGTACGAGCGTTCCGTCTCAATACGCGTGTACGAGCCAAATACGGCAGAACTGTCTAAAAATCTGCCACAATCGGGTCACGATGGTGCTTCTCGGAGCAGTGTGTTTTTGCAGCAACAAACACGGTTCCCTAACCATAAAGGAACACCTCAGCCGCCTCGAAACAAGGAGTGTGGGGGCGGGTCAGGTTAAGCCCGCTGATGCAGGAAAGACCTGAAAACAGGGAGCTTCTGACGTATCCACAGGGCGCGAAGGTATCCTTTGAAGCTCCCTGGTATCGCGTTCGGCTTCTGCCTTGTTCCCGTGTTTACCCGGGCCCTCTCTGCGATCGAGGGCGTATTCCGGCTGTCCAAATTACCGCCGGGGTTAACGAATGGTTGACGGAATGTGGCCGCCGCCTGCGACCTCCGGTGACGGCTTACCGGTAAGAGTGACGCCTCGCACGGATTCGCTTCCGCAGCGCGCGCGTACGGATTTTCTACGTACGGCCTGCAGTCGACGGAAAATCATCTCCGCGATCGCGCGAAGCCGAAAGGGATATTGTTATTTTTTCAGCGGACCGTTGACGCGGCAACGATGTGATAGGAGCGCCGGCTTCTTTTCAGTCGGCACTCAGGAATGAAATGAAACATCTCATCTTTGCTGCATCCGTCGCCCTGCTGGCGGGAGCTGTGTCGCCATGCGCGGCCGACCCCGCCGAAAGCAACTTTCCCCAGCGCCCTGTGCGAATCGTCGTCGGAGGCTCGGCCGGTGGAGGACTCGATATCCTCAGTCGTCTGCTCGAAGGCTCACTCGAGAAATCGTTCGGCAAGGTGTTTACGGAAAACCGGCCAGGTGCAGGCGGCAACATCGCGTTCGCTCATGTCGCCAAGTCTGCGCCGGACGGATACACGCTTCTGTTGACGACCGACGGCGTCACCGCGGCGCCGAGCCTGCGGCCGAAGGATAGTGTCGATCCGCTCAAGGATCTGACGCCGGTCGTGCAGCTGGCCGAGACCACGGACGCCCTGCTTGTCCGGCCCGATTCCAACCTGAACTCGCTCGGCGATTTTATTGCCTATGCGAAGAAGCGTGCGGCCGAAGGAAAGCCGGTGACGATCGGGTCGCCCGGGGTCGGAACGATCAGTCATCTCACCGGGGCATTGTTCGGATTGAAGGCCGGGATCGACTGGGTTCACGTGCCCTACAAGGGTGGCGGCCCGGCCGTGACCGGGATGCTGGGCGGTGAAATCGATGCCCTGTGGATCCTGGTCGCCCCCGTCGGCGCGCATGTGAAGAGCGGGAAGCTGCGGGCGCTTGCAGTGACCAGCGCGCAGCGCAACGCGGCCTTGCCGGATGTGCCGACCGTCGCCGAAAGCGGTCTGCCGGACTTCAAGCTGGTCGACTGGATCGGTGTGATGGCTCCGGCCGGCACTCCGCAGCCGGTTATCGACAAGCTGCAATCCGCGTTTCAGGCGGCGATTGTCGACCCTGCGTTGAAGGACAAGCTGCTGGTGCAGGGCTTCGTGCCCAGTCCTCAGTCCTCCAAGGACCTCGCGAAACAGATCGGCATCAACGTCAAGCTGTGGGCCGACACGGTCCGCGATGCGAAAATCGCCGCGCAGTAAGTGCGGGTGAGGACCTGAGCCGATTCATCAGGGCCATTTCACCACCGGCGGCAGCGACGACAGGATCGAGTCGACGTTGCCGCCGGTCTTCAATCCGAAGATCGTGCCGCGGTCGTAAAGCAGGTTGTACTCGACATAGCGCCCGCGCCGGATGAGCTGTTCCTCGCGCTGCGCTTCGCTATAGGGCTTTGCGAAATTGGCGCGCACCAGCCGCGGATAGATGTCGAGGAAGGCAAGGCCCACATCCTGCGTGAAGGCGAAATCCGCGTCCCAGTCACCGCTATTGTGCCAGTCGTAGAAGATGCCGCCGATCCCGCGCGGCTCGTTGCGGTGCTTCAGGAAGAAATACTCGTCGCACCAGCTCTTGTATTTGTCGTAGGGCGCGACCGCAGCGTGCGCATCGCAGGCGGCTTTCATCGCGGCGTGGAAGGCGATCGAATCGGGATCGTCCTGGGTGCGGCGTGCATTCAGCACCGGTGTCAGGTCTGCGCCGCCGCCGAACCACGCCTTGGTCGTGACCACAAAGCGCGTGTTCATGTGAACCGCCGGCACGTTCGGATTCCACATATGCGCAATCAGGGAGATGCCGGAAGCCCAGAAGCGCGGATCGGCTTCCGCACCCGGTATCTCCTTTCGGAATTCCGGAGCGAACTCGCCGAACACGGTCGAGCAATGAACGCCGACCTTTTCGAACACGCGGCCCTTCATGATGGACATCACGCCGCCGCCGCCCGGTGTGCCGCTATGGTCGGTTCGATCCCATGGGGTGCGCGAGAAACGGCCCGGCGGCAGCGATGATTGCGGCAGGCCGGCGGGCAGATCGTCTTCCAGCGTTTCGAAGGCGGAGCAGATCCGGTCGCGCAATTCCTCGAACCAGGCACGCGCCTTGGCTTTGCGGGCGTCGAGCAGTGAAGCATCGGCGTCCAGAGGGGGGAGGGCGCCGGTTATCGCGGCGCGGTCGCGTGTGTTGGGATTATGCGTCGTCATGGGAGATGATCGTGAAGCCGGGTTCGGTGCGATTTGCGGTCGTTGCCGGACCGCTGGTGATGACCATGGTCGAGCCCGGATGCATCAGGGCGAGCACGCGCTGGGCAGCCTCGGGCGGCAGGTCGATCCGGTTCAGGGTGGAAGAGACGATCTGGTCCGACTGGGCAGCATGCGCGGCGTCGAGCCCGACCGCCATCCATTTCATGTGGCGCGGATCGGAATCCGGTCCCGTCAGTGTGAAGGCGTGATTGCCGTAGGATTGTTCCGGCGCCTTCAACGCAACGGGGGACGAGAACACTTCCTTGCCGTTGACGAAGGCGAGCAGCTTCTTGTCGGCGGTCGATATCACGAAGGCGGCCGCTTCGTGGGTGTCGACGGTCGCATGCTCGGGATGGGGCTGCTTCGCCGCCGCCTGCTGCACGGCCGCGCGCGCCATCTCCTCCACATGGTCGGAGATCAGCAGGTCCGGATGGCGGATATCGGCGGTCGCCATTTTCGCGTCAGCCACAATCACCGGCGTGCCGAGCGTCGTGACGCCGAACAGAAGCTTCGCAAATTCCAGCGGCAGCCGGATGCAGCCATGGCTTGCGGGATAGCCAGGCAGGTTGCCGGCATGGAGCGCGACGCCTTGCCAGGTCAGCCGCTCCATGTAGGGCATCGACGCATTGTTATAGGTCGATGAGTGGTGGTTCTTGTCTTTCTGCAGGATCACAAAGACGCCCGCCGGCGTCGAGTGGCCGGGTTTTCCGGTGGAGCAGGTCGCAGCGCCGATCAGGGTGCCGCTCCGGTAGACCGCGACGCGCTGATCCGGGATCGACACGAGGACCACGACCGGGCCGGACGGCGCGCGCTCGGGATTCCAGGTGAATTCGCCCGGCTTCATTGCCGCGAGGTCGGGTGCATCCTGCGCGACCGCTTGCGGGAAGACAGCGGCAAGCGGAGCGATTGCGGAGGCGAGCAGGACCGATCTGCGGGAAAGAATGAGTTCGCGCATGCGCATGACTCTCCGATAGGCGAATTGAAGCGTGGCGGTTTTGCGGAATCGCAAAGGAACTGGCCGCGACCTCAAAACACACTTTGAGCCATCGCACGATAAACATTCGCGTCAGGGGACGAACGTCAGCGGCCCCTAGCCGTGTCGGAGCTTCAGGACCGTCAGCGCCAGCGCGAGCAGCATCGCAACGGCATTCGCGATCACAATGACAGCATCGCCTTGCAGGACGCCGTAGGCGACCCAGAAGCCCAGCCCGGCCGCCAGAATAACCGTCATTTTCAGAGAAAGATCTGAGGTTTCGCGCGTCCGCCAGGCTTTCAACACCTGTGGCAAATTCGCGCTCGTGGTCAGCGCCGCCGCCAGCAAGCCGATCAGCGTGACCGTGTTCGTGGTCACGCCGGGACGGCCCGCTCGCCGGCCCGGTCGATCGCCTTCATCGCCGCCGCGATATCGCGGACGTCCATGGGCCTCACGAGGCGGCTGACCTCGCGGCCGTCCTTCAGGAAAATGAGCGTCGGCCAAAGCTTGACGCCGAACGAGCGCCCCAGCGGCCGTCCGCTGCCGTCCTCGATTCGGATGTGGCGGATGGCCGGGTGTTCCGCAAATGACTGTTCCACGAGTGGCGCTGTGCGCCGGCAATATCCGCACCAGGGGCTGCCGAATTCCAGAAGCGCCGGCCCGGCCAGCGCGTCGATCTCATTGCGGCTTGGTTCGTCTCGCGTGTAGTCGGGATTGAAGGCCATCGGCGATATCAAACCAAAGGGGCGGCAGGTTCCGCATCATAACGTTCAATCGGGGCCGTTGTTCAGGCGCCGCGCTCGGAGCCGCGATGCAGGCCGTCCGTTCGCCGCTGGCGCAGCATTTCGCCCGCGGCCATCGCGACGGACATCGCCACGTTGATGGAGCGAAGCCCGCCGCGCATCGGGATGACCAGCCGGGCGTCGGCTGCGGCAGCGACTTCAGGCGGCACCCCGGCCGATTCGCGTCCGAACATCAGGATCTGCGGCCGCCGGTAATCGTGGTCGAGATAGCTGGTGTCGGCCTTTGTTGTGAACAAAGTCAATGCGAGCCCGGCCTCGCGCCGCCATGCGTCGAAGGCCGCGAAGGAGGCGTGGCGTTCGATCCTCACCTGGTCGAGGTAATCCATTCCCGCGCGGCGGAAGGCGCGGTCGGTCACGGGGAAGCCTGCCGGCTCGATCAGATGGCCTGTAAAACCGAGGCAGGCGCAGAGCCGGAGAATCGTGCCGGTGTTCTGCGGGATGTCGGGCTCATAGAGCGCGACCGCGGGTGCATTGATTTCGGTCAGGATCCCACCTTTCGGCGCATCGAAATACGACGTTCGGCTAAGGACTTGTGCGACTTTTTAGCGGAGTTGCAATGGCACTCTTGCACTCCCGGGGTAAGGGTGCCAATAACACGCCGCCGGATCGCCGCCGACGGCCTTCCCACGGGTCTGACGTGGCCGGTTCGCTCGCCGTTCGGGGGACGAACGAAGCGGTCAGGTCCCTCGAAGGTTTGCAGCGCGCAGCTTCCCGGCACGACGGAAGAGGGACTTTCACCGTGGCATCCACAGCAGCATCGGCGGCTCATACGCGCCGCGACTTCCTTTACGTGGCGACCGGCTCCGTCGCAGCCGTCGGCGCCGCCTTCACGGCCTGGCCACTGATTTATCAGATGAATCCGGATGCCTCGACGATCGCCGCCGGCGCCCCGGTGGAAGTCGACCTGACGCCGGTGGCCGAAGGCCAGGTCATCAAGGTGTTCTGGCGCGGCAAGCCGATCTTCGTGAACCATCGCACGCCGAAGGAGATCAAGGAGGCGGAGGACGTCAATCTGGCGAGCCTGCCCGACCCTCAACCCGACTCGGCGCGGGTGAAGAAAGGCCATGCCAATTTCCAGGTGCTGATCGGCATCTGCACCCATCTCGGATGCATTCCGATCGCGCATGCCGGCCCCTACAACGGCTATTTCTGTCCCTGCCACGGCTCGGTCTATGACACCTCGGGCCGCATCCGCTCCGGTCCGGCGCCGAGCAACCTCGCGCTGCCGCCCTACGAATTCATCTCCGACACCCGGATCAGGATCGGCGCCTGATCGCCTTTCCTGATGGTTTTTCCAAGAAGGCCTAATCCATGAGCGGACACTCGACCTATCAGCCGCAAAACGCATTCATGAAGTGGATGGAGCGGCGGCTGCCGATCGCGGGTCTCGTCCACTCGTCCTTCATCGCCTATCCGACGCCGCGCAACCTGAATTACTGGTGGACCTTCGGCGGCATCCTCTCCTTCATGCTGGCGGCGCAGATCATCACCGGCATCGTGCTGGTGATGCACTACACCCCGCACGATACCCTTGCCTTCAACTCCGTCGAGCACATCATGCGCGACGTGAATTACGGCTGGCTGCTGCGCTATCTGCACGCCAACGGCGCCTCGATGTTCTTCATCGCGGTCTACATCCACATGTTCCGCGGGCTCTATTACGGCTCGTACAAGGAGCCGCGCGAGGTGCTCTGGATCCTCGGCGTGATCATCTACCTCCTGATGATGGCGACCGGCTTCATGGGATACGTCCTGCCCTGGGGACAGATGAGCTACTGGGGCGCGGTGGTGATCACCAATTTCTTCTCCGCCATCCCGGTGGTCGGCGAAACCATCACGACCTGGCTGTGGGGCGGTTATGCCGTCGGCAATCCGACGCTGCAGCGCTTCTTCTCGCTGCATTACCTGCTGCCGTTCGTCATCGCCGGCGTCGTCGTGCTCCACGTCTGGGCGCTGCACGTGGTCGGCCAGAACAATCCGGCGGGCATCGAGCCGAAGGGCGACAAGGACACGGTGCCGTTCACGCCTTATGCGACCGTCAAGGACGCGTTCGGCATGGTCTGCTTCATGCTGCTGTTCGCCTATTTCGTGTTCTATCTCCCGAACTATCTCGGGCACGCGGACAACTACATCCCGGCCAATCCGGCGGTGACCCCGGCGCATATCGTGCCCGAATGGTATTACCTGCCGTTCTACGCGATCCTGCGCGCGATCCCGAACAAGCTCCTTGGCGTGATCGCGCTGTTCTCCTCGATCCTGATCCTCGCCTTCCTGCCGTGGCTCGACAATTCGCGGGTGCGTTCGGCGCGCTACCGGCCGCTGTACCGGCAGTTCTTCTGGATCTTCGTCGCGGTCTGCCTCGGTCTCGGCTGGCTTGGCGCGAAACCCGCCGAAGGCATCTACGTGACGCTGGCGCGCATCCTGACCTTCTACTATTTCGCGCACTTCCTGATCGTGCTGCCGCTGCTCGCACGTTTCGAAAAAACCAAGCCGCTGCCGAACTCGATCGCTGAATCGGTGCTGAAGGAGGGCGTGCCGATCGGCGCGTCCGCGCCGGCACCTGGGCGGCATTGAGCGGCGGGAGACGCACGACGATGATGATCCAACGTTCCCTTCTCGCTCTTGCTTTGGTGGCCGGATTGTCGGCGCCTGCACTCGCGGCCGGCGAAGCGGAAACGCCGCCGAAGCAGAAATGGTCGTTCTGGGGACCGGTCGGCAAATACGACCGGGCCCAGCTCCAGCGCGGCTTCAAGGTCTACCGCGAGGTTTGCCAGTCCTGTCACAGCCTCTCGCTGCTCTCGTTCCGCAACCTCGCTGAAGCCGGCGGGCCGGGCTTCACGCGTGCGCAGGCCGCCGCGATTGCCGCGGAATACAAGATCCAGGACGGTCCGAACGATGCCGGCGAGATGTTCGAGCGGGCAGGCCGCCTCGCCGACCACTTTCCGAAGCCTTTCCCGAACGACAACGCCGCGCGGGCCGCAAATGGCGGCGCGCTGCCGCCGGATCTGTCGGTGATCGCCAAGGCGCGGACCTACGAGCGTGGCGGCCTGTGGTTCCTCCTCGACCTCGTCACGCAATATGTCGAGCAGGGGCCCGACTATATCGTCGCGCTGCTGACCGGCTATGCCGAGGCGCCGAAGGACTTCAAGCTGCCCGAAGGCACGCACTACAACAAGTTCTTCCCCGGCCACGCCATCGGCATGCCCGCTCCGCTCAGCGACGGGCAGGTGACCTATGACGACGGCGCGCCGCAGACCGTCCAGCAATATGCCAAGGACGTGACCGGCTTTTTGATGTGGGCCGCCGAGCCGCATCTGGAAGCACGCAAGCGCCTCGGACTGCAGGTCATGATCTTCCTGATCGTGCTGGCCGGCCTGATGTACTTCACCAAGAAAAAGGTGTGGGCCGCGGTCAAGGCGCATCCCGAAATGCTCGAGGAAAAGCGAGCGCCGAGCGAATACAAGCGTTAGCCGGTAACGCGAAAGGCCCCCGAGCGGGGCCTTTTGCTTGTCGGGAGTGACCATGACCCAATCCGTGCTCGGTGTGATCGGCGGCTCCGGCATCTACGATTTGCCGGGGCTCGCCAATGTCCGCGAGGAGCGCGTGCACTCGCCGTTCGGCGAACCCTCCGGGGCCCTGCGTATTGGCGACATCGCGGGCTTGCCGGTGGTGTTCCTGCCGCGCCATGACAAGGGCCACAGGCTCTCGCCGTCCGACATCAACTACCGCGCCAATATCGACGCCCTGAAACGTGTCGGCGTGACCGACCTTGTCTCGCTATCGGCCTGCGGCTCGTTCAAGGAAGAGCTGCCGCCCGGCACCTTCGTGCTGGTAGATCAATTCGTCGACCGCACCTACCGGCGGGAGAATTCATTCTTCGGCAAGGGGCTCGTCGCCCATGTGTCGATGGCGCATCCGGTCTCGCCCAATCTGCGCAACCGGATCGAAGCCGCCGCGCGCGCCGAAGGCATCGTGACGGTCCGGGACGGCACTTACGTGTGTATCGAAGGGCCGCAATTTTCGACGCTTGCGGAAAGCCTGACCTATCAACAGCTCGGCTATTCCGTGATCGGCATGACCAACATGCCGGAAGCCAAACTCGCCCGCGAAGCTGAGATTTGCTACGCAACGGTCGCGATGGTCACGGATTTCGATTGCTGGCATCCCGACCACGACGCCGTGACCGTGCAGGACATCATCGCGGTCCTGAACGCAAATGCCGAAAAGGCAAAGCGCCTCGTGGCACGGCTGGCACGCGATTTCCCGCGCGAACACGAGCCGTGTCCCATC
>Ga0182748_1001358_pt1 | contig 24068 bp, 20 predicted proteins | sample eDN3rd37CKraftOP_FD_128877 | JGI IMG/M metagenome (GOLD analysis project Ga0182748, IMG submission 128877) | Enriched Organic Plus compost microbial communities from Emeryville, California, USA - eDNA 3rd pass 37_C Kraft OP (version 2) (version 2) ...
TCTCGAATTGAAATCGGTTTCGAAATCCTTCGGTGACGAATCCGCGCGCACACGCGTGCTCAAGAACGCGACGCTGGCGGTTGCCGAGGGCGAGTTCGTTGCCGTGGTCGGCTTCTCGGGTTCAGGCAAGACCACGCTTATCAACCTGATGGCCGGGCTGATTGCGCCGGACAGCGGTGAGGTGCTGTTCAAGGGCAGGCCGGTGACGGAGCCGGGACCTGAGCGCGGCGTCGTGTTCCAGAGCTACTCGCTGATGCCGTGGCTGTCGGTGCGCGGCAATGTGGCGCTCGCGGTCGATGCCGTCTTGCGTAATGTTTCGGCGCATGAACGGCAGGCGCGGGTCGATCGCTATATTTCGATGGTCGGCCTCGGTCACGCCGCCGAGCGCAAGCCGGCGGAACTGTCCGGCGGCATGCGCCAGCGCGTTGCGGTGGCGCGCGCACTCGCCATGGACCCGGAAGTGCTGCTGCTGGACGAGCCGCTGTCGGCACTCGACGCGCTGACCCGCGCCAAGCTGCAGGGTGAAATCGAGGACATCTGGTCGCAGGAAAAGAAGACAGTGGTGATGATCACCAACGATGTGGACGAGGCGATCCTGCTCGCCGACCGCATCGTGCCGCTCAATCCCGGGCCGGAAGCGGGCTTCGGACCGGAATTCCGCGTTGGGTTCGAGCGGCCGCGCGATCCCGCCGCCATGAATACCAATCCGGCCTACAAGAAATTGCGCGCCGCCATCACGCAATATCTCATCGAGGCCGGCACGCAGCGGGCCGAGGCCGGCAGCGAACAACGCGAGCCGCCCAACATCGTGCCGGTGCAGTTCGATCAGGGGCCGCCGCGCGCCTACAAGGCGGCGGCGGTGACGCCGTTCGAGAGCCGCTATGTCGAGTTCTACGACGTGCGCAAGGTCTATCCGACGCCCAACGGCCCGCTCACCGTGGTCGACGGTTTCGATCTTTTGATGCGCAAGGGCGAATTCGTGTCGCTGATCGGGCATTCCGGCTGCGGAAAATCCACCGTGCTGTCGATGGTTGCGGGGCTCAGCGAGGTCAGCAGCGGCGGCATCGTGCTCGACAACAAGGAAGTCACCGCGGCCGGACCCGACCGCGCCGTCGTTTTTCAAAGCCCCTCATTGCTGCCGTGGATGACGGCGCGCGAGAACGTCGCGCTCGGCGTCGATCGGGTCTATCCGCATGCCAGCAAAGCCGAGCGCCGCGACATCGTCGCTTATTACCTCGCGCGCGTCGGTCTGGGCGATGCCATGGACAAGCGCGCGGCGGACCTGTCCAACGGCATGAAACAGCGTGTCGGCATCGCGCGGGCATTCGCGCTTTCGCCCAAGCTGCTGCTGCTGGACGAGCCCTTCGGCATGCTGGATTCGCTCACGCGCTGGGAATTGCAGGAAGTGCTCATGGAAGTGTGGTCGCGCACGCAGGTGACCGCGATCTGCGTGACCCATGACGTCGACGAGGCGATCCTGCTCGCCGATCGCGTGGTCATGATGACCAACGGGCCGAACGCCCGCATCGGAAATATCATGGAGATCGACATTCCGCGGCCGCGCACCCGCCGCGCGTTGCTCGAGCATGCGCGTTACTACGAATATCGGCAGGAACTGCTCGGCTTCCTCGAAGAATACGAGCACGGCGCCGGCGGCCGCGCGGCGGCCGAGGAAGAGGCGGCCTAATGAGCGAACCGCTCGTCATCGTCGGCAACGGCATGGCCGCGATGCGCCTGGTCGAGGAACTGAGCGCGCGCGCGCTCGGGCGCTACGCCATTGCCGTGGTCGGCGAGGAACCGCGGCTCGCCTACAATCGCGTTCTGTTGTCGTCGGTGCTGGCGGAAGAGGTGAGCGACGAGGAGGTCCAGCTCAAATCGGCCGCCTGGTGGCGCGCGCGCGGGGTGACGCTGCTCTATGGCCTCGGCGTCACCGCGATCGATCCGGCGATCCGTCGTTTGCGCCTCGCCAATGGTGCGACGCTGCCGTTCGCCAAGCTGGTGCTGGCCACCGGCTCTCGGCCGATCCGGCTCAACGTGCCGGGCATGAACTTGCCCGGCGTGATGACGTTCCGCGACCTCACCGACGTCGAGGCGATCCGGCAGGCGACGGCCGCCCGCCGTAAAGCGGTGGTGATCGGCGGCGGCCTGCTGGGTTTGGAGGCAGCCTATGGCCTGGCGAAAGCGGGTGCCGACGTATCCGTCGTGCACTTGATGGACCGGCTGATGGAACGCCAGCTCGATGCATACGCCGCGCAACTGCTCAAAAACGAGGTGGAGGCGAACGGCGTCGGCGTGCATCTGAATGCCGAGACGGTTGCCATTCGCGGCGGCCAGCGCGCCGAAGCGGTCGCGCTCAGGGACGGCCGCGATATTCCGGCCGACCTCGTGGTGGTGGCTGCCGGCATTCGCCCGAATGTCGAACTGGCCCAGTCGGCCGATGTCGCGATCAACCGCGGCATCGTGGTCGACGATCAGCTGCGCACCAGCCGGTCGGAAATCTACGCCATCGGCGAATGCGCCGAGCATCGCGGCGTCTGCTACGGGCTGGTGGAGCCGGCCTATGAGCAGGCGCGGCTGCTGGCTGCGCATCTTGCGGGCGAAGACGTGCATTACGACGGCAGCGTGCCGGCCTCCAATCTCAAAGTGTCCGGCATCAATCTGTTCTCTGCCGGAGACTTCATGGGCGCGCCGGGCACCGACCAGATCGTGTTCTCCGATGCCGGGCTTGCGACCTACAAGAAGCTGGTCATTGCGAATGGTTGCCTGGTCGGGGCGGTGCTGTTCGGCGATACCTCGGATGCGCTGTGGTATCTCGAACTCATCCGTTCGCGCCGGCCGATCGAGGCCATTCGCGACGACATCATGTTCGGTCGGGCGTTCGCCGAGCGCGCCGCCCAATCGATGGGCGTTCCCGCGCAAAATTTGAGCGGGACCGGCGCGGACGTTCGGTTGGAAGCACTCGTGGAATGATGCGATGAAGGGGCGAGATCGGAGCCGATGACGGACAAGACGGACGACGGCGGATTCAGCGGCGAACAGAAGCGCTATCTGGAAGGCTATATGTCCGGCCTCGTGGTGGGGCGGGCGGCACAGTCTCTCGCGGGCAGCCGTCCCGCGGGCAAGCCCGCCGTTGAGCCGACGGGACCGGACGCGATCCACATCAAGGCGCAGGATCGCGTGCTGGATTCCGGCGGCAAGCTGTCGGATCCGGAGAAATTCAAGCGCGAGCTCAATCCGCTCGACGGTTATGCCCTGCTTGAAGCGCAAACGCGCAAGAACGAGGCACCCAAGCCGGCGGACAATTTCCGGTGGCGCTATTTCGGGCTGTTCTATGTCGCGCCGGCCCAGAATTCCTATATGTGCCGCTTGCGCATCCCGAACGGGATACTTACGCATTGGCAGATGAGCGGCCTTGCCGACCTCACGGAGAAATTCGGCGGCGGCTATGCGCATGTCACCACCCGCGCCAACATCCAGATCCGCGAGATCGAGCCCAAGAACGCCGTGCAATTGCTGGAAGAGATCCAGTTGCTCGGCCTGTGCTCGCGCGGATCGGGCGCCGACAACATCCGTAACGTCACCGGCACGCCAACGGCCGGCATCGATCCGCAGGAACTGATCGATACCCGCGCTTACGCCCGCGCATGGCATTTCCATATCCTGAACGAGCGTGCCCTTTACGGCCTGCCGCGCAAGTTCAATGTCGCGTTCGACGGCGGCGGCCTGGTGCCGGTGCTGGAAGACACCAACGACATCGGCTTTCAGGCGGTCGAGGTCAAAGACGGGTTCGGTGCGGAGCCCGGCGTCTGGTTCCGCATGACGCTCGGCGGGATCACCGGGCATCACGATTTCGCGCGCGAGACCGGTGTAATCGTCAAGCCGGAGGAGGCGACGCAGGTGGCCGATGCCGTCGTTCGCGTCTTCATCGAGAATGGGAACCGCTCCGACCGTACCAAGGCGCGGCTCAAATACGTGCTCGATGCTTGGGGTATCGAAAAATACATCGCGGCGGTGGAAGACAAGCTCGGCCGCAAGTTGACCAAGGTGCCGGCGGACGCGCTGAAGAAGCGCCCGGCATTCGACCGTTTCGCGCATATCGGCGTGCACAGGCAGAAGCAGGACGGCCTGAACTGGATCGGTGTTGTCGTGCCGGTCGGGCGCATGAGCGCGGCGCAGATGCGCGGGCTCGCCGGCGTCGCGCGCGATTTCGGAGACGGCGACCTGCGTCTGACCGTATGGCAGAACCTGTTGATTTCCGGTGTGGCCGACGGCAGCGTTTCGGCGGCGCAGGCGGCGATCGCCGCGCTCGGCCTCTCGACCAAGGCGACCTCGATCCGCGCCGGCCTCGTCGCCTGTACCGGCAATGTCGGCTGCAAATTCGCCGCCTCCGATACCAAGCGCCATGCCGAGGAGATCGCGCAGTGGTGCGAGGCGCGCGTCCCGCTCGCCACGCCAATCAATATCCATCTCACCGGCTGCCATCATTCCTGTGCGCAGCACTACATCAGCGATATCGGGCTGCTCGCTTGCAAAGTGGAAGAGGAATCCGACGGCGGCGAGATCGTACAGGTCGAGGGCTATCACATCTATATCGGCGGCGGTTTCGGCCCGCAGGCGGCGATCGGCCGCGAAATCTATCGCGATGTGAAGGCGCAGGATGTTCGGTCGGTGATCGAGCGTATGTTGCGGGGCTATCTCGCGCATCGTGAACGGGACACGGAAACGTTCCTCGACTTTTCGCGCCGGCATGAGGTCGATACGCTTAAAGCGATGTTCGAGGCGGAGGTGGTGGCATGACGCAGAATATGTCGCCGCCCGTGCTCAATCTTGTGCCGGAGTCGGCGCCGTTTTCGCAGGAGCAGCGCACCTGGCTCAACGGGTTTCTCGCCGGCTTCATCTCGCTCGACGCTGCGACGCCGATCACCAACGATCAGGTCGCCGCGCTGATGGCCGGTGGCGCGCCGGGTGCGCCGCAAGAGGAAGACGATGGCGGCGCGCCCTGGCACGACCAGACCATGCCGATCGACGATCGCATGAAGCTCGCCGAGGGCAAGTCGGTGCGTTGGCGGTTGATGGCGGCGATGGCGCAGCAGGATTGCGGCCAATGCGGGTACGATTGCCGCAACTATTCCGGCGCGATCTTTGAAGGCAAGGAGGAGCGGCTGAACCTGTGCGTGCCCGGCGGCAAGGCGACCGCGCGGATGCTCAAGGCGCTGCATGCGGAATTGGGCGCGGCGCCTGCCAAACCCGCGGCGGCTGTAGTCGTGCCGGCGGCCGAAGAGGCCGCGCAGACGCCGGCCGGCGCGCCTTCCGGCACACGCGACAATCCGGTGACCGCGACTCTCGTTCTCCGTGAACGGCTCAACAAGGAGGGCTCCGAGAAGGAGACCTGGCACGTCGAATTCGACATATCCGGGAGCGGGCTCGAATACACCGTCGGCGATTCCTTCGGCCTGTTTCCGTCGAACGATCCCGAATTGGTGCGCGATATCATCGCCGCGCTCGGCGGCGAGGCCAACTTCCCGATCGGTGGCCGGACCTTGCGTGAAGTGCTGCTCGATGGCGTGTCCCTGTCGCCGGCTCCCGACATGCTGTTCCAGCTCTATTCCTACATCACCGGCGGCGAACGGCGGCGCAAGGCGCAGGCCTTGGCCGCGGGCGAGGATCCCGACGGCGACGCCGAGACGCTCGACGTGCTGGGCGCGATCGAGAAATTCCCCGGCGTACGCCCGGACCCCGAAGCCTTCATCGAAGCGCTCGAACCTTTGCAGCCGCGGCTCTATTCCATCTCGTCGTCGCCAAAGGCGCATCCCGGCCGCATCGCGCTGACCGTCGATGCGGTACGCTACAGCATCGGCAAGCGCGAGCGGCTCGGTGTCGCCTCTACCTTCGTCGGTGGCCGGGCGCCGATCGGCCACGTCGCCCGCGTCTATATTCAGAAGGCGCACGGCTTCGGCCTGCCCGCCGATCCGGCGACGCCGATCATCATGATCGGACCGGGCACCGGTGTGGCGCCGTTCCGTGCCTTTCTGCACGAACGGCAGGCGACGCAAGCGCCCGGCCGCAACTGGCTGTTCTTCGGCCATCAGCGTTCGAACTGCGATTTCTTCTACGAACAGGAATTCAAGGCGATGAAGCAGAGCGGCCTGCTGACGCGGCTCACGCTCGCCTGGTCGCGCGACGGCGCCGAAAAGGTTTATGTGCAGCAGCGCATGCGCGAGGTCGGTCGCGACCTGTGGGCCTGGCTCGTCGACGGTGCGCATGTCTATGTCTGCGGCGATGCCCAACGCATGGCCAAGGACGTGGAACTGGCGCTGGTCGATATCGTCGCCCAGCACGGCGCGCGCACGCCCGAGCAGGCGGTGGCCTTCGTCGCCGCGCTGAAAAAGCAGGGCCGCTATCAACAGGATGTGTATTGAGGTTGCCGGAAGTCGCCACGCCATGAACGCGCCCGCACAACACCCGCCCGCCGTGCGTACCACTTGCCCTTATTGCGGCGTGGGCTGCGGTGTGCTGGCCAAGCCCGACGGGCGGGGCGGCGCGGTGATTGCCGGCGATCCGGATCATCCTGCCAACTTCGGCAAACTATGTTCCAAGGGCTCGGCCCTCGGCGAGACGCTGGGGCTGGCGACCCGGCTGCTTCATCCGATGCAGCGCCAGGCCGACGGTACGTTGCAGCGCGTGTCGTGGGACCGCGCGCTCGATGCCGTGGCGCAAGGGTTTTTACGCACGGTCGAAAGACACGGACCGGATGCTGTTGCGTTCTATCTTTCGGGCCAGTTGCTGACCGAGGATTATTACGTCGCCAACAAGCTGATGAAGGGTTTCATCGGCTCCGGCAACGTGGACACCAATTCGCGGCTGTGCATGGCCTCGTCGGTCGCCGGCCATCGCCGCGCATTCGGCAGCGACACGGTGCCTGGCTGCTATGAGGATCTCGATGAGGCCGATCTCATCGTGCTGGTCGGCTCGAACGCGGCGTGGTGCCATCCGGTGCTCTATCAGCGCATGATGGCCAACAAGCGCGCGCGCGGCGCCAAGCTCGTCGTGATCGATCCGCGCCGTACCGCTACCGCCGAAGAGGCGGACTTGTTCCTGTCCATCGCGCCCGGCACGGACAGCGCGTTGTTTTGCGGACTGCTGGTCCATCTCGCGGAGACGCTCTCGCTCGATTACGAGTATCTCGACGGGCACACATCGGGCTTTGTGGAAGCCTTGGCGCAAGCGCGCCAAGTCGCGCCCGACATCATCGCGACGGCTGCCTCGACCGGACTGTCGCCGGCCGAGGTCGGTCGCTTCTTTTCCTTGTTCCGCGCGACGCCCAAGGCCGTGACCTGCTTTTCGCAAGGAGTGAATCAGGCGGCGGAGGGCACCGACAAGGTGACCGCCATCGTCAATTGCCATCTCGCCACCGGCCGCATCGGCAAGCCGGGGGCGGGACCGTTCTCGCTCACCGGCCAGCCCAACGCCATGGGCGGGCGCGAGGTCGGCGGCCTCGCCAACCAGCTCGCCGCCCACATGGCGTTCACGCCGGCCAATGTCGACCGCGTCGGCCGCTTCTGGCGCGCGCCGGCGATGGCGCAACGCGACGGGCTGAAGGCGGTCGACATGTTCGAAGCGATCGCGCGCGGCGAGATCAAGGCGTTGTGGGTGATGGCGACCAATCCGGCGGTGTCGCTGCCGCGGGCGGGCGCGGTGCGCGCGGCGTTGCGCAAGCTCGATTTGTTCGTCCTGTCGGAAAACGTCGCCGCCAACGATACCGCCAATGCCGGCGCGCATCTGCTGCTACCGGCGGCGGCCTGGGGCGAAAAGGACGGCACCGTCACCAATTCCGAGCGGCGCATCTCGCGCCAGCGGCCGTTCCTGCCGGCGGCGGGCGAGGCCAGACCGGACTGGTGGATCGTGACGCAGGTCGCGCGCCGCATGGGTTTCGGCGCTGGCTTTTCCTACCGGAGCGCGGCCGACATATTCCGCGAACATGCCGCCCTGTCGGGCTTCGAGAACGACGGCCGCCGCGATTTCGACATCGGCCCGCTCGCCCGTCTGTCCGACGACGCGTTCAACGCGCTCGATCCGGTGCAATGGCCGCTGCGCGCCGGCCGGGCGCGCGGCGAACGCCGCCTCTTCGGCGCGGGCGGATTTTTCACTCCGGACGGCCGCGCCCGCATGGTGGCGGTGACGCCGCCGGCCCCGCAAACGCCAGCGCCGGACTACCCGTTTCGTCTCAATACCGGCCGCGTACGCGACCACTGGCACACCATGACCCGCTCCGGCCTGAGCCCGCGGCTCGGCCACCACATGGCGGAACCTTTCGTCGAAATTCACCCCGACGATGCCGCCGCCTGCGGGCTGGCGCATGGCGGTTTCGCGCGCCTGCGCACGCCGCACGGGGCCTGCGTGCTGAAGGTCATGGTCAGCGCCGGCCAGCAGCGCGGCGCGTTGTTCGCGCCGATTCATTGGAGCCGGGACACCGCGTCGTCGAGCGGCATCGGCGACCTGGTCCACGCCGCGACCGATCCCGTTTCCGGCCAGCCGGACTTGAAAGGCACGCCGGCCGCGGTAGCGCCTGTTTCCTATGCTTTCCGCGGCTTCGTGCTGGCGCGCGAACGCCTGTCGCTGCCGGAAGAGAGCTGGTGGGCGCGGGTCGCGCTTGACGGCGGCACCGGCTGGCTGCTCGCCAGCAATGAAGGGCCGGCGGCGTGGCGCGCCTGGGCGGCGGAACGTTTCGCCGGCCTGGAGCTTGCGGAATACAGCGACGCGCCGCGCGGCCTCTATCGCGCGGCGGCCTTCGCCGATGGCCGGCTGGCCGGCTGCCTGTTCGTCGGACCGGCCGAAACCGCGCCGCAATGGGATGCCGTGAAGGCCTTGTTCGAGCGCGAGGCGCTGGGCGAGGGGCAACGGCGCGCCGTGCTGTCGGGAAAATCGGCGGATGGGCTCGCCGATCCCGGTCCGGTGATCTGCGCCTGTTTCGGCGTCGGGCTCAACGTGATCCGCGCGGCCATCGCGAGCGGCGCGGCCGTCAGCGTCGAACAGATCGGCGCCGCGCTGCGCGCCGGCACCAATTGCGGCTCCTGTCTGCCGGAACTGAAGCGCATCGTGGCGCATGAAGGCGCCGCGCAAACCGCCTGAAGCGACGTTGCGGCTCATGACGCGGCTGGCGCGACTGTCGCGGCGCCAACCGGTGTAAGCGCCACGACAAATGCGCACATCTGCCGCCGGGTGCGATCCTGCCGCTGAAGCGCCGCGCGCACCCCGTGCGTCGAAGCCGACAAGACGGAAATTGCTTGCGCGGACGAGATGGCCCAGACTGCGGACGGGCGCATTGATGTCGGCCGGCGAGGGATACCGATGGAGCCTTCGGGCGCATTACGGCCGCCGGCGGCGGACGGGCTCAGGCAGGCGGCCCGGTTCCTGATCGAAGTCAGGCAGAGGCCGGAGCTCATGCGCAGGCTTCGGGAAGAGCCGCTCGGCCTCGATGAACTGGTCGAGTTGGGCAGGCAACTCGGCTTGCGTTTCGACGGTCCGGCTTTGCAACAAGCGTTCCGCAACGACTTCGCCTTGCGCATGGCCATCGGGCGGCACGCCGGCGGCCATTCAATGAAAGCGGACCGCTAGGCGGCTGCACTCCCGCAGCACATGGCTCGAACTCCATTGCGGGCGCGCGGCCAGTTGCATGCGCGCAATTTGCGGCAACAGCACCTGGAGCACCGTGCGGGCCTCCAGCCGCGCGAGATGCGAACCGAGGCAATAGGTGGCGCCGAGCCCGAACGCCAGGTGAGGATTGGGATTGCGCAAGAAGTCGACTCGATCGGGCTCGGCGAACCAGGCCGGATCGCGATTGGCCTTGTGCAGATGCAGATGGACGAGCGCGGAACGCGGCACATGCCGATCGCCGACAATCAGGTCTTCGCGGGCGACCCGCCCCAATAGGCGCACCGGCCCCTCGACCCGCAGCAGTTCCTCGATCGCGCTATCCAGGTGGCCGGGATTGTTGCGCAGCGTCTCGGCTTCGTCCGGGTTTTCGACCAGCCGCGCGAGACAATTCGCGATGAAGCCCCGCGTCGTCGTACTGCCGGCGTGCAGCAGCATGGCGCACCAGTATTGCAGCGCCCGCTCCCGGCCGGAGGGCGCGGTGGTGGAGCGGATCGCGGCGACCAAGGGTGAGGGCGAGGCATCCAGGTGCCGCGCAACCCAGCGCATGATCGCCCGCTCGGCGAAGCGGGCGGTGGTGCGCTGGCTTTCGGTGCTGACGACATCCTGTCCGGCGGAGATCGCCGCGAACAGCGGGCGAAATTCGCTCGCCTCCACATGCGGCAGGCCCAAGAGGTCGAGCATGACCGTGAACGGAAGCGGAAAGGCGAGGTCGGCAACCAGATCCATTTCGCCGCGGCGCGAGCCTTGCTCGAGGAAACCCGCGGCCAGCGCGGCCGCGCGCGCGGCGATCCGCGCCACGGCGGATCGGGACAATTGGTCGGACATGATGCGCGATAAGGGGGCGAGGCGGCGGGAGCGGCTGTGCACCGGCGGTTCGGACATGGGGTCGCGCGTGTCTTCGCCGTCCGGGTTGTCCAACGGCTTGTGAATCACGAGACGCGCGTCCAGGAGCGCTGCGCGCACGTCGGCGTAGCGTTCGATGCGAACCGCCGCCGGGCATTGCAGCGCGATCGTCATACCGTCAATCCGTCCTACTTGGTTTGCGGCCCTTCACGATCACATAGGCCAGGACCGGCAGGGCCCGCATTTTCGCGGCGAATGTCAGCCGCTTCTGAAAGCGCGCTTCGTCGATGTTGCCCGCCAGCCGGTCGCGGAACGCGGAATTCCGCACATGCGCGCAGAAGCCATGCCAGACCGGCTTACTCACATCTTCGATTTCGATGCCGGCAATTCCGCAGGAGTCCCATAGCGCCCGATAGGCGTCGAGGTTCGCATAGAGCTCCTGTCCGCCCAGGACTTTCGTAAAGGCGGACGGTTCGGCCCGGAACGGCATGTCGGCAACGACGATCTCGCCGCCCGGTTTGAGCACCCGCATGGCTTCGAGCAGAAATTCGCGCCGTCCCTTGAAATGCATGGCGGCTTCGACGCTGATCACGGCATCGAACGTTTCGTCGGGGAAGGTCATCCGTTCGGCCGGCATCACATGGAAATGAGCGCCCGGCATCAGGGACCGGCATTTCTCGATCTGGCGCGCCGAAATGTTGATACCGTGCACGGCGGAAGGCGGAAAAATCTTGGTGAGACAGCGGGTCGTTCCGCCGAGCCCGCAGCCGACGTCCAGGATCGAGCCTTGCCGGCGCTCGATCCGCGCCATCAGCACATCCATCAGTTGTTCGCAGGCCTCGCACAGATCGTCCGTGGCGGAGGCGAAATAACCGAGATTGCCAAAGCCGGCGGCCGGCCGCCCGTCGAGCCCAAAATACGGATCGCAGAAGAGCCGGTCGTAGGATTCCACCAATTGTCTGTGGACGTCAGTTGGCAAGGCAGGGCACTCCGATCCTGGCCGGCAGCTGTGCGGGTTCAAACAGCAGCCAGCCCACCCGGCGGGCCGGCTGCGCTTGAAGCTCGATCGCCGGGAGACAGGGCAGCAATCGCTCGAGCACGATGCGGATTTCCTTGCGGGTGAGCGGCGCGCCGAGGCAATGAAATGCGCCATGCCCGAAGCTAAGTTGCTTCTTGCCCGTTCTTTGAAGATCCACGGCGTCGGGATTGGGGAAGTAGGCCTGATCGCGATTGGCCGCGGCGACCATCAGCACGATCGCCTGACCCTTTTGGATGCTTGCGTCACCGAGCTTGAAGTCCTGCCCGGCCTGTCGCCTGATGGCGAGGACGGGGGTGTCGAGGCGGATCAATTCCTCGATCAGCGCGTCCATTTGGTGAGGGCTCGGCCGTTCCGGCAGCGCCGCGGCGGTGTCACGAAGCAGCCGTACCATGATGTTCGCAAGGCAGCCGGCGGTCGTGCTGCTGCCGGCGCTCAACAGCCGAGAACAGACGTCGGTGAGCATATCGTCGGAGATCCCGTGTTCCCGCTGCGCGCGCACGAGCAATGTCATCAGGGGGGTGATGTCGCGTGCGCGCGCTTGCGCAAGATGTCGCCGGAAATAGGCGTCCATCACCGCCTTTCCGCGTGATGGCGAGCCGGAAAACGGCAACATGTCGTAATCCGTGATCAGCGCCGCGCTGAGCGGCAGCAATTGGCGGAGTTCTGCCTCTGGTACGCCCAGAAGGCGGCCCATCACGGCATAGGGGACGGCTTGCGCAAGGTCGCTGACCAGGTCGGCCTCACCGCGATCGAGGATGCGCCGGAATGCCCGATCCGCGACGTCGCGAATGACGTCGTCGATCGCGACGCCGTCGAGCGCCGCAAAGAACGCACGCAGTTGCTTCACGACGGTGATACGAAAGTGGCGCGAACGTTCGGCAAAGGAACTGCCGCGGCCGAGCGTCAGTCGCTCGTCGTGCAACAGTCGCGCCACCATGTCGTAGGAGGTGACGAGCCAGAGGTTCTGATGCGCGACATGATGCAGGGGCGCGGCCGCGCGCCAGCGCGCGAGATGGGCATGCGGGTCTTCGAGATAATTCTGCGGTGGAATGGCCGTGTCCAAGAACATCATGGCGGATATCCCGCACGCCGGAACGCGGACAGGGTCTGCAGCGCGGTCGCGGTCGTGAAAATCCCGCAGCCGTCGGTCGCGTCGATCAGCGCGCCGGATCCGTTCGGAATTCGCAGCATGGCCGAGCCGGTCCACATGCCGTCGGGGCGTTGGGCGGCAGCGAGATCGTGGAGGCCCTGCTCGATTGGCCCGGCATCCGGCTCTGGCAGGTGAAGGGCCGTGCGCAGAAGCAGCGCGAGCACGAACGGGGCTTCGCGCAAGCCGATATCGTGCTTGAGCCGCTCATGCGCCCAGCGCGCCGCGCGCAGGGTGGCCGCGGCGGCCGCTTCATCCGGTCGCGTGGCCAGGGCGGCGGCCGCGGTGGCGGTGGCATAGGCTTGATCGGCCCACCAGTAGCTCAGCCATGAGCCGTCCGGCTGCTGGCTGCGGAGCAGGCGGGACAGCGGCGCATCCGCCAATGGTGCCAGGCCCGCAACGGCGGCGGTGACACAGAGATGCACCCGGTGCCAACCTTCGTTGATGGCCGGCTTCGCGCAACGCGCGGCATGACTGCCCGGAAGATAGGTGGTGACGCCGCCGTCGGCACCGATGTGGCGCTTCAGGAAGGCAAGGCCCTGTTGCGCCTGCGGGTCGGCAAGGCGGCCGAGAGATTGGGCGAGGCGCAAGGCCCAGGCGGTACTGTCCGCGTCCGGCGGCTGCACGTAATTCCAGCCCCAGCCCGTGCGCGGGCGTCCCGACAGCAGCGACCACGCGCGTTCGGCCGCGGCGCGCAATTGCGGCGTCCCGATCGCGTTGCAGGTGGTCGCCACATAGGCCGTCACCCATTCGTCGCTGATGCCTTCGCCGAAGCCGGGATAGTCCAGCCACCAGCCGGCCTGGTTGCGGGCGTCGAGCAGGGCGGCGTGAGCCTTTGCCGACACGTCATCCCGTGACGTGGCGCGCGGGCGACGAGATGGCGATTGCGCCGCCGGTGCGGGGGCGGCTCGCAGATCCCGGGTTTCTTGCACAAAGCCGACATACGCCTTGGCGCTATCGCCGTCCGAGCCGTCGATGGTCAGCTTCACATGGCTAATTCTGCAATCGAGCCACGACAGCCGTTCGCCGCCGTCGCCGAGCGCCTGCGCGATCAGAAGGCCGGGCCAGGATTCTCTCGCACGGTGGGGCAGAATTTGCGTCGGCCAGGCGAGCAGGCGCTCGTATGATTTCGGCGTGCAGCAGCCGATCCGCAGCAGATAGTCGAAAAGCTGCGGCCAGCGCGGATCGTGTTTGGTCGGATCGCCGACGAAACATTCCAGACCGACGGCATCCTCCAGGCGTTCGGTCAGCGTGAGCGCCAGGCGGATGCGGTCGGCATGAACGAAGAGTGCGTCGGCGCGCCGTTGGACCGCCGCCGCCCGGTGGCCGAGACCGGCGCGATCGAGGTACCCGCCGAAGTCGTCGGCGGCGACCTGTTCGACAATCAGACGCAGAGGCGCCTGTGCGCGCCCGAGCATCATGCCGACATGCGACGGCCCGGCGCCATCGCGGCAGGCCCGCAGGCAATGCCGGAGCGCGCGCCCGGCCGCGCCCGAAAGCGGAAGCGCGAATGCCGCAAGCAGCCGTCGGATCGCCGCCTCGCGCAGCTCGGCGGGGCCATTGGCGCGCGCGGCCTCCGGCAGCCGGGCGAAGATCGAAACCGGGGGCGCGTTGCGCGTGGGATCGTCGTCGAGTTCGAGCCAAAGCTCGTCGGCAAGTTCCGCCGCGCTGTCCTGCTCGCAAAAGCGCGCGAGCGCCGCCCACGGCGTTTGCGGTTCGGCGGCCGGATGGCCGTGCAGGAAGCGGCGCAGCCGCGCGTGTTCGGCCGGCCCTTTCACGCGCTGCTGCAGATCGATGGCGCCGCGCCGGCCGAGATGCAGTTCGAGACCGGCGCAAGGCACCGGCGGCAATTGCGCCGCGAGCCGCGCCAGTCGGGCCGACGGCTCCCAACCGCGCTCGCGCAGCACGAAATCCAATACCGGCTGCAGGCTGTGTGCGTTCATCGCGGCAACAGCTCCAGCAATGGCGGCAGGGTGTCCCAGCTTTTCTCGTAGCGGATGATGTGCAGCGGAACGGCCTCGGCGAGCCGCCGCATCTGGTCGAGGCGCTGACGGCTCAGCAGGCGGCGGCAATAGGGCGGATACCAGGCACGGACCACGTGCCGCAACGCATCGCGCAATGGCATTGGCGGACTTACTTGCGGCCGCGTGCCCGCTGGCGACGGTTCGAGCCAATAGAGCGCGGCGAGCCGCGGCGGGGCGGCCGGAAGCCTCTGCCCGGTCAAATTCCAGAGCGACTTGTTCAGATAGGGGACCGGTTCGAGCGCCTCGTCGCCGGCCAGCAATTCGGCCGCGCTGTCGGGATAGACGCGTAATCCGAGGCCGCCCTGGAACACCCGGTGGCCGCCGTCCGGCGTCTGCGTCACGGCGGCCAGATCGTCGGAATAGAATTTCGCGCCGCCGCGCACCATGGCGGCGGCGAGCGACGACTTGCCGCTGCCGCTGTTGCCCATCACGGCGATGGCTTGCTCGGCATCGCCGAATACCGCCGCGTGCAGGCACAAGACACCGCGCAAATGCAGCACATAGCCGAGCGCGATGCCGACCACGAGGGTCGGGACGAATTCCAGTTTTTCGGCGCGGCAATAGACTTGCATCGCGCGGATGTCGGACGAAATCAGAATCGCGATTTCGCCGTCCCAGATCAATGCGTGGGCGCCGTCGCCGCGAATACCGAAAGCGGGCGCGCCGGCATAGGCGGCCGGGATCATGATCGTCAGCGTTTCGGGGGCCGCGGCTTCCGGAAGCGACCAGCCGATCGTCAGGTCGGGATCCCGTTCGGTGCGCTCCGCCGTGGGGACGCCCGGCAGCGCGAAACTGCTGTCGATCGACAGGCCGTAAGCGCGGTGGCGAAACGGGCGGTCGGCGGTCATGGCGCGCAGCTTTCATTGCGCGCGTGCCATTCGATGAAGCGCGCCAATAGGCCGGCTTGCAGCACATGCCGGAACATGCCGGGGCGCCAGCCCTCGCGCGCCGCGGGCTTTACCGCCGCCAGTTCGCGCACAAAGCCGGCGTGATCGACGTGCTGCCAGCAGGTCAGGTCCTTGGTGCGCTCGGACCAGCTCTGCAAGTCCTGACGCGCGGCCGCGACCCGGGCCGCCAGGAGCGGATCGAAGGCCGGTCCCTTGTCCTGCCGCAGCCTTATAGATTCCGGCAGGACGCCTTTCATCGCCCGGCGAAACAGGCTGCGCGTCTCGCCATCGCGCTGCAGCTCACCGGCCGGCACGCTCAGCATGTATTCGACGATACGGCGGTCGAGCAGCGGAAAGCGCAGCGACACGCCGAAGCCGCGGCTGAAGAACTGGACGCTGGCGTTGAGCACGAGCTCCATCCGGCCGGGCTGGCAGATGAAGCGCATCTGCTCGCGCGGATGCGCGACAGCCAGGCTTTCGAGAGCGGGCGCCGGCCGGGCGCGCCGATGGCGAAGCTTCTGCGCGAGCGGCCGTGAAACCAGCGGTTCCAGTATTTCCCGCTTGAGCAGCCGCGGCCATGTTCCGGTCCCCGCGCCGCGCAGCGCGGCGAGTTCGGCCGCCGCCCGTTTCCATTGCCGCTCGCGCAGCAGCGCCGCGATGACGCCGCGTCCGCGCCAGGACGCAAAAAAATCGCCGCCGAAGCCGCTCAGCATGACGTCGACGCCGAGCTCGCGCCCGAGCTGAGCGAATTGCCGTTCGATATGGCCGACATTGCTGTAGGCGGGTTGGCCGAGCAGCGCGAACCCTTGCTCGGATGCGATGAACGGACCGCATTGCGCCGGAAGATCGAGCCAGCGGATGTCGATATTGCCTTCGGAAGCGAGCACCGCTTCGACATGCGCACGCTCGTCGGTTTCCGGGCCACGCCATTCGGGCGGCAGCACGGAGCTGAAGGCGATGAGCCGGCGCCCCGTCTGTTTCAGGCGGCGAGCGGCGATGCAGGCGACGGCCGACGAATCCAATCCGCCGCTCAGTTGGACGGCGACCTTGCGCCCGTCGCGGATGCGCTCTTCCACGGCCGCCGTGACCGCGTCCCGCAGTCCTGTCTCGGGATCGCTCCGGCGAATTTCGATGGCGGCGGGCCGCCACCAGCGCGTGACAACGAGCCCGCCCTTGCCGTGAGTCAGGATATGGCCGGCCGGCAACAGCTTGATCGCCTCGTAATAGGTATCGGACGCGGGCCGCCGTGTATCGTTGGATAGCATCGCGGCGATCGTGCGGGTATCGAGGCGCCGCGACACGAATGGCAGGCGGAGCAGAAGGGGAAGGTCGGTGGCGAAGACAAGACCGTCTTCCATCTGATGGTAGTAGAGCGGGTAACCGCCAACAGGGTCGCGGCACAGCAACAGTTCGGCGCGGGCCGGATGCCAGGCCGCCAGCGCAAATTCGCCGGTGATGTGCTGCGCCGCCGCGTCGCCCCACCGATCGAATGCCGCGCGCACGAGAGCGCCAGGATCGGCCGGCCCGCGATAATCGAGTTGACGGGCTAGCGGCTCGGGATCGTCAAGGCGGCAATCGGCGACAACGTGCCAGCCGGCGGACGCCGCGGACCGCAACGACTGTAAGGCGCTGCCGGGCGCGTGGGACCATTGGATCAGACAGGCCGACCCGGCGCGCCAGTCTTGTGCAAGGGCATGGCCCGCCGGCGGCGCGTGCCACGCGGAAGCAGCCAACTGCAAGCGCGCTGCGTCACTGCAAAGCAATCCCGCGAATGGGGTCATGTGCCGGCATTTGTTTCCGCGGTTTCCGACACGAGACCGGCGGTCTTAAGAGAGTCCACGAAGCGATCGAGGTCCGCCTCGCATTGCTCGGGCGTTACGGCATATTGTCCGACGACCTTGGCGATGAGACCGGATCGTTCGGTGGGCTCGTCCAGCAGGTGCCAGACATATGAGCCGATGCCTTTGAATTCGTAATACCGGCCATTGGCGAGACTGAGAACGAAAACCTGACCCTCGAGTTCGGTCCAGATTGCATCCTGGTTGCGAACGAGCACGACACCCCCCCAAAACGCAGCGGATACTGACGAGGACATTTAGAGAAAGTTTTTACACAAGGCCGCGCGATTACGGGTAGTAGGATCGTGCAGGAAGTCCGTATTCAACGGATCGTTTCCGGTTCGCTCCGGCATGCAGCGTCAATCGCGCGCAGCATGGTCTTGCAGCTATCCGGATACCATTCGCTACCGCACGCGCGACATGCGCTTCTCGATCATCGCCTCTTGACCATGGCCGGTCGCTCACTGTCGCGCAGCCGCGATGTCAGGAATAGCCGGAGTCCGTTCCGGACGTGACGAAGGCGGTCTGCGTCAGGGCGCTCACATCGCCGCAATCGACGAGCACCGGCGCTTCATAAGGTCGGCGCGCGTCCTCGGTCGCGGTTGTGGGTTCGGATTCGGTCTCGCCCATTATTGGCCTAGAGCTACGACAATGCCGGCGGCGAAGCGTGGCCGCCTCGTTACGAATAGATGCCGTCGGCTCCGGGATTCGTGACGCCGGTTTGCGTCAAAGCGGCGACGTCGCCACAGTCGACGAGTTCGGGTGCTTCGTAGGGCAGACGCTCATCGCTGGCGACGAGATTGAGGTCGGAATCAAATGTGGTCATATTGTACCCCCCACGACAGAACCGGTGGCGTCGCTCATTGATCATTAATGCTACGTCAGCGTGTCGGCATGTCAATGCTTCGTCGCAACCTAAAGCGCGTATTTCATTTGAAACGCTCGCGAAGCGATGCAAGGCGCGCGCTTTATCGGTATTCCGGCACGGGTGAGAATATCGAGAGCGCGTGATCGCAAGCCGGGCAGGGCGAAACGCCGTGCGCGCGCGTTCTGCAAGCCGGTGAACGCTGCAATCGCGCGACAGCGCGGATCGAGCCGCGCATAACGCGCGCCGTCGCGGCCGCCGGCGTTCTGCAAGAACGCTTCGGCGGTTCGGTGGTGGTGGCTGAAAGCCGGCCTGTTGCGTTGTCGGCGCGGGCCACGGAACGCGTCGGCCTGCACGAATGCAAAAGAGATGATGCCGAGTGCGGTGCGCCTGCGAGCGTCGCGCGGCGAAGGCGAGGACGCCGCCGCGCTCATTGCATGGCCCGCAATGGCCGCAACATCGGAGCGGCAGCCGGGCTCAAAAGCGCGACCGCCGACGCCCGGAAATCTTTGGCTCGCCCATGCGGCGAAGGTGTCCGCCGGAGCAGGCGCTATCGCTTGCCGGCGCGCTGCGTTATATCGCGCGTGTTGTTGCGCGGCGAACCGCCGCGCATGCGGGAATTTATTGAGGGGCATCATGGCGACGCGCAAGGCGAAACCGGCACGGGCACAAAAATCCGATGCGCCGGGCTTCGAGAAGAAACATTATAATTACGGCACCTGGACCAAGGGGCGCTTTTCGGAAGCGGTCACGGTCACGGGGCCGGGCAAGATGATCTTCCTGGCCGGCATCGGCGCCGAGCACGAGGACAGCGGCAAGATCATGTATCCGGGCGATTTCGAGCGCCAGTGCCGCTATGCCTATCGCAAGCTCAAGAAGGTGCTCGCGCGCAATGGGGCCAGCATGGCCGACGTGGTCAAGCAGGTGACCTACGTCACCGACGTGCGTTACCAGAAACAAGCCGGCGAATGCCGGCGCGAAGCCTATGGCGATGCGCCGTTGCCGGCGCATACCTTTCTCAATGTGACCCAGCTCGCCTGGCCCGACATGCTGGTGGAGATCGACGTCATCGCCATGGTGCCGGCGGCGTAGGCTGGAAGCGGCCGCTTATTCAATCCGTCATCCGAAGCTGCGATCCCGGTCTTGGACCGGGAGAACCGCGAAGGATGCCGGCCGCTCAACCGGTGCCGTGCTTGCTGCGAGGGCCGCCGTGCGGCCGCCGCCGGATGCCGGATCGAGTTGGCTCTATGGCGCCATCACGGCGTGTTTTTACGTCAGTTCGCGCACCACGCCCCAGCGTTCGACCGTCATGACCTCGAGCGTGCGCAGGAACACGCGTTCGATCAGAAGGCCGACGATGCCGACGACGAACAGCGAGCCGAACACGATTTCCGAATTGAAATATTCCTGCGCCCAGTAGATGCGATAGCCGAGGCCGGCGGATACCGACACCAGCATTTCCGCCACCACCAGGATGCGCCAGGCGCGCGAGAACGCCTGCCGGTAGCCGGCGATGATGGACGGCAGCGCGGCCGGGATCAGCACGCGCCAGAACAGCGCGAGGCCCGACACGCCGAATGCCCGTCCCGCGCGGATGAGCGCGAGATCGACCGTCTTCACGCCGGTCCAGGTATTGAGCATGACCGTGAGCGCGACTTCGTAGATCAGGATCGAGACGATGGTGAAGTCGGTCAGCCCGAACCAGATCATCGCGAGCGGAAACAGCGCGGTGCCCGGAATGGCGAGCAGGAAATTCATCGGCGCCACCAGCGCGCGTTCCCACAGGCGGAAATAGCCCATGAGAACGCCGAGCACGGTGCCGACGATCATGCCGGCGATGCAGCTCTTGATCAGCCGCAGCAGCGTGGCGGCGATGTCGCCCCAGAGCGTGCCTTCGTAAGCCATCTTGCCGATGGCCGCGAAGATGCTGCTCAAGGGCGGCAGGATCGCGGGCGGCACGTTGCTGAGCCGCACCGCCAGTTCCCACAGCAGCATGATGACGATGATGGGGATGATGGTCGCCAGCAGATTGCCGGAAGCGATCATCAGTCCGCCGCCGGAACGCACTTCTTCCGGCGACGCCGTGTTCGCGGACCGTCCCTCCGCAGGATTCGCTATGCTCATGCCTTCACCGTCCGCTGCCGCCTTGCTTTATGCGCCGAGTGTTATTTCACCGCGGCCTGCGCCTTGGTGCCGAAGCTCGTGTCGATGAGCGCCTTGAGATCCGGTTGCGCCTTGACCTGCTTGCTCTTGAGCAGGAATGCCGTGGTGGCCGGGAAATCCTTCATGTCGCCGTCGGTGAAGGCGGCCCCGCCGTAGCGGTCCACGTCGAACAGCATCACGCGAATGTCGTCGGCCGTGAGCTTGCCGCCGCGGCGCTTGATCTCGTCGAGGTAGATCTTGACCGTCTCTTCCTTGTGGCCGCCGATATAATTGTCGGCCTTCTGATAGGCGTTGACGACCTTCTGCACGATATCCGGGTGGTCCTTGCGATACTGTCGCGTGGTGGTGAGCAGGAACGGGTAGGTGATGCCCGCCATTTCCTGGAACTGCTGGGCCGGGATCACGACCTTGCCGTGACCGCCGTTGACGATGCGCTGCATGCCCGGCTCCCAGCCGATCACGGCGTCGAGATTGCCGGAGGCGGCGGCCATGGCGGCGGGCATGTCGACGACGCGCAGATTGGTGAACTGGAAGTCGCTCTGCTTCAGGCCCTGCTTTTCGAGCAGCATCAGCACGATGGTGAACATGCCGGTGCCCATCTGGGTGCCGATGCGCTTGCCCTTGAAATCGGCCAGCGTCTTGAGATTGGCGTTGGCGTTGCTCGCGACCAGCTTGCCGTAGAAGCCGCGCGCGGCGACGCCGACCGCGACCAGCGGCACGCCGCGATCGGTCGCGGCGAAGAACGGCACATGCGCCGATTCGGAGAATTGCAGCGTGCCGCTCGACAGGCCTTCGATGGCGAGGCCGCCGCGCGCCAGCGGACGCAATTCGACGTCGAGGCCCTGTTCCTTGAAATAGCCTTCGTGCTGGGCGACGAGGCTCGGCACCGTGTTGATGCCGGCGCTCATGCCGATGATGATCTTGTCGGCGGCGCCGGCGGGTGCCGCCGTGAGCGCCGCGCAGGCGGCGGCCACGAGCAATTTCCTGATCATATTGAATCCTCCCCGATTATGTTTGTTATGTCTGATCCCTAACGATAGCCTTCTCTATCCGCGAAGCAAGCGTCTCCCCGATTCCAGCAGCGCCGCTTTTTTTCGCACCAGATGAGAATAGAGCAGCGTGCCGTTGCGCTTCACCGGCTGGCCCGCCACCAGGACGGTATCGACATTCGCGCTGGCCGACTGGAACAGCACCGTCTCGACCGGATTGTGGCTCGGAAAAAGATTGAGATCGCCGGTTCGGATCAGGATCATGTCGGCCTGCTTGCCGGGCGTGAGCGAGCCGATCTTGTGCTCCATGCCGAGCGCGCGGGCACCGTCGATCGTCACCCATTCGAGCGCCTGCCGGGCAGGAATCGACACGGCATCGAGCTCCGTGCCCTGGCCGTGCGCCGCGGCATTGTCGATGCCGCGTTGCAGCTGCAGCGCGAAGCGTGCCGCCCACAGCAACTCGCCGGAAATGTTCGACTCGACGTCGATGCCGATGGTCGGGCGGGTGCCGAGCTTGAGCAGCCGTCCGGTGATCGGCAGTCCGTGGCCCATCTGCATTTCGACTTCCGGCGTCACGGAAAAAGACACGCCGGCATCGGCGGCGGCGCGCAGCTCGTCGTCGCTCAGCTTGTTGCCGTGCACGAGGTTGATATCGGGGCCGAGCAGGCGATCGGCCGCGAGCTGGAATATGCCGTCCGGCGTCTTGCGCACCGAGCGCATGCGTCCGCCGATGTGGCAGCTGGCGATCAGGCCGTATTTGCGGGCGAGCTTGAGGTCGCCGACGGTGGCTTCATAGGATGAAAGATCGGGGCCGCGAATGCACATGGCCATGGTGACGCGCGCATCGTCGCGCGACAGGCGGCCGTGCCGCAGACGTTTAACCTCGTCTTCGGGGTGCAGATATTCTTGCGTCGGCACGCCGTGTTCGTCGAGCTTGGGTTTCGGTGTGCCGTGCCCGAACAGCGCGCGGATGCCGGATTCCAGCAGGCCGTCGATGGCCCGGTCGGAATGGTCGGGCGTCGGATTGTTGTGGCACCAATCGAACAAGGTGGTGGTGCCGCCGTTGAGCTGGTTCAGCGCGCCGACCAGATTGGCGAGATAGAGGTCGTCCGGCGTGAAGCGGGTGGCGAGCCCGGCATGCATGTGGCGGCCGTAATCGGTCAGCGTCCAGTCGCCGGCGATGCCGCGAATGCCGGTCTGCCACGTGTGCTGGTGCGCATTGACGAGGCCGGGCAGGGCGATCATTCCGCTCGCATCGATCGTTTCGGCGTGTTCCGGCGCGGACAGGTTGCGGCCGACGGCGGCGATGCGGTCGTTTTCGATCAGCACGTCGCCGTCCGGCAGATCGCCGAGTGCGGGATCCATGGTGAGAACGGCGGCGTTCTTGATCAGTATGGCTGTCATCGGAAGCTTTGACTTTCCTCATTCGGCGTCGTCGCGCGCGCTGGATCGGGCGGCGATCTATCCGTGTTGCGGCACGCGCGGTCAATGCGCGCGGACAGCAGATCAGGAGCGCGCGTCTTCGCCCGCGTCGGTGGGCAGTGTGGGCGCGGGCTTCGGCTCGGCGGCGGCGGGAATCGTGGTCTTGAGCAGTTGGCCGGTGCGCGTGTAGTGGGCCACGATGCGTTGCACGGCGAGATCGGCGTCGCGCGCCAGGACCGCCTCGGCGATGCGATCGTGTTCTTCGCCGATGTTCGGACGTTCGTAGGGACTGAGGCGCGCGATATAGCGGTAGCGGTTGGCTTCATTATAGAGCTGGTTCCACAGGCGCAGCAGCGTGTTCGAGCCGCAGGCGGCGACCAGGCTCCAGTGAAAGCTCTTGTGGCAGCTCTCGTATTCGAGATTGGCGGCCTGGTTCACGTCGGGCGGCACGCGCGGCGTGCGCGACAGCCGGTAGCGCGCGACGACGATGCCTTCCTCCCAGTCCTTGCCGCCTTTCGCGATCGCCAGGCGCAGCGCACGCTCCTCCAGCCAGCAGCGCATCGCGAGCAGTTCGACGAATTCCTCGTCGCTGACCTCGGCGACCCGGAAGCCGCGCTGGTCGAGCCGTTCGACCAGCCCATCGGCGGTCAGCAGGCTGAGCGCCTCGCGGATTGGGGTGGCGCCCACGCCGTAATGTTCGCGTAATGCATCGATCTTGAGCTTGCATCCGGGCGCCAAACGGCCCCGAATGATGTCTTCGCGCACGCGATCATAGGTGTCGCTGGTTCGCGAGCGGGCGATCTCGTTGCTGGAAGCTGTGTTCGCCATGGGTCGCCGGACGCCTTCGACGGCCTACCGCTGGTCGGTGGGCCAGGCCATTCGCAATTGACATTGAAATATCGATATAAAATGCCGCGGTCAATCTGAACGCAAAAAATCGATATTTGTTGACCGGCTGCCGGAGCCGAGCGTATCGTTTTCGCCAGCACAGCGTGAACGGCCGATCGAAGCCGAAAGACAACGCGTCGGGGAGGTTGGAATGACCAGGGCATTTTTTGCTGGATGCTTTGTGCTGTTGATGGCGGCCGCGACGCCGCCGACCGCGTCGGCCGAGGATCGCATCACCGTCGGCATGGCGAGCGGCGTCAACCAGGTCACCTCGCTGGTGGCCGAGCAAAAAGGCTATTTCAAAGAAGA
>Ga0182748_1001364_pt1 | contig 24020 bp, 19 predicted proteins | sample eDN3rd37CKraftOP_FD_128877 | JGI IMG/M metagenome (GOLD analysis project Ga0182748, IMG submission 128877) | Enriched Organic Plus compost microbial communities from Emeryville, California, USA - eDNA 3rd pass 37_C Kraft OP (version 2) (version 2) ...
CAAGCAAAGCCGAAGCCCCCATGCGTCTGCAGGCAGACGTTGGCCGCCTCCCAGGAAGCCTTGGCCGCCAGGTACTTGGCCATGTTCGCGCTCGCGCCCGCATTCGCGCCCTCGTCGTACTCGCGGCATGCCCGCCAGCGCATGAGATCCGCGGCCTCGACCTCGATGTGGACCTCGGCGATCGGAAACTGCACGCCCTGATTCTGGCCGATGGGGCGCCCGAATACCACGCGCTCGCGCGCGTAATTGCGCGCCCGCTCGACGAACCATCGACCGTCGCCGATGCATTCGGCGGCGATGAGCGTACGCTCGGCGTTCAGGCCATCGAGGATGTAGCGAAAGCCTTTTCCCTCTTCGCCGATCAGGCTCTCTGCAGGCACCTCGAGATTGTCGAAAAAGAGTTCGTTGGTCTCGTGATTGACCATATTGGGGATCGGCCGCACGGTCATGCCCTTGCCGATGGCCTCGCGCAGGTCGACGAGGAAAATGGACATGCCATCGGTTTTCCGGGCGACCTCCGACAACGGTGTGGTGCGCGCCAGCAAGATCATCAGGTCGGAGTGCCGGACCCGTGAAATCCAGACCTTCTGCCCGTTGATGACGTAGCGGTCCCCCCGCCGCACCGCCGTGGTCTTGATTTTCGTGGTGTCGGTTCCCGTGGTGGGCTCGGTCACCCCCATCGACTGCAGGCGCAGCTCGCCGCTGGCCAATCGCGGCAGGAAATACGCCTTCTGGGCCGGCGAGCCGTGCCGCACCAGCGTAAAGAGGTTGTACATCTGGCCGTGCACGGCGCCGGAATTACCGCCGCTGCGATTGATTTCCTCCAAGATGACGGAGGCTTCCGACAGGCCCAGGCCCGAACCTCCGTATTCGGCGGGAATCATGGCGCTCAGCCACCCCGCCTGCGTCAACGCCTGCACGAACGCATCGGGAAAATCCCGCGCCTCGTCCACCTTGCGCCAATATGCCGCGTCGTAGCGGGCGCAGAGCGCGCGCACGCCCTCCCGGATCGCCTCGAAGTTCTCCATGCCGACTCCTTATCTGGGCGCCACCCTCACGGCGCGACGAAACGCACTTCGCCGTGCTGCACGGCGCCGTCGTCATTGGCTGCCCAGCACTGCGCCGTGCCCTCCCCTATCATGCGTCCGGCCACGACGAAGGGCATGGGCGCGATCAAGGGACGCACGCCGCGATACGAGAAATGCGTCGGCTGCAGGTGCGGGTGGGCGCGCCGGAAGGCGGCGAGCAACAAGGTAGCGATCAAGGGGCCATGCACGACGAGCCCCGCGTAGCCTTCTTCCTGCGTGGCATAAGGCCAATCGTAGTGAATGCGATGGCCGTTGAATGTCGCGGCCGAATACCGGAACAGCAACGTGGATGTCGGCACGACGGCCTCGGACCACTCGGCCTGGGGCAGCGGCGCAGGATCGGCCGTGCGTGGCGGGGAGGGTTCGCGGTAGACGATATCCTGCTCCTCGCGCACCGCGAGCCGGCCACGCTGCTCGTAGTCATGCCGCACGGTGACGAACAACAGCGCCCCGCTGCGGCCGGTTTTCTCCTCCACCGAGACGATGGTGGAAACACATCGGGCATCTTCCCCGACGACCAGGGGATGGAGAAACTGCAGCCGCCCTCCTGCCCACATGCGGTTGCGTCCCTCGGCAGGCGGCAGGAAACGTCCGCGCGCCGGATGGCCGTCGGCGCCCAGGGCCGACGGCGCCACGGGATCCTGAAAGTAGGCCCAATGCCACAACGGCGGCAGCGCCGCACCGGGTTCGGGGGCCGCCTCGCCAAGCGTGGCGGCCATGCGGCGCGCGAGGTTGTGGCTGACCTGGTCGAAGATGGTTTGCGTGTGCCCGACCCACTCGCGGGGGGCAACGGCGGTGTCTCGGTTCATTCTTGCTTCCATGCTGCGGCGCGCCGGGGGCGGGCCTCTCCAGCCTCCAGCATGCGACACGGCGGACGCTTTGTGAACCCTCGTTTTCGCAAGCCCTGGAGCCGCCCTGCCGGCCGGGCGGCGATGTTCGGGGGCGCGCGCCGTCGCAAGCGACTAAAATCGCGCCCTATCGTCGGCGCGCCGCCCCGTGCGCGCTCCCGCCCACCTTTGCACAGACAACCCCATGGGTAATGCGACGCCGGCACGCGGCGGCTATCGGATCATCGCGCTCATCATCGCCAGCGCGTTCTTCATGGAACAGCTGGATTCCACCATTATCGCCACCGCGCTGCCGGCCATGGCGGAATCCCTGGGCGCCGATCCCGTCCGGATGAACTTCGCCATGACGGCCTACCTGCTCGCGCTGGCCGTCTTCATTCCCATCAGCGGCAGGATCGCGGATCGCCTGGGTACGCGCAATACCTTCCGCGGCGCCATTGCCCTGTTCGTGTTGAGCTCGGTGCTGTGCGGAATGGCGCAGAACCTGCCATGGCTGATCGGAGCGCGCCTGTTGCAAGGAGCAAGCGGCGCCATGATGGTGCCCGTGGGCCGCCTGGTACTACTGCGCTCGGTGGAAAAGTCGCAACTAGTCGCCGCGATGTCCTGGGTGCTGATCCCGGCCATGGTCGGCCCGGCCGTGGGCCCCTTGATCGGCGGCGTCCTGACCACCTACCTCTCCTGGCACTGGGTCTTTTACATCAACGTGCCCATCGGACTGGCCGGCATCGCGCTCGCCACCCTCTACATCCCGGACATCCGCAGCGATGCACCGAGCGCGCCTTTCGACTACGTGGGCTTCGCGCTCACGGGTGGGACCCTGGCGGCCCTGCTCGTGGGCCTGGAAGGCCTGGGCCACGGCGGCCCGGGCACGACCACGCTCGCACTGCTGGCCGTGGCCGGGACGTGCGCCCTGCTCTACGTCCGTCACTGCAAGCACCATCCCCAGCCGGTGCTCGATTTCAGCCTATTGCGCATCCCGACCTTCCAGGTGGCGATCCGGGGCGGGGTCTTGTATCGCGTGGCGTACGGCAGTTTCCCGTTCTTGATGCCGCTCATGCTGCAGCTCGGCTTTGGCCTTTCGGCCGCAGAGAGCGGGACGGTCACGTTCGCCCAGGCTGTCGGCGGCCTGGTCATGAAGGCCATCTCGGAACGCTTCCTGCGCGCTTTCGGTTACCGCAAGGTGATGATTTGGAACGGCTTGCTGTGTGCCGTGCTGCTCGGCCTGTGCGGTGCATTCCGGCCGGAATGGCCGCTGGTCGCCATCTACCTGCTGCTCCTGGTGGCGGGCTTGGCCCGCTCGCTGCAGTTCAACGCCTATGGCACCCTCATCTACGCCGACGTGCCGCCTGCCCGCATGAGCGCCGCGACCAGCCTGGCCAGCACCCACCAACAGACGACCGCGGCCCTCGGCATAGGCGTGGCGGCGCTGACGCTGGATTGCTCCCGGTGGATACTGGGGCACGAGAGCGTGCAACTGTCAGACTTCACCGTGGCCTTTGCCGTCGTCGGGCTGCTCGCGGCTGCCGCAGTCACGCAATGCCTGGCGCTCTCCCCCGATGCCGGCGCGGAGCTGAGCGGCCACCAAAGCAAACCCCAAACATCGAAAACCTGAGGCGGCGCTCGCCGGTAACGAAAAAAGGAGCCGATCGGCTCCTTTTTGCGGACGGGGGTGCGCCGCGATCTCTCGCGGCGGTGCGCCTCGGCTTAGGTCGCGTAGCTGCGCAGCCGGGCCGAGAACTCTTCGAGGCGGGCAATGCCGCTTTGCTGTGCGCGGTTGCACCAATCCTGCAGGTCCCGCAGCAACTGCTCGCTCGACGCGCTGGAGCGCTCCCAGATGGCCGCGAGCTCGCGCCGCATCTCCACCAAGATGGCGAGCGAGCGGTGATCCGCCAGCACCGTGTTCAATTCGGAACGGCGCGACGGAGGCAGGGACTCGTCGTCCGCGCGATGCAGCCAGGACCGGGCACGGCGCAGCAGCTGGGATTGCGGACGCGAATCCTTGGCCGCCTTCAGGCGCTGGATTTCGTCGCGGCACGCCTGCTTGAGCAGGTCCGCATAGCGCGCCATGATCTCGTAGCGATGCGTGATCACGGCTTGCAGGGTTTCGAGGTCGACCACCGGCTTGCCGTGCGCCAGCCTGACCTTGGGCGCGACCTTCTTCACCTTGGCCAGCCGCAACATCTCGAGCGCGCGGATGTAGCACCAGCCGATGTCGAACTCGTACCACTTGGTCGAGAAACGCGCCGACGACGCATAGGCATGGTGGTTGTTGTGCAGCTCCTCGCCACCGATCACGATGCCCAACGGAAAGACGTTGCGGCTGGCGTCGGGGCTGGCGTAATTGCGATAGCCCCAGAAGTGGCCGATGCCGTTGACCACGCCGGCCGCCCAGAACGGAATCCAGATCATCTGCACCGCCCAGACCGTCAGCCCGATCGCGCCGAACAGGGCGATGTCGATCAGCATCATGAGGCCCACCCCCTGCCAGGTGAAACGCGAATAAACATTGCGCTCGACCCAGTCGTTGGGCGTTCCATGGCCGAACTTCTCCATGGTCTCGCGGTTCTTGGCCTCGTCCCGATACAGCTCCGCGCCTTGGAAGAAGACCTTCCCGATGCCGTAGACCATCGGGGAATGGGGATCGCCCTCACGCTCGCAGCGCGCATGGTGCTTGCGGTGGATGGCCACCCATTCCTTGGTGACCATGCCGGTGGTCAGCCACAGCCAGAAGCGGAAGAAATGCGCGACGGCGGGGTGGAGGTCCAGCCCGCGGTGGGCTTGGCTGCGGTGCAGATAAATGGTGACAGCGAGGATGGTGATATGGGTGACGACCAGGGTAAAAACGACGATCTGCCACCATGACGCATCAAGCAGGCCGTCGGACAAAAAAGAAAGCAAAAAATCCATAACACCTCACAGGCTGGCCGGCTCTAGGCCGACGCACGAGACGCCGGGCGCCTCGGGAAAAACAGGGTATCTCAACAAGCGGCCGCCCGGCATGGCAGCCGGCAAGGCAGGGTTTAGAGACAGGGAAAGCGCCGCAGTTCCCAAGGAAACTCCGGCGCCGTGCAGGGAACGGCTCGTGGGATTCGAGCGCCTCATTGCTCCTGACACGATAACGCGAATATGCGCAGGGCGTGACGTTTTTTCAACGAAGGGATATCCCTAGTAATACTAGGGTCATCAGGCCCCGCCCTCGGCTTGCGGAGTGGTCGCTCCGGGGTCCCGACGACGCTCGAGCACGGCGGCGAAGAACCCATCCGTGCCGTGTATGTCTGGCCGCAGCTTCAAATACGGTCCCGGCATGGCGAGCGCCCCGGCCCGCCCGGCCAAGGCCCCGGACGCGGGCAACAGCTCGAATTCGGGGTGCGCGGCCAGGAAGCCCTCGACCTGGTCTTCATTCTCCGCCTGCAGGATGCTGCAGGTCGCATAGACCAGCCGCCCGCCGGGTGCCACGCAGCGTGCGGCAGAGGCGAGGATGCTACGCTGGAGCGCGCAGAGTTCCGACACGCTCTCGGGCGACTGCCGCCATTTGAGGTCGGGATTGCGCCGCAGCGTGCCGGTGCCGCTGCAGGGCGCATCGACGAGGACCCGGTGCGCCTTGCGCGCCAGGCGCTTGACGCGGACGTCGTTCTCGTTCGCGATCGCCACCGGCACGACGTTGGACAAACCGCTGCGGGCCAGGCGGGGCTTGAAACGCGCCAGGCGGGCCTGCGACACATCGAACGCGTACAAGCGCCCCGTGGAGCGCATCAAGGCCCCCAGCAGCAAAGTCTTGCCACCGGCGCCCGCGCAGAAATCGATCACCATTTCGCCGCGACGGGGCGCCACGAGCAGCGCCAGCAACTGGCTGCCTTCATCCTGGACCTCGATGCTGCCGTCCTCGAATCGGGACCAGCGCGTCAGCGCCGGCCGTCCCTGCAGCCGTATGCCGAACGGCGAATACGGCGTGGGCTCAGCCATGGATGGCGCCACGCCCGCGCGAAGCTCCTCGAGAATGACGTCCCGCTCCGCCTTCATGGGATTGATGCGGATGTCCAGCGGCGCGGCGCGGTTCAAGGCCGCAAGCAGCCTGTCGCTGTCCGGCTCGCCCTCGATCGCCTCCGACAGCCAGTCCGGGATGCTGAAACGGATCTCACGGGCGAGGGATGCCTCGTCGATGGCTGAGACGCGCTGCAGCCACTCCTTCTCGACATCGTCGAGGGCGGGCAGCAGCCCGTCGGCGCCCTGCGTCGCGGCCAGCCCCAGGATCGCGAGACGGCGCGTGGCCGAGCCGCGGCCGCCTTCGCCCACGTGGCGATACCGCCGCAGGTTGCGGAGGATGTCGTACACCGCTTCGGCCACAACGCCGCGATCGCGCGCGCCGAGCTTGGGATGGTCGCGGAACCAGCGCGACAGCACCTGGTCGGCCGGGCCGGACCATTGCAGGATTTCTCCTACCGCGGCCTGCACCTGCTCGATGCGGGCGGCCGCGAGCTGCGCGCCCGGAGCCATGTTTTTTTCGGCGCACGCCTTGCGGCCGTCCGGACGCTTGGCGCGCCCGCCGGGCTTGGCGGAACGGGGAGAAGCGGAACGCTCGAACTTCACGCGCACTTTTCCAAGGAAACAGCGGGGGCGCTCCAGAGGAACGCACGGTCGGCCACGTCCCGCACCACGACTTTGCCCGCCTCCAGGCTCACCTTGCCGTGCGCAAGCCAGGACGCGACCGTGGGATACACCACGTGTTCGATGCCGAGCACCCGCTCGGCCAACGCATCTTCGGTATCGTCCGGCATGACAGGTACCACCCCCTGCGCAATGATGGGGCCATGGTCGAGCACGGGCGTCACGAAATGGACGGTGCACCCATGTACCGCCACCCCCGCCTCGAGGGCCTGCCTGTGCGTGCCCAGGCCGGGGAACAGCGGCAGCAGCGAAGGATGGATATTGATGAGGCGGTCCGCATAGTGCCGGACGAAATCTTCGGTCAGGATGCGCATGAATCCGGCCAGCAGCACGAAATCGGGCTCAAACGCATCGATCTCCCGCGCGAGCGCGGCATCGAACGCGACGCGATCGGCGTAATCGCGATGCGGAACCACGCGCGTCGGAATGCCTTGGGACGCCGCCCACTGGAGCCCGGACGCGTCTTCGCGGTTGGAGATCACCGCGGCCACCTCGGCAGGCCAGCCCTGCTCGCGGCAGGCCCGCACGATGGATTGCATGTTGCTGCCGCGCCCGGAAATCAGGATGACGAACCTGCACCGGCGGGCCGAAGAAAATAAAGGTGCTTTCACCGACCCATTGTACCACCCGCCTTACCCCAGCAGCGCTGCCAGGACGCCCGAGTCGTCGGCCTGGGGCAAGGTGCGCACCGCATCAATCAGCACTTCCACCTCGGCCGGAGCGTAGCGCCGCGTTAGCTCCGCGCGGGCCCGGGCAACGTGATCGGCCTGGGAATACGGCCGGGACGCCGACCCTTTGGGTGCGGCCACGAAGCGGCTCACCTGCCTGCCGTCGTGTAGCGTGAACGTCAATCGCGCGCCGACAGACTCGGCCGTGCTGACCCGCTCAACGTCCTCGTCGACCACGCACTCGACCAAGGCGGCCAGCCGCATCACGGCTGGGTCTGCGAGTCCGGCTTCGAAATCGTCCACGTTTAAGGCGTAGGCCTCGCCGCGGATGCGCTTGCTGATCGCGAGCGCGACGCTAAACGGCGCGCTCATCTGGGCACTTTGCAGGCTCGCGGGCGCATTGCCGGTCAATCGCCCCTGGATGACACGCGGAATGCCCAGGGAGATGGCCTCGATGTCGTCCGCCGTGAGGTCATATTCACGGCACAGGTCCACCGCCGCCTCGAGCGCAGCGAGAACGCGGGCGCTGCAGGCGTGCGGCTTGATCGATACCTCCGCCGTCCGGTAGGTCGAGCCAAGCCCCGCGAAAAGGGGAGCGAAGTCCACTTGATCGGAATAGGCCCGGGCAAAGCCGTCTTGCCCTTCCAGGATATCGACCGGCCCCGAAAAGCCCGCCTCGGCCAGCAAGGCCGCCTGGACACCCGAGCGCGCCGCCTGCGCGGCATGGATGCGCTTGACGGTCGATCCCGAATGGAAGAACTGCACCAGGCCGCCGCTAAACGACGCCGCCAAGCCCAAGGTTTCGGCGATGCGACGCGCGTCCCCAGGAAACAGCAGCGCGGCAGCCGCGGCCGCGGCGCCAAACACGCCGCACGTGGCGGTGCTCTGAAAGCCGCGCCTGAAATGGCTAGGCTGGATGCACAGCGCGATGCGGATCATCGCCTCATAACCGGCCGCGACCGCCGCCAACACCCTGGCTCCCGAAATGCCTCGGCTCTGGCCGATAGCCAGAGCCGAAGAAAACACGATGCAGCCGGGATGCAGCATTGCGCCGACGTGCGTGTCGTCAGCGTCGATGCTGCCCGCATAAACCGTATTCAGAAAAGCGGCGCTCGCCGGATCCGAACGCTGGCTCGAAAACAGCAGCGGCGAAACGCGGCGTCCGCTGGTTTCCTGCACGTACTCGCCGGCCCAGCGGCTCCACGGCATGCGTTCACCGAGTGAAGCCACGCGCAAGTAGTCGAGCATCAGCTCGAACAGGGTCGATTGCAACGAAGGCGGCAGGCGCTCGTAGGTCAGCGATGCGGCGAACGAGGCCAATTCCATCGTCGGAGTCGATTTCACCATGATCCCTCCGGGTTTAGGCGCACAACGAGAGCAGTGGCGTCACGGACGCCAGCCTTTCAGGCTCGCGCGCATGCGCGAGCCACGCCTCCACCGGCCCGGCACCGAACAGCGGCGCGGCGATGGCCGAAAACCGCTGCACCACTTCGTCGACGCTCATGGGATTTTGGGGGCAACCTTTGGGGTGCTCGACGAATTGCTCGAAGCGGCGACCGTCTTTCGTCACCACCGTCACGCGGGCGGGTACGGCCTCGGCCGTGGTCAGCGCTTCAACCTCGGCATCGACCACGCACCGGGTCCTGGCGGCCAAGTCGCGGATTTGCGGATCGTGCAGATACTGCTTGAAATCGTCCACCGACAGCGTCAGCGGGCCTTCGCGCCGGGGTGCGAGTGCGATCGCCATGGCCGCGGCGAACGGCGTGCTCAATTGGGCCTGCTGGAAGTCCACGGGGCGGTTGGAGGCCAATTTGCTCATCATCGCGCCATGCACCCCAAGCTCCATCGACGCTACCGCCTCCAGCCGGACACCCGAGCGCGCCAACATGGCCGCGCCTTCGATCGCGGCCTGCATGCGCACGCTGCCGGCGTGCGGCTTGAGTGACACCCATTCCGTCGGAAAGTGGCGGCCCAGGTCTTTGACCGCAGTGGCGGGATCGAAACGGTCGGAGAATGCTTTTCCGAACCCCTGGCTTCCCTCTATGGCATCCCGCGGCCCAGTCAGGCCCGCACGCGCGAGCAAAGCAGCCTCGTAGCCGTTGGCAGCCGCCTTGCCCGCATGGAAGCGCTTGATGTCGGACCCCGACACGAAGAACTGGGACAAGCCGCACGCGAACGTCGCGGCGATGCCCAAGGCGTCGCGCACGCCCTGTGCTGGCAAGCGAAAGAGGCGGGCGCACGCAACTGCCGCTCCCAACGCGCCGCACGTAGGCGTGCCTTGGAAGCCTCGCAACGAATGCTCGGGCTGGATGGACATACCCACGCGAATGGCGACCTCATAACCCGCCAGCACCGCGGTCAGCAGTTCCCGGCCGCCGGCTTGCGCGACCTCGGCCGCCGCCAGCGCCGCAGGCCAGATGCACACGCCCGGATGGATGATGGCCGCGACATGGGAATCGTCCCAGTCCAGGCTGCCAGCAGCAGTGCCGTTGATGAACGCAGCCCGCGCAGCCTCGACTTTCCGGCCGGCGTACAAGAGGCTTGCCCGCTGTGGGCCTTCGATGCTACCGAAAGCCCCGAGCACGGCCCGGGTCCAGGGCTTGTCGCTCCCCACGGCCGCCGCGCGGAACATATCGATCATCAGTACTGGCATGAGCGCCCGTACATGCGGCGGCACCTGCTCCCAGTCGAGCGAGGCGGCGAACCGCGCGAGTTCGTCGGTTACGGCAATGGCAGCATCTGGGGGCGTCATCGCCGGGCTCCGGGCATGAAAGGGGATGGACGCGAAAAGTAGCCACTCATTCCGGCGCAATGCCGGCGGCCTTGACCACCTTGCCCCAGCGCTCGTAATCCGCGCGCAAATAAGCAGTCAGGTCTTCCGGGGTGCCGGTCAGCAACCCGACCCCTTCGGCATTAAAGCGCTGGACCGTGTCCGGATTGGACAAGATCTTGGTTACCGCGGCGTTGAGCTTGTCCACGATATCCCTGGGCAGCCCTGCCGGCCCCCACATGCCCCACCATTGATTCGCTTCGAACCCAGGCAATGCCGATTCGGCGATCGTCGGAAGCCCCGGCGCCAGCGGCGTCGGCTTCAAGCTCGTGATGGCTAGGCCGCGCAGCTTGCCCGTTTTGACCATCGGCGCCACGCTCGCGACATTGGCGAACAGCACGGAGACCTGCCCCGCGGCCGTATCCGCCACGGCCGGCGCCGCACCTTTGTACGGCACGTGCAGCATTTTCACTCCCGCCTGCTGCATGAACATCTCCCCCATCAGGTGGCTAAGCGTGCCGACGCCATTCGAGCCGAAAGCGATCTTTCCCGGCTCTGCCTTGGCGGCCGCGATCAAGTCCCCCACCGTCTTGTACGGAAGCGTCGCCGTCACCACCAATTCATTGGTGGCATAGCCGACGAGGGAAATTGGGGTAAAGCTCGTGAAAGGATCGTAGGGTCGCTTGGCCGTCAGATGTGGGTTGATCGACATCGTGCTGGAAGAGGTAACCAGCAACGTATAGCCGTCCGGCGTAGCCCGCGCCACGGAGCTGGTGCCAATGGCCCCGCCTGCTCCTGCCCGGTTGTCGACCACGAATGACTGGCCGAATTCCTTGCCCAGTTCCTGCGCCAGCATCCGAATCACGACGTCCGCCGCTCCGCCCGGCGGAAAGGGTGATACCAACGTGACCGCACGACTGGGGTAGGCCTGTGCAAAGGCGCTCGAACCCACGCCCAGCGCCACAGCGGTGAGCAAGGTCTTGACGATGTGAACGGAAGCTTTCAAGTGTGTCTCCTCCATGGCAAAGGGCCTGCAGCGCTCGCAGCCGTGGGTCTGTCGCCCCGGTTCTGTCACTTCTTCGATTCATGATTGCATATTTACGAATATAACTGCAATATTTTTCGGAACATGCGACTGCCGGGATCCCCCTTGGCAGAAGCCAGACCAAAGGAAAACCATGGGCGAGCCCACTGTTGTGCGAATCCCTGAAGACGAATTGCTGGCGCTGGCAACCCAGGCGCTCGTGCGCTGCGGCATGGCACAAGCCGCAGCGCGCGAAGCCGCCCGGATCCTGGTCTTGGCAGATTTGCTCGGGCTCGCCACCCACGGCGTCAGCCGCATCGAGTCGTACGGCGAGCGGCTCAAACTCGGCGGCATCGCAGCCCGTCCCGAAATCTCTCTCGAGCGGGTGGCGCAAACACTGGCGCGGCTGGACGGCGGCAACGGGGTCGGCCCGCTGGTGGGAATGCGGGCGCTGGAAGCCGCCATGCAGATGACGCGTGAAAACGGCGTCGGCATCGTTTTCGCACGCGGCAGCAATCACTTCGGCCCCATCGCGCCGTACGCCTACCTGGCAGCACAGGAAGGCTTCGCCAGCATGATTTGCAGCAACGCCACGCTGACCATCACCCCGTGGGGAGGACGCGAAGCGCGGCTGGGGAACAACCCGATCGGATTCGGCATTCCGAATCCTGCGGGGCAACCCGTCATCCTGGACATGGCCATCAGCGTCGCCGCCCGGGCCAAGATCCGCCAGGCGCTCCAGCGCGGCGAACCGATCCCTCCTACCTGGGCGACCGACGCGGACGGACGGCCCACCAGCGACCCCCGCGCCGCGCTAGCAGGTTTCCTGCTGCCCATGGGCGGACACAAGGGCTATGGACTGGCCCTGATCGTGGACTTGCTGGCGGGACTGCTGTCGGGCGCGGCCTATCTCACCCACGTCAAATCCTGGGTCGATGCTCCCGACTCGCCCCAGAACCTGGGTCACTTCTTCTTGTTATTCGACACTGCCAGGCTGGGCAGCCCGGAATGGCTCGCGCAGCGCATGACAGATTTCCGCGCCATATTGGTCGGTACACCGCCGGTGGATCCCGAACGCCCGGTGCTGCTCCCGGGCGACATCGAAATGGCCAAGCTGATGCACCAGCGCGAGCACGGCATCGAACTGCCTGCCGAAACCTATGAAATGGTGAAGCGGTACGCCGCGTAGCGCCCAAGCTCCGGTGCGGAAAAACGCTAACATCGTGCCTCAGCGACGCCCGAAGCGGCGCGCAGCCGCTTTCTCCGCACGCAGACCCGACCGGAACATGCCGACCGCCAAACGCCCGCGCCGCAAACGTCGCAAAGCCGTCGTTCCCGAATTAGCTGGCCGCATCCTCGTCCACATCAATACGGAAAATTTTCCGCCCGGCTCGCACCTGACTGCGCAGTCGTTGGCGGACCGCTTCGGCGCGTCGCGCTGGACCGTCAGCCAGGCGCTCGAAATCCTCGCCGGCAAAGGCGTGCTGCGTCACGAGGCCAACCGCGGCTATTTCGTTTCCGGCGCCCGTCCGTCCAGGCCCGAGCAGTTGGGGCTGAACGCGCAGCCGGAGCTCACGCGCGTCTATTTCCAGATTGCCGAAGATCGATTGCAAGGCCGGCTCGACGACCACGTCACGGAAACTTACCTGCGCCAGACCTACCATCTCACGCACCGCCAGCTGACCGAACTGCTGAGCAAGATTTCGCGCGAGGGGTGGGCCGAGCGCCGCATTGGCTACGGCTGGACCTTCTCGCCCATTCTGAAGACCCCCGAGTCGCTCACCCAAACCTACAGCGTGCGCGTTGCACTGGAACCCGCCGCGCTGTTGGAGCCGACCTTCCGCCTCGCGCCAGAAGCCGTCGCCAGGTTGCGCGAAATCGAGCACCACATCCTCTCCGGCGGCGCTAGAACCATGACGGCCGATGAACTCTACGAGCGCGCCGTCAACTTCCACGAAACGCTGGCCGAGGCGTCGCAGAACCCGTTTTTCATCGACGTGCTCCGGCGCATCAACAAAGTGCGGCGGCTATTGGTTTACCGTTCCATGGTTGACCGCGAGCGCTATTACCACCAGGCCGAAGAGCACCTGCACATTCTCGATTTGCTCGAAGCCGGCCGCAACCAGGAGGCTGCCGAAGCAATGCGCGGCCACCTGCTGGGAGTGATGGCCAAACTGCGCGCGGGCCCGGGTGCCGAGGACGCGCCTATAATCGGGAATCTGCATGCGGGCAACTAGCCCGTGTCCAATCCTCTTGCTTTCGCGTTGTCCGGCTTGAATTCGTCTCCGCCCTCACCCTCGACGCCCGCCCTGCGCATCTTCAGGGGTTTGCCGCCGCCCGCGCTGCGCCAGCCGTGCGCGCTCGCGATCGGCAACTTCGATGGCGTCCACCGGGGCCACCAGGCCATCCTCGCCCGGGTCAAGCAAGCCGCCGAAGAACGCGGGCTGGTGCCCACCGTCATGACTTTCGAGCCGCACCCGCGCGAATTTTTCGCCGAACTGCACAAGCGGCCGGAACTCGCTCCCACCCGCATTGCGGGGCTGCGCGACCAGCTTTGTGCGCTCGCCCGCTGCGGCATGCGGCACGTCGTGGTGGAAAAATTCAACGAGCGGCTGGCCGCCATGCCGGCGCAGGAATTCATCGACAAGCTGCTGGTGGACGGACTGCACGTGAAATGGCTGCTGGTCGGCGACGACTTCCGCTTCGGCGCCCACCGCACCGGCGACATCGCGCTCTTGCGCGCCAATGCCGCCCGCCATGGATTCGAAGTCGAGTCCATGGACTCGGTCACCGACCATGGCCAGCGCATCTCGAGCTCTGCCATCCGCACCGCGCTGGCGGTCGGCGACCTGGATCGCGCCGCCGGCCTGCTCGGTCACCCCTATACCGTCAGCGGCCACGTCATCCACGGCCAGAAACTGGGGCGCACGCTCGGGTTCCCTACGCTGAACTTGCGGGTCTCGCGGCGCTGCCCTGCCCTCTCGGGCATCTTCGTGGTGCAAGTGCGCGGGCTCGCGCCCCAGCCCCTTCCGGGCGTCGCGAGCCTGGGGGTGCGCCCGACGGTGGACGACAGCGGCCGGGTCCTGCTGGAAGTCCACGTCTTCGATTTCAGCGGCAACGCTTACGGTAAACTCGTGCAGGTGGAATTCCTGAAAAAACTGCGCGATGAAGAAAAATTCGTCGATCTGCCGACCCTGAAGGCGGCGATCGAGAACGACGCGCGCCAAGCTCGAGCCTATTTCGCGTCCAGCCATCTGGCCCAGGCAGACCTTGCCACGTCCGCGACGGATCGAATTTAGCGGGAAGCCCGCCCTCCCGCGGCCAACGGCCGCGCCCGTCGGGGGCGACGCCAGCGGACGATGCAACGGCGTCCGCCGCGTCCCGGGTCGAAAGCCCCCATGCCGAGCGACATTCCCAAGCTTGCCCGCCCCGCGAACGGGGCTGTTGTGCAAAACCGTGTGTTTCCATGGACTACAAGAAAACTCTCAATCTTCCCGACACCCCGTTCCCGATGCGCGGCGATCTCGCCAAGCGCGAGCCCGGCTGGGTCGCAGCCTGGGAAGAGAAGCGCGTCTACCAGGCCATACGCGCCGCGAGCGCGGGGCGCCCCCGCTTCGTGCTGCATGACGGGCCGCCCTATGCCAACGGCGACATCCACCTCGGACACGCGGTCAACAAGATTCTCAAGGACATCATCGTCAAGAGCCGCACGCTGGCTGGATTCGATGCGCCTTACGTGCCGGGCTGGGACTGCCACGGCATGCCCATCGAAATCCAGATCGAGAAGAAATACGGCAAGGGCCTGCCGGTGGAAGAAGTGCAGGCCAAGGCGCGCGCCTACGCCGCCGAGCAGATCGAGCGCCAGAAGAAAGACTTCAAGCGCCTCGGCGTGCTGGGCGACTGGGACAACCCGTACCTGACGATGAACCCGCGCAACGAAGCCGATGAGCTGCGCGCGCTGGGCGCCATCCTGAAGAAGGGGTTCGTCTTCCGGGGCCTCAAGCCCGTCAACTGGTGTTTCGATTGCGGCTCGGCCTTGGCCGAAGCGGAAGTCGAGTACGCGGACCGCACCGACCCGGCCATCGACGTGGCCTTCCCCTTCGCCGACAAACCGGCGCTCGCCAAGGCCTTCGGCCTGCCTTCGATCGAGGAAGACGGCGCCATCGTCATCTGGACCACCACGCCGTGGGCCATTCCCTCCAACCAGGCGCTGAACGTCCACCCTGAAATCGAGTACGCGCTGGTGCGCGTCAACACCCCGCAGGCCTGGGGCACGCTGCTCATCATCGCCCGCGAGCGGGTCGAGGCATGCCTGCAGAGCTGGGACCTCGAAGGCGAAGTCGTTGCCACCTGCAAGGGGCAGGCACTCGACCACATTGCCTTCCGCCACCCCTTGGCACGCCAGGACGCGGGCTACGATCGGCTGTCTCCGGTCTACCTCGGCGACTACGTGACCCTGGACACCGGCACGGGCATCGTCCACTCCGCGCCCGCCTACGGGATCGAAGACTTTGTTTCCTGCAAGCAGAACGGCCTGCAGGACGCAGACATCATCAACCCCGTCATGGGCGACGGCCGCTATGCGTCGAGCCTGCCGCTGTTCGGCGGCCTCTCCATCTGGGACGCCAACCCGAAGATCGTGGCCGCGCTGGAAGAGGCTGGCACGCTGCTCAAGGTCGAGAAACTGCGCCACAGCTACATGCATTGCTGGCGCCACAAGACGCCCATCATTTACCGCGCCACTAGTCAATGGTTCGCCGGCATGGACATCGAACCTGCCGAAGGCGGCGGCACGCTGCGCGAGCGCGCCCTGGCAGGCATCGAAGCCACGCGCTTCTACCCCTCCTGGGGCAAGGCGCGGCTGCAGGCCATGATCGCCAACCGTCCTGACTGGACGCTCTCGCGCCAGCGCCAATGGGGCGTACCCATGGCCTTCTTCGTGCACAAAGAAACGGGCGAGCTCCATCCCCGTACGCCCGAGCTCATCGAGCAGGTGGCGCAACGCATCGAGCAAGGCGGCATCGAGGCATGGCAATCGCTGGATCCGCGCGAGCTGCTGGGCGACGAGGCCGACCAATACGAAAAGAACCGCGACACGCTGGACGTCTGGTTCGATTCGGGCACGACCCACCAGACCGTGCTGCGCGGCTCGCACGCGGCCGAGACGGCCTGGCCCGCAGACCTCTACCTGGAGGGCTCGGACCAGCACCGCGGTTGGTTCCACTCCTCGCTGCTGACCAGCTGCATGCTGAACGGCACGCCGCCCTACAAGGCCCTGCTCACTCACGGCTTCACCGTCGATGGCCAGGGCCGCAAGATGAGCAAGTCGCTCGGCAACACGCTGGCCCCGCAAAAGATCGCCGACACGCTGGGCGCCGAGATCCTGCGCCTGTGGATCGCCAGCACCGACTACTCGGGCGAGCTCTCGATCTCGGACGAAATCCTCAAGCGCGTGGTGGAATCGTATCGCCGCATCCGCAATACGCTGCGCTTCCTGCTGGCCAACCTGAGCGACTTCGACATCGCCACCCAGGCCGTTGCCGACGACCGCCTGTTCGAGATCGACCGCTATGCGCTCGCCATGACCGCGCGCATGCAGGAGGAGATCACGGCCTTCTACGACCGCTACGAATTCCACCCTGCAACCGCCCGGCTGCAGACGTTCTGCTCGGAAGACCTTGGCGCGTTCTATCTGGACATCCTGAAAGACCGCCTCTACACCACTGCCCCCGACAGCACGGCCCGCCGGTCGGCGCAGACGGCACTCTGGCACATTACCCAAGCCTTGCTCAAGCTGATGGCGCCCATTCTCTCGTTCACCGCGGAAGAGGCCTGGGCGCTAGTCCGGAAAGACTCCCCGAGCATCTTCACCGAAGTCTTCCACGTCCTCCCGGCGCCGGCCGACGCACAGGAACTGCTGCAAAAATGGAACCGTATCCGGGAGCTGCGCGGCGACGTGACCAAGAAGCTCGAGGAAGTCCGCGCTGCCGGCGGCATCGGCTCCTCGCTCCAAGCCGAGGTCGACATTTATGCGCCGGCGCCCGACTACGCGCTCCTCGCCAGCCTGGGCCAGGACTTGCGCTTCGTGCTGATCGTCTCGCGCGCGGACGTGCACGCGGCAGAAGGCACGCTGCGCATCGAGGTCACGCCGTCCAGCCACCACAAGTGCGAGCGCTGCTGGCACTGGCGCGAGGACGTGGGCGTGGACCCCGAACGGCCCGAGATCTGCGGCCGCTGCGTCGCCAACCTGGACGGCGCCGGCGAACCGCGCGAGTTCGCCTGATGACGGCCGCTTCGTCGCACGCCCGGCTGGGCGGCTGGCTCGCGGTCGCCGCGCTCGTCATCGTCGCCGACCAGGCCACCAAGATCGCGGTCGACCGGCTGTTCAGCTACGGCGAGCGGCTGCCGCTGCTGCCGATGCTCGACCTCACGCTGCTGTACAACCGTGGCGCGGCCTTCAGTTTCCTGGCCGGCGCCGACGGCTGGCAGCGCTGGTTCTTCACCGTCCTGGCGCTCGCCGTATCGGGCTTCATCGTCTGGATGCTGGCGCGCCACGGCAGCCAGCGCCTGTTCTCCTGGGCGCTGGCCCTCATCCTGGGCGGCGCGCTAGGCAACGTCATCGACCGCGTCATTCACGGACACGTCATCGACTTCGTGCTGGTCTATTACGGCGACTGGTTCTTTCCCGCCTTCAACCTGGCTGACTCCGCCATCACCGTCGGCGCGGCACTGCTGATCCTCGACGAAATCAGGAAAAAACCCCGCCGCCCGGCCTGACGGGCGACCGGCTCCCTGGCGCCGGCAAGGCGACCCGCCACCGCGACCCTGCCGGCCACCAATCGCCCGCGAACGCGCACAGGCCGGGCCGTATAATGGGCACATCCCATCCTCTTTGCCCGGCCCATGTCCGACCTCGCCAACAAGCGCATCGTCCTTGGTATGACCGGCGGCATCGCCTGCTACAAGATCTGCGAGCTGGTGCGCCGCATGACCGAGCGCGGCGCAACCGTGGACGTGGTCATGACCGAAGCCGCGACGCACTTCATCACGCCGGTCACGATGCAGGCGCTCTCCGGGCGCCCGGTCTTCGTCGATCAATGGGATCCGCGCGTGCCCAACAACATGGCGCACATCAACTTGACGCGCGGCGCCGATGCCATCCTGGTCGCCCCGGCCAGCACCGACTTCATGGCCAAGCTCGCGCACGGGCTGGCCGATGACCTGCTCGCCACGCTGTGCGTGGCCCGCGCCTGCCCCTTGCTCATCGTTCCGGCCATGAACCGCGAAATGTGGGCCAATCCTGCCACGCAACGCAATGCCGCCCAACTGCGAGCCGACGGCGTCACACTGCTCGGTCCGACCGAAGGCGACCAAGCCTGCGGCGAAGTGGGTTCGGGACGCATGCTCGAGCCGCACGAAATCCTCGAAGACCTCATTGCCTACTTCCAGCCCAAGGCGTTGGCCGGGAAACGCGTGCTGGTCACTGCCGGCCCCACTTCGGAACCCATCGATCCCGTGCGCGTACTCACTAACGTATCGTCGGGCAAGATGGGCTACGCCATCGCGCGCGCGGCGCGCGAGGCCGGCGCCGAGGTAACGCTGGTCTCCGGCCCAACTGCGCTGGCTGCGCCGCGAGGCGTGCGCCGCATAGACGTCACGACGGCGCACGACATGCTCGATGCCGTCATGGGCCGGGCCGATTCGGCCGACATCTTCATCGCCGTGGCGGCCGTGGCCGACTGGCGGGTGAAAGAGGTCAGCGCGAGCAAGCTCAAGAAAACGGACGGCGGCGCGCCCCCTGTGCTGGAATTCGTGCAGAATCCCGACATCTTGGGCACGGTCGCCGCGCTACCGCGGCCGCCTTACTGCGTGGGCTTTGCGGCCGAAACCGAAGACCTCGCCCGCCATGCTGCGGAAAAGCGCGCGCGCAAGGGCGTGCCGCTCCTGGTCGGCAACCTGGCCCAGGAGGTGCTGGGGCGCGACGACACCACCTTGGTCCTGTACGACGATGCCGGCGAGCATCCGCTGCCGCGTAGCTCCAAGCTCGCGGCGGCCCGGCAGCTCGTCGCGGAAATCGCTCGACGCGTCGCTGCGTAAACGACGAGGAAACCCGCCATGCCTTTCGATTCGGAGCCGCCAGACGGCGATTACGCCGCCTACATCGACAAGCTAGTCAACCGCGGCACCGGAACGCCGGGGGCTCAGCGTCTACTCAAGACCAGCGCCAAAGGGTTCCGGTCCGCGCTGGGCCTGCCGCGAGGGCGACAAGATGCGCTCGGCCCCGGGCAACAATACGCGACCGGCACCGGCCTGCCCTCGGCGCCGACGGCACCCGTCTCGCGGGCCGAGGGCATGCCCGCCGGCATCAGCGAACCCGCCTCGCAGGCCACGCTCGCCCGGCAGGGCCGCGATGCCGTCGGCGGCACGGTGCAGACCCTGCTCGGCTTGTTGTTCGCCGTGCTCACCGCCGGCAGCATCGCCTCGGCACTCATGGACGAAGACCCACTGGAACCGGGCAACATCGTCCGCACCATCATCCTGCTCGTCCTCGCCCGGACTTTCTTCCGGCAGGGCAGCCGGAAGCTCCGCGGCGCCTCCGCGATGCCTCCCTCGCCCCTGCCCCCCTTCGTCCCGCCGGCGCGCTCGACGGGCCGCCCCCCACGCTCCCCCCACCGCAAGGCATGAAATCCGTAGACCTGAAGATTCTCGATGCGCGCATGCGCGACTACCTTCCCTCGTACGCAACCCCGGGCTCGGCGGGGCTGGACCTGCGCGCCTGCCTGGACACGCCGCTGACGGTCTCGCCCGGGCAAACCGTCCTGGTGCCGACCGGCTTGGCCATCCATATCGCAGACCCGGGCTATGCCGCCCTCATCCTGCCCAGGTCGGGCCTGGGGCACAAGCACGGCATCGTGCTGGGCAACCTGGTGGGATTGATCGATTCAGACTACCAGGGGCAACTGATGGTCTCGACCTGGAACCGCGGAAGCGAGCCTTTCGTGCTGCAGCCCATGGACAGGCTCGCCCAGATGGTCATCGTGCCCGTGGCGCAGGTAGGCTTCAACATCGTGGACGAGTTCGAAGAATCCGATCGCGGCGCAGGAGGCTTCGGCAGCACGGGCAAGCACTGACCGTATGGACACGGCCAAGACCAACGGGTTTGCCGCCGATACGCACCATGAGGCGGTGCACATTTATGAAGCCCTGCGCAAGGGCATATTCCGTGGGGAAATCCTGCCTGGCGACGAGCTGAACCAGGTCCATATTTCCCAGCAGTACGGCGTCAGCCGCACGCCGGTGCGGGAAGCCTTGCGCATGCTCCAGGCGGATGGTCTGGCCGAGGCGCGGTTCAAGTACCGCATGACGGTCACCCAACTCACCGCCGAAGAAGTCGACCAGATCTACGGGCTGTGGATCGCCTGCCAGGCCATCGCCACTCAGGTATCCATGGGCCAGCTCAGCCGCGCGGAACTGGCAGCCTGCAAGAAGATCGTGGACAAAATGGCGCGCCAGTCGAGCGAACACTCGAGTCAATGGCGCGACCTGCACCTCGAGTTCCACCGCCGCCTGAACCGCCCAGCCGGGAAGATGTACATCGACAAAATAGACGAATACTGGCACAGGACGGAGCGCGCGCGCTATTCGCTCGAACAATCCTCGCCTTCGATCTTCGTCGACGACGGCGGCGACCATGCCGGCTTGCTCAAAGCCTACGAACGGGAAGACCTCGAAGCCGCGCAACGCATCCAAACCCTGCAGCTGGTACGTTCGGCCACGGCTTCGATGAAACTGATCGACCCCGACTACACCCCCATCTTCATGCAGAATGCAGTCGCGGTCTTGCGGGTGCGGCTGTAACCCCCGCGGAGGCTCAATCCATGAAGCGTCCGCCGGACATGTTCAGCGTTTCGCCGGTGATGTAGCCGGACATGCGCGACGCCAGGAACAAAGCCGCGCCCGCGGCCTCCTCCGAGCGTCCGACGCGGCCGACCGGAATGCCTTTCAGTACGTGTGCAAGATCCTCCCCGGTCTTGGTCACCTGCACGTCGAACAATGCGGTCGCAATCGCATTGACCGTCACGCCGTGCGCCGCCACTTCGGCCGCCAGCGAACGGGTAAAGGCGATCAGGCCGCCCTTGGCCGCGGCATAAGGACTCACCCCGGGATGAGCGCCGGTCTTGCCGGACATCGAGCAGAACGACAGCAGCCGGCCGAAGCCGCGCTGCGTCATGCGTGCAGCGGCCTCGCGCAGCAACAGCACGGGCAGGACCAGCTCCTCGCGCGCGACCTGTGCATACACCGCCGGGTCGAGCTCCAAGGCCTTGCCCACGGATACCGGCGGCGACACGAAGATCAATGCGTCGAGCGGGCCGTTGGTGGCCTCTGCCCGGTCGACCAATGCGCAGGCGGCGGCTGGATCCGCGCCCGGCGGCACACGTTCGCCAGGCACATCCGTGCCGCCTTCCTGCGTCAGGTAGCCGGCATAGACCTTGGCGCCATGGGCCAAGAAGCCGCGCACCACTGCAGGCCCCACGCCGCCCTCCGCCCCGACCACCAGCACCGACATGTCACGCACGTCGATGACGGCGGGAAATTGCTGCGCTCCAGCCTGCATCACCTCACTCCTCTGCCTTGATGTTGTACTTCGCGATTACTTCGCCGTAGCGCTTGAATTCGTTTTGAATGAATGCGCGCATTTCCTCGGTGGTGGACGGACGCATGGTCAGGCCGAACTTATCGAGCTGGCCGCGCACCGGGTCCTTGCTGACGACGGCGTGGATGTCGCGATAGAGTTTGTCCGCGATGGGAGCCGGCACTCCGGTCGGCAGCATGAAGCCATACCACGCCTCGGTCGAAAACTCCGTCACGCCCAATTCTGCGAACGAAGGAATATCAGGTGCATGCGAGTTGCGCTCTGGCGCCGCCACGCCCAATGCCTTCAGCTGTCCAGACGCCAGGTAGGGCTGGACGGTGTGCGTGGCGATGAAGAACGCCTCGACCTGCCCGCCGATGAGGTCCGTCACTGCGGGCGCCGTGCCCTTGTACGGCACATGCAGGAATTCGGTACCAGTCTTCTGCTGCAACTGGGCGAGGAAAATGTGCGACGGCGAGCCGATGCCGGCGCTCGCGAACGCAACCTTGCCGCGGTTCGCGCGAGCGTAGTCCAGGAACTCCGACAAGCTCTTGAAGCGCGATTTGCCCGACACCACCAGCGTCATGTCGCCATACCCCGCGATGATCAGCGGTTGCAGATCGCGCATGGGCACGAAGGTCTCGGACTTCATTAGATGGGCGGTCACGGAGATGTTGCTGCCCATGACGCCCACGGTGTAGCCGTCCGGCTGCGCTTGGGCAAGAACCTGCGCCCCGACGTGGCCTGACGCGCCCAGGCGGTTCTCCACGACCACGGGCACTTTCCAGGCCTTGGACAATTCTTCTCCGGCCAGGCGGGCGATCCGGTCGGGCCCTGTGCCCTGGGAGTACGGCACGATGAACCTGATGGGCTTGGACGGAAAATCATCGGCCGCGGCAAGCGAGGCGGTCAGGGTACAGCACACTGCGAGCAGGCATTTCCAAATAGAACGGCTAAGCATGGCAAGGACCTCTTACAGAAGCACTACACAGCACATCTACCGCCAGGCGCGTCACCCGCGCGGCACTCGAAAACGCCGGCTTTCAAACCAACGTCTTATCCACCAGACTGCGAACGTCGGCGCGTGCGTCGAAATCCGCGATGGCCGAGATCAACGCCTCGGCCTGAGAGGCCCGGGCCGACCCCAGGTTCTCCTTGAATTTCTCGATCAGGATGTCGAACGGCATCGGCGCTCCGGCCGTACCCGGTGCGGCCTCGCGGCCCCCACTCCATCGATTGCCGGCCAGGTCTTCGATGACGACTTCGGACAACAGGTTGGAAGGAGACGCCGATGCAACCGGCACCACTTCGATACGCCCATCCAGCAGCCGGCGAACGTCGGACGAATCGCGCATGGAGGCATCGAAACTGGATGGATCGATGGCGCCTTGCACCAAGGCCGCCGCCACGATGTATGGGAGGGAATGGTCCGCAGCCTCGCGCGTGCGCGGCGCGAAAGGCTCGAGGCGAATTTCATACAGATGGCGGTAGACGCCCGGATCGGCGTGCACGGTCACCTTCTCGATGGATGCCAGAGCGTGTCCGCCCGCGAGCATCGCGGCACGCGCCCGCAAGGCCGATTGAATGGCGCTTTGTCCGCGCGACCCGACGGGCCAGCGCTTGAAGCTCCCGCGCGCAATGCCTTCGAAGCACGTGATGCCCTCCAGGCGCTGCAGGGCCTGCTCGGCCTCTTCGCCGCTCACCTGCAGCTTGGCGAGGAAGCCGAACTTCCCTTCGAACGGGCGTACCACGCCTTCGACGCCGCACTTGGCCAGATAGCATGAATACACCGAATGCCGCACGCCATCGCCGCCGTTGAAGCGCTTCCACATGGTCAGCTCGCCATGCGCATCGAACTCGGAAGACTCGACCTCGAGCGAGGGGTAATTGGCATTCACGGTAATCGAGAAGGCATGCCGGAACTGGGTATGGTCGAGCCCGAGCATGCTGCCGATCGCGGCAGTCGCGCCCATCGCAGTCAGGCACGGATAATCCAGGCCCGCCCGGTCGGGATCAACGTAGTCGCTCATCGCGATGATCAACTCGTAGCCGAGGCAGAGCGCCCGCGCCACCTCCTCGCCGCTCGCTCCGGTGGCTTCCGCCACCGCGATCACGCCGGTCAGTATGTCGCTGGGATGCGCGCCGCCCAGGCGCCCCATGTAGAAATCGTTGAAGTCGTACGCGCGCAAGGGCGGACTGTTGAGCAACGAGGCGTGTTCGATGCTGACGCGCTCGCCTGTTCCCCACAGCCTCGCTCCGCCCGACGGCAGGGAAAAACACGCGGCGAACTCGCGAGCCCGGATGGCCGCGCGGTGATCAAGCGC
>Ga0182748_1001367_pt1 | contig 23999 bp, 19 predicted proteins | sample eDN3rd37CKraftOP_FD_128877 | JGI IMG/M metagenome (GOLD analysis project Ga0182748, IMG submission 128877) | Enriched Organic Plus compost microbial communities from Emeryville, California, USA - eDNA 3rd pass 37_C Kraft OP (version 2) (version 2) ...
TCCTGCTGATCGGTCTCGGCGCTTTCGCCGGGGCGATCTTCGCGGCGCGCGAACACCGGCTCTGGATCACGGCCGGCATCGGATATGCCGGGGTCATGCTGCTGGCGCCGATCCTCTTGCGCGGCGACGATGGGTACGGACTGCTCGCGATCTTCCTCCTGTTCGCGGTGGTATGGACGACCGATATCGTCGCCTATTTCGCGGGCCGGGCGATCGGGGGACCGAAGCTGTGCCCCGCGATCAGCCCGAAGAAGACCTGGTCGGGTGCCGTCGCCGGCGCGATCGGCGCCACGCTCGTCGGCATTGCGCTGGCGCGCTATTCCGGCACGCTCAACGAAGTCGCGGTCGCGGTCGTTTCCTTCCTGTTGTCGGTGCTGTCGCAGATGGGCGACTTGCTGGAGTCGTTCATCAAGCGCCATTTCGGCGCCAAGGACTCCAGCCATCTCATTCCCGGCCATGGCGGCGCCATGGACCGGCTCGACGGCTTCTGGGCGGCGGCGCTGGCCGGATGCTTGATCGGTCTGATCCGCGGCGGCTTCGACGCCCCGGCGAGCGGGCTCCTGGTATGGTGAACCGAATGGCCGCCAGCGGCGTTGACCGGGTGGAACCTTCCGCGAGCCCCGGCATGCGCAGCATTACCATCCTCGGCGCTACCGGTTCGGTCGGGACAAGCACGATCGATCTGATCAAGCGGGACCCCAGCCGCTACCGCGTCGAAGCCTTGACGGCCCGGCGCAACGCGGCGGCCTTGGCGCAGGTCGCGCGCGAGGTCGGCGCGCGCATGGCGGTCGTGGCGGAGGCGGGCGCCTATCGCGATCTCAAGGCCGCGCTGGCCGGCAGCGGTATCGAAGCGGCGGCCGGCGAGGAGGCCCTGGTCGAGGCGGCGACGCGCCCGGCCGACTGGGTCATGGGGGCGATTTCCGGCGCGGCCGGTCTTCGGCCGACGCTTGCCGCCATCGAGCGCGGCGCGACCGTGGCGCTCGCGAACAAGGAATGTCTCGTCTGCGCCGGCGGCCTGTTCATGCGCCGCGCGGCGGCGGCGGGCGCCACCGTGCTGCCGGTCGATTCCGAGCACAATGCGGTGTTCCAGGCGCTCGGTTCGGGACCGCGCGAATCCGTCCGGCGCGTGATCCTGACCGCCTCCGGCGGGCCGTTCCGCACCTGGTCGCTCGACCAGATCCGGCGCGCCACGCCCGTTGAGGCGCTTCGCCATCCCAACTGGTCGATGGGGCCGAAAATCACGGTCGATTCCGCCACCATGATGAACAAGGGCCTCGAGCTGATCGAGGCGCATCATCTGTTCGCCCTGCCGTCGGCGCAGATCGACGTACTGGTGCATCCGCAATCGGTGGTGCACGGCATGGTCGAATTCAGCGACGGTTCGGTGGTGGCGCAGCTCGGGTCGCCCGATATGCGCATTCCGATCGCGCATTGCCTGGCCTGGCCGCAGCGCATCGAGGGCCCGGCGCCGCGGCTGGACCTGGCGCGGCTGCGCGAGCTGACGTTCGAGGAACCCGATCTGCGGCGCTTTCCGGCGCTGACCCTGGCGCGGCGCGCCATGGAGACCGGCGGCGCGGCGCCGACCGTGCTTAACGCCGCCGACGAGGTCGCGGTGGCCGAATTCATCGCCGGCCGGATCCCGTTTCCGGCCATTGCGGCCCTGGTCGAGGCCACGCTCGACGCGGCGGCGGCGCGCGGCCTGCTAAAGGAACCGGCGGGCATCGAGGCGGCGCTCGCCATTGACCATGACGTCAGACTCTTGGCACGGGCCCTCTTGTCCGAAATTGCCGTAAAGGCATCCTAAGAGAGTTGGGATGGTAGCCCCCGGGGTCTTGCGCGGCGGGACGAGCGTACGGAGACGAGAATGGACATCATGGCGAGTTTGAGCACCCTGAGCGGCGGTCTCGTCGGCTATATCGTCCCGTTCCTGTTCGTGCTCACGGTCGTGGTCTTCTTCCACGAGCTCGGGCACTTCCTGGTCGCGCGCTGGCGCGGGGTGAAGGTCGTGGCCTTCTCGCTCGGCTTCGGGCCGGAAATCGCCGGCTTCAACGACCGCCACGGAACGCGCTGGAAGATTTCGGCCATTCCGCTCGGCGGCTATGTGAAATTCTTCGGCGACGACAACGCCGCGAGCGTGCCCGATCACGAGGCCGCCGCCGGCATGAGCGAGGCCGAGAAGAAAGACAGTTTCATGCACAAGCCGGTCGGCTCGCGCGCGGCCGTGGTGGCCGCCGGACCGATCGCCAATTTCATCCTGGCCATCGCGATATTCGCCGGCATCTTCATGACCGTCGGCAAGCAAACCACCACCGCGCGCGTCGACGCGGTGCAGGCCGGCAGCGCGGCGCAGGCCGCCGGCTTCAAGCCCGGCGACCTCGTGCTGTCGATCAATGGCGAGAAGATCGACAGCTTCTCCGACATGCAGCGCATCGTCAGCATCAGCGCCGGCGAGCCGCTCGACATCGAGGTCGAGCGCGGCGGCGTGCCTGTGAAGCTCAAGGCGGTCCCGCAGCTCCGGGAGCTCAAGGACAATTTCGGCAATGTCCACCGCCTGGGCGTGCTGGGGATCAGCCGCTCGATGGCCCCCGGGGACGTCAAGACCCAGAAATACGGACCGCTGGCGGCGGTGGCGGCGGGGGCGCAGGAGACCTGGTTCGTGGTCGACCGGACGCTCGCCTATATCGGCGGGGTGTTCGCCGGCCGCGAGGCGGCCGACCAGGTCGGCGGCCCGATTCGGATCGCCCAGGTCTCGGGCCAGGTGGCGACCGCCGGATTCGTCGCTCTTCTGCACCTGACGGCGGTCCTGTCGGTGTCGATCGGCCTGCTCAACCTGTTCCCGATTCCGCTGCTCGATGGCGGGCACCTTTTGTTCTACGGAATCGAAGCGATTCGCGGCCGCCCCCTGTCGGAGCGGGCGCAGGAGGTCGGCTTCCGGATCGGGCTCGCGATCGTTGTAATGTTGATGATTTTTGCAACCTTTAATGACATTCTGCACTTGGCCACGTCATAATCGTTGCCAAAGCGTTGCGCGTTGGCAACTTTTTGCGGGGAATGGGGAACTTGTCGGGGAGTTTCGTTTGCAGCGCGTTGAAAACACGCTACAAAGCATCCGAAAGCCAGCCCGGCAGTCTGCCGAATCCGATAGTCGAGGCGGCCGCAAAGAAAAAGGCGCGTAGCTGCATGGGACTTCGTATGCGGTTGGTTCGGGGATTGGCCCTTAGCTGTGCGATCCTGAGCGGCATTCTTGTCGGTGCCGCCGGGGTGACGATCGCAACGTCCAGCGCCGCGATCGCGCAATCCGTGCGCTCCATCGTGGTCGAGGGAAGCCGCCGGGTCGACGCCGATACCATTCGATCTTATTTCCACCCGGGTCCGGGCGGCCGGCTCGGGCCGGTCGAAATCGACGAGGCGCTCAAGGCGCTGTACGGCACCGGGCTGTTCTCCGACGTCCGCATCAATCACGTCGGCGGCCATCTCGTGGTCACCGTGGTGGAGAACCCGGTGATCAATCAGGTTGCCTTCGAAGGCAACAAGAAGGCCAAGGACGATCAGCTCAAGGTCGAAGTGCAGTCCAAGCCGCGCGGGACGCTGTCGAAGCCGATGGTGCAGGCCGACGTGCAGCGCATCATCGAGATTTATCACCGCAGCGGCCGGTTCGATGTCACGGTGGTGCCGAAGATCATCGAGCTGCCGAACAATCGCGTGAACCTCGTCTTCGAGATCAACGAGGGCGATAAGACCGGGGTCAAGGAAATCCGCTTCATCGGCGCGCACCACTTCTCGTCGGGGCGGCTGAAGGACGTGATCAAGACGCGGGAAACCAACTTCCTCAGCTTCCTGCAGACCACCGACATCTACGATCCCGATCGCGTCGAGGCCGACCGCGACCTCATCCGCCGGTTCTATCTCAAGCACGGCTATGCCGACGTGCGCGTCGTCTCGGCGGTCGGCGAATACGATCCGGCCAAGAAGGGCTTCATCATCACCTTCACGATCGACGAAGGCGCGCAGTACCATGTCGGCACGGTCGACGTGGTCTCCAACGTGCGCGCGCTCGATCCGAACACGCTGCGCGGCCGGCTCAAGATCAAATCCGGCGCGGTTTACAACGCCGATCTCGTCCAGAAGAGCGTCGAGGCGATGACGATCGAGGCGGCCAAGCACGGCTACGCCTTCGCGAGCGTCCGCCCGCGCGGCGACCGCAATGCCCAGACCAGGACCATCAATCTGGCTTTCGTGGTCGAGGAGGGCACGCGCGCCTATATCGAGCGCATCAATATCCGCGGCAACACCCGCACGCGCGACTACGTGATCCGGCGCGAATTCGATATCGGCGAGGGTGACGCCTATAACCGGGCGCTCATCGACCGTGCCGAACGCCGCCTGAAGAATCTCAACTTCTTCAAGTCCGTGAGGATCACCAACGAGCCGGGCTCGGCGCCCGACCGCGTGGTCGTCAATGTCGACGTCGAGGAAATGCCGACCGGCGAATTCTCCGTCGGCGGCGGCTACTCGACCGCGGACGGGGCGATCGCGGAAGTCAGCGTCGCCGACCGCAACCTGATGGGCCGCGGCCAGTTCGCCAAGGCGGCGGTGCAATACGGCCAGTACGCGCGCGGCTTCGATCTGTCCTTCGTCGAGCCCTATCTGCTCGGCTACCGCATGTCGGGCGGCATCGACGTCTATGCGCGGCAGAATTTCGCGAACAGCTTCGTGTCGTACAACACGGAAACCATCGGGACCACGCTGCGCCTCGGTTTCGCGCTGACCGAAGAAGTTTCGTTGCAGCCGCGCTTGTCGATCTACCGCCAGAAGATCGACGCCAACGACCTGTACAACTTCAACTGCACGCCGTCGCCCACCTGTAATCCGGCGCCGTCCTTGCCGGTAAGAATGGAGCTGGGCAATCCGGTGACCGCGTCGCTGCTCGGCTATACCCTGGCCTACAACACGCTCGATAATGTGAAGTCGCCGACCAGCGGCCTCTATGCCGAGATCAAGCAGGATTTCGCATTCGAGAGCATGGATAACCTGCCGGGCATCAATTACGACAACTACTTCATCCGCACGCAGGGTGAAGTGCGCAACTACTACGAGATTTTCCCGGACGTCGTGGGCGTGCTCAAGGCGCAGGGCGGCAACATCACCGCGTTCGGCGGGGATACGTTGCGCATGCTCGATCACTTCCAGATGGGGCCCAATCTGGTGCGTGGCTTCGCGCCGAACGGCATCGGGCCGCGTGACCTGTCGGCCTATACGACCAACGACGCTGTCGGCGGCACCATGTACTGGGGCGCTTCCGCCGAGGCGCAGACTCCGCTCTATTTCCTTCCGCGCGAAGTCGGGATCAAGCTCGCCGTGTTCGCCGATGCCGGGTCGATGTGGGGCTACGAGGGGGCAACGACCAATCCGGCGACCGGGGAAATCGCCCATATCGGGCTCGACGATCCCAGCATGATCCGCGCTTCCGCCGGTGTCGGCCTGCTCTGGGACTCGCCGCTGGGTCCGCTGCGCTTCGACTTCGCCTATCCGATCAAGTCCTACTGCGCGACGACTTGGCACGGCGACGTCTGCGACCGGACGCAAATCTTCCGCTTCAGCGGCGGCGGCAAGTTCTAGGTGCTTGGCTGGGCTTGGCCGCTTGGCGTGCGGCAGGGCGCGAGCGCATGAGCGAGCCTGTTTTCCTGAGGCAATCGCGCGGTCTCACGCTGGCTGAGATCGCCGGCTTGACCGGAGCGACGGTCGAGGCCGCGCCGGGCGCCGAGCGCCCGGTGCGCCCCATCATGGGGATTGCACCGCTCGACCGCGCCTCGCCCGCCGATCTGACCTTTTTCGACAACAAGAACTACGCCGCGGCCGCCAAGGCGACCCATGCCGGCGCCTGCCTGACCACGGCCGCGCTGGCGCAGAGCTTGCCGGCCGGTACCGCCGCGCTGATCGTGCGCGACCCTTACCGGGCCTTCGTGCTGGCGGCGCGGGCGATGTTCCCGCAGGCGCTGCGGCCGTCCTCTCTGGCCGAGGCCGGGGCGGTGGCGGGGGCTCATGTCGATCCGAGCGCGCGCCTGGAAAGCGGAGTGATCGTCGAGCCCGGGGCGGTGATCGGCGCGCGCGCCGAAATCGGGTCGGGCAGCGTGATCGGCGCCAATGCGGTGATCGGCCCCGAGGTGCGGGTCGGCCGGGACTGCTCGATCGGGCCGCTCGCCGCGATCAGCAATAGCCTGATCGGGGACCGGGTCATCGTGCATCCGGGCTGCAAGATCGGGCAGGACGGGTTCGGCTATGTGATGGGAGGCAAGGGCCACCTCAAGGTCCCGCAGGTGGGCCGCGTCATCATCCAGGACGACGTCGAGATCGGCGCCGGGACGACCATCGACCGCGGGGCGATCCGCGATACCGTCATCGGTGAAGGCACTAAGATCGACAACCTGGTCCAGGTGGGCCACAATGTCAGCATTGGCCGGCACTGCGTTCTGGTCGCCCAAACCGGCATCTCCGGTTCTGCGACGCTGGAGGATTTCGTGGTGCTGGGGGCGCGGGTCGGCGTAAACAACCATGTGACGATCGGTGAGGGCGCTCAGATCGCGGCCATCAGCGTCGTTCACGGCGACGTGCCGGCGGGCGCCCGCTGGGGCGGTACGCCGGCGAAACCCGTGAAACAGTGGTTCCGCGAGATGATGACGCTGGAGCAGCTCGCGCGCCGGGAAACGCAATCGCGGAAAAATGCCGGCAACGAAGCGGCTGCGGACGAGTGAGACGGTTGGCGATGGAAGACGTGGTCAAGAAGCTGGAAGCGGCCGACATTGCGGTGGTGCTCAAGATGCTGCCGCATCGCTATCCGTTCCTCATGGTCGACCGGGTGATCGACATCCGCGGTGACGAGCACGGCATCGGCATCAAGAACGTCACCATCAACGAGCCGCATTTCCAGGGCCACTTCCCGGAGAACCCCGTGTTTCCCGGCGTGCTCATGATCGAAGGCATGGCGCAGACGGCCGGCGTTCTGTGCATCGCGACCAGCGCCAGCCTGCGCTCGCGGCAGGTGTTCTTCCTCACCATCGACAAGGCGAAGTTCCGCAAGCCGGTGCTGCCGGGCGATACGATCGAGTATCACATGACGCGCCTGTCGCGGCGCCGGAACATGTGGTGGTTCCGCGGCATCGCCAAAGTGGCGGGCCAGGTCGTCGCCGAGGCGGAAGTCGGCGCGATGATTTCCGACGCGTGATTTTTCGACGATGAACCAGGGCAAGATCGATTCCTCGGCGCGCATCGAGGACGGGGCGAAGATCGGCGAAGGCGTTTCGATCGGTCCCTATTGCACCGTCGGCCCGCATGCGATCATCGGCGACGGCTGCCGGCTGATCGCGCATGTCAACGTCACCGGCCACACCTCGATCGGCCCGCGCACCGTGGTGCACCCGTTCGCCTCGCTCGGGTCGCCGCCGCAGTCGTTCAGTTATCGCGGCGGCCCGACGCGGCTCGTCATCGGCGCCGATTGCGACATCCGCGAAAACGTCACCATGAATACCGGCACCGAGGAGGCCGGCGGCCTGACCCAGGTCGGCGACGGCTGCTTCTTCATGGTCGGCACCCATGTCGGGCACGATTGCATGGTCGGCAACAAGGTCGTCATGGCCAACAACAGCGTGCTCGGCGGCCACGTGACGGTCGGAGACAATGTCGTGTTCGGCGGCGGCGTCGCCGTTCGTCAGTTCGTGCGTATCGGCGAAGGCGCGATGCTCGTGGGCTTGAGCGGGATCCGCGCCGACGTGATTCCCTTCGGCATGGCGCATGGGCCGCTGGCGCACTTGGTCGGCCTCAATGTCGTCGGCATGCGGCGGCGCGGCTTCACCAAGTCCGATATTCATCGCGTGCGCGCGGCCTATCAGGCGCTGTTTTTCGGCGAGGACGAATTCCGCGCGCGGCTCGAGCGCGTGAGCGGCGAGTACGCCGCGGATCCGTTGGTCGCCAAGATCGTCGATTTCATTCGCGCCGGTAAGCGTCCGCTCACGATGGCGGTCAAGCGCAACGAAACGGACGAGGGGGCATGAGAGCCGCGCCGGCCGCCGCTTCGGAGGGGCCGCTCGCCATGATCTGCGGTGGCGGGAGCCTGCCGATTGCCGTGGCCGAGCAGGTCGCCTCGCGCGGGCGCCCGGTGGTGCTGTTCCCGCTGCGCGGCGCGGCGGACGATTTGCCGGTTGAGCCCTACCGGCATCATTGGCTCCATGTGGGACAGATCGGCAAGTTTCTGCGGCTCGCGCGCGCGGAAGGCTGTCGCGACGTGGTGCTGATCGGCGCCTTGGTGCGGCCGTCGATCTGGCAGGTGCATCCGGACCTGGTCGGGCTCTCCTATCTGCCGGCGGTGCTCAAGGCCTTTCGGGGCGGCGACAATCATCTGTTGTCGAACATGGGCAAGCTGCTCGAAGGCGAGGGCTTCCGCCTGCTGGGCGCGCACGAAGTGGCGCCCCAGATTCTCGCCCCCGCGGGGACGCTCGGCCGCGTGCAACCGTCCGAGCGCGACCGGGCCGACATCGCGTTCGCACTCGACTATCTGCGCGCCGCCGGGCCGTTCGATATCGGGCAGGCCGTGGTGGTGGCCGGCCGCCACATCCTGGCGGTCGAAGCCGCCGAAGGCACCGACGCGATGCTCGCGCGCGTCGCCGAGATGCGTGCGAACGGGCGCGTGCGGGCCGCGGCCGGCACCGGGCTCTTGGTGAAAGCACCCAAGCCGCAACAGGACCGCCGTTTCGATTTGCCCTCCATCGGTCCGAGAACTGTGGAAGGCGTCGTTCGGGCGGGGCTTGCGGGGATTGCGGTCATCGCCGGTGAAACCATCATGGCCGAACCGGCGGAACTGGTCGCCCAGGCCGATCATGCCGGCATTTTCGTCGTCGGCGAGCCGCCGGTGCGATCATGAGCGGCGCGGCGGCGATGCCCGAGCCTGCCGGCCCGCATGTTTTTTTGGTGGCCGGTGAGGAATCCGGCGACCGTTTGGGCGCGGCTCTGATTGCCGCGCTGCGCCGCGCCGGCGGGACGGGCGTCCGATTTTCCGGCATCGGCGGCGACCAGATGGCGGCCGCGGGCGTGCCGAGCCTGTTCCCGCTCGGCGATCTCGCGATCATGGGCTTTGCGGCGATCCCCGCGCGCCTGCCGACCATCCTGGCGCGTATTCGCGAGGCGGCCGACGCCGTCATCGCGGCCCGGCCGGACGTGCTGGTGATCATCGACAGCCCGGAATTCACGCATCGCGTGGCGCGGCGCGTGCGGGCGCGCGCGCCGGGGATTCCGATCGTCGATTACGTCTGCCCGTCGGTCTGGGCCTGGCGGCCGGGCCGGGCGCGCGCGATGCGGCCCTATGTCGACCGCGTTCTGGCGCTGCTGCCGTTCGAGCCGGAGGCCATGCGGCGCCTCGGGGGGCCGCCTTGCAGCTTTGTCGGCCATCCGCTCGCCGAAGCGGTCGGACGGCTGCGCCCCAACGCCGAGGAGGCGAAGCGCCGGCTTTCCGATCCGCCGCTCATCCTGGTGCTGCCGGGCAGCCGTTCCGGCGAAATCCGCCGCATGGCGCCGGTCTTCGGCGCGGCGCTGGCGCGGGTCGCCGCCGAGGCCGGGCCGCTCGACATCGTGGTGCCGGCGGTGGCGCGGCTGGCCGCGACGGTCCGGGCGGCGGTGGCGTCCTGGCCGGTGCCGGCCCGGGTCGTGGTCGATCCGGCCGAGAAGGACCTGGCATTCCGGACCGCGCGGGCGGCGCTGACCAAGTCCGGCACCTCGACCCTGGAACTGGCCGTGGCCGGCGTGCCGATGGTCGCGGCCTACAAGGTTCCGCTGATCGAAGAACTGATCGCCCGCCTGCTGATCAAGACCGGGAGCGTCATCCTGGCCAATCTGGTGCTGGGAGAAAACGTGGTGCCGGAATTTCTGCAGCGGGACTGTACGCCCGGGAAGCTGGCGGCGGCCCTGCTGCCCTTGCTGCGCGACAGCCCCGAGCGGCGGCGGCAGGCCGCCGCGCTCGCCCGTCTGGACACCGTCATGGACATCGGCCAAGCAGCTCCCAGCGAAAGGGCGGCCGCCGCCGTTCTCGAGATCGGCGCGGGATTTAACCAAGCGGCGCGCGAAACGATGGCGTCGCGGCCGGTAACGGCGTAACTTGCCCATTCGTGCCGAATAAGCGATACGCCATGGCAGCAGCCCGGGAAAACTGACCTTGACGCCACCGCTTCGCGCCACCATCACCGCCGTGCACGGCTACGTGCCGCCGGATCTGCTCACCAATGCGGAACTCGCGCGCCTGGTCGATACCAGCGACGCCTGGATCACCGAGCGCACGGGCATCAAGGAGCGGCATATCCTGAAAGGCGAGGGGCTCGGCACCTCGCATATGGGCGCGGAGGCGGTGCGCGGCCTCTTGCAGAAAACCGGCACCAGGCCGGAGGAGATCGACCTCCTGATCTGCGCGACCACCACGCCCGATTTGCAGTTCCCGTCCACCGCCAACCTCATCTGCGACATGGTCGGGGTGCGCAATATCGGCTCGTTCGACGTGCAGGCCGCCTGCTCGGGCTTCCTTTATTCGCTCACCATCGCATCGCAATTCATCGCGGCCGGCACGGCGCGCAAGGTCATCGTGGTCGGCGCCGACAAGATGTCCTCGATCATCGACTACACCGACCGCGCCACCTGCGTGCTGTTCGGCGACGGCGCCGGCGCGGTGCTGCTCGAAGCGCAGCAGAACGGCTACGGCATCATGGACGCGCTGATCCGTTCGGACGGCTCCGGCATGATCCATCTGCATCAGAAGGCCGGCGGCAGCCGCATGCCGGCGACGTCCGAGACCGTGGCCAAGCGCCTGCACTACGTGCATCAGGAAGGCGCGGCGGTCTACAAATTCGCCATCGCCAAGATGGCCGAGGTCGCCTCCGAGATCATGGCGCGCAACAACCTGCGCGGCGACATGATCGACTGGCTGGTGCCGCACCAGGCCAACAAGCGCATCATCGAATCGACCGCCGAGCGCATGGGCCTGCCCATGGAGCGCGTGATGGTGACCATCAACAAATACGGCAACACCACCAACGCCACGATCCCGCTCTGCCTGTGGGATTACGAGGACAGGCTCAAGGCCGGCCAGCGCCTGGTGCTGGCGGCGTTCGGCGGCGGCTTCACCTGGGCGGGGCTCTATGTCACCTGGGGCTATGACGGGGCCAAGGCGGCGAAGCTGAACGGCCCGGGCGGCAGCCGCAACTGAGCGGCGCGCCGGAAGCGCGCCGCCCGGTGCCGCGCGCTATTGGCTGTGCCGATCGATGAAGCCGATCACCGCCGCGTTGAATTCGGCCGGCTTCTCGATGTTCACCAGGTGCCCGGCGTCGTCGATGACGGTGAGCGCGGCGCCCGGTATCTCGGAAGCGATGTCCCGCGCCATGTCGACGGTCGTGAGCTTGTCCTCGCTGCCGACCACCACATGCGTCGGCACCTTGATTTGTCCGAGGTCGCTGCGCACGTCCATCATGACCGTCGCCTCGATGCTCTTGATATAGGACTCCTTGTGCAGCCGCGTCATGCTGTCCACGAGCTTGTCGAAGGCCTCCTTCGAGGCGTTCGGCCCGACCAGCGTGCGCGCCACCGGTCCGGCGATGTCTTTCGGCTCCTTGCCGGCGACCAGCGGCTCCTTGCGCGAGGCGATGAAGGCCTTTTTCTTCTCCTCGGAGAAGCCGCCGAATCCCTTGTGCGTGTCGCACAAGGTGAGCGTCAGCACGCGGTCGGGATAGCGCGCGATCAGGTCCATGGCGATCCGGCCGCCCATCGACAGGCCGCAGATATGGGCTTTCCCGGCGCCGAAATGATCGAGCACGCGCACGACGTCGTCGGCATAGGCGTGGAAGTCCAACGGTCCCTCGTAGTCGTCGCTGTCGCCATAGCCGCGCGCGTCCCAGGCCACCGCGTGGTAGCGTTGCGCAAAGAACGGCACCTGCTCTTCCCAATTGCGGCGGTTGCCGCCGATGCCGTGCAAAAAGATGACGAGCGCGCCCGTGCCGGCATGCTCGACCGCGATGCGCGGCGCAGGCCCGATCTTCTCGATCTTCGTTTCACTCATGATGTCAGTCCCTGGTTGACGGAGAAGCGTGCGGCGAGCGGCTTCAGGATCAAATGGTCGGTCGCGGTGTAGATCGCGACGATGACGAGGCAGCAGCCGAAGACCATGGCGGCATCGGAGGTCGATTGCGCGCGCATCAGCAGATAGCCGATGCCCGACGACGCCCCGAACAGTTCCGACACGAGCGCGATCTTCCAGCAGATGCCATAGGCGATGCGTATGCCCGCCATCAGAAACGGCGCGATCAGGGGCAGCGTCAGCTTGAAAAAGCGGCGCAGCGGACTGCGCGTCAAGCTCGCGCCTAGTTCGTCGAGATCGCGGTCGATCTGCCGGAAGCCGGCAAGGATATTGATGATGCAGAAAGGCAGGATGATCGCGGTTTGGATGAACAGCACCGTGGGCGTGGAGATCTTGAACCAGACCACGCCGAGAATGGCCCAGCCGACCGAGGGAAAACTGTTGAGGAACGTGAGGATGCGCCGTTCCACCACCGCGTCGAGAACCGGCGCCGCGCGCACCGCGGCGGCGATGGCGAGCCCCACCATCGTCGCCACCGCGACCGAGGCGATCACGCGCGCGAAGCTGACCAGCGCGTGATAGGCGATCTGCGGATCGGTGACGAAGCGCAACATGGCGCGCGCCACCGTCTGCGGCGGCGGCAGCACGTAGACGGGCAGGCTGCGCGACGCCGCCCACCACGCCAGCAGCGCCGCGACGATCGCGCCCTCGGCAATGAGATGCTGCAGCAGCCGGTCGCGGGCGCTCTTCGTCGCGTCAGCCACGCGCGTATCTCCGGTCGAGGGCCCGCTGGATCGGGCGGAAGACGACGATCTCGGCGCAGGCCACGAAGATCAGAATGAAGGCGATGATGGCGAAGATCGTTTCGGTGTCGAACTGCTGGCGGGCGACATTGAGCAGATAGCCGACGCCGGCATTGCCGCCGAACAGTTCGGCCGTGAGCACGACCTTCCAGGAGACGCCGAAACTGTTGCGCAATGCCGCGAACAGGTAGGGCACGAGCAGCGGGATGACGATCTTCACCGCGCTGCGAAAGCGATTGCGCGAGAGACTTCGGCCGAGCTCGAGCAGGTCGCTGTCGATCTCCTGCAATCCGGTGCGGACATTGATGATGGTGAACGGCAGAAGGATCAGCGTCACCGCGAAGATCACGGTGAAGCTGTCGAGGCCGAACCAGAGGATGCCGAGAAACAGCCAGCCGATGCCCGAAAAGGCGTTGAGGAACGGCGTCAGCCGCCCGTCGATCAGGAGGCGGAACGGCCGGACCCAGTGCGCGAGCGCCGCCAGCGCGCAGCCCAGCCCGAAGGCGATGGCGATGGCGACGCCGACATGGACGACCGACAGGCCAAGCTCGCGCATTTCGTCGGGATCGCGCAAGAAAGTGACGATGCGTTGCGCGACCAGCCAGGGGCCCGGCAATTGATAGGCCGGGACGATCTTGGAATATCCCCACCACGCCAGCAGAAACAGCACGGTGAAGGCGTGCGCGAGCAGGGTGGCACGCGACCACCCCGGCCGGCTCTTTCGGGCGGGCGCCGCGTCCGTCAATGTTTGACGGCTTCTTCGCGCAGGGCCTTGTCCCACACCGTTTCCGCGACCGGCGGATAGGCCTTGAGCATGCCGAGCGCCTTGGCCTTTTCCCACAACAGGCCGATGGCCTTCATGTCCTGGTCGGAGAGCACGACCGGGAATTCGGAGAACTTGGAGAACCAGACCTTGAAGAATTCAGGATCGATGTTGAACTCCTTGCCGACGGCCGGAAACACCTCGTCGGGATGGGCGCGGGCATATTCCATCGAAGCGTGCAGCACGCGCTGGAATTCGCGATAGATCTCGGGCTTGGCGCCGAGCTTGTCGCCGTAGCCGGCAATCACGGCCGATACCATGCGCACATGGTATTTGCCGATCAGGTCCTGGCCGGTTTGCGCGATCGCGCGGAATTCTCCGGTCTGCATGGCCTTGAAAGCCTGCGCATGGATCAGCGTGGCGGCATCCACTTTGCCGCTCGCGAGCGCCGCCGGCATGGCGGGGGCGGGCATTTCGACGAAGGAGAGGTCGCTGCCCTTGAGCGAGACATTGAGGCCGTAGACGTCGTGCAGCGCGATGCGCACGAGGGTGATGCCGGCCGAGCCGAGCGAATAGACGGCGAGACTCCTGCCCTTGAGGTCGGCGACCGTCTTGATCGGGCTGTCCTTCTTGACCCAGATGCCGGCCCCTTCGCCGGAGGCGTGATAGCGCAGGCCGGCGCCCATGATCTTGAGATCGAGCCCGCGCGCCCGCGCCGGCGGGATCGCCATGGCGGCGGTCTCGATCACGTCGTAGGTGCGCGCCGCGGTCGCCTGGATCAGTGCCGGGATTTGCAGCGGTGTGGCGGTCACGTCGATGAGGTCGGACTTGACCTTGCCGTGGCGCAGCGGCCAGAGCACGGCCTCGTGCGACGGATCGGCGAGATAGCCGAAGGTAACGGTCTCCTTGGCGGCGGCCGGCTGCGCCGCCGGCCACAGGAGCAGGGCGGCGGAAAGCGCCAAAGCGCCACGGCGAATGAGCGTCCAGCTCCTGGTCATGCAACGTGCTCCTCTCGGTCTTCGATGCTCTGGAAAATCTCGATCAGGTGTGTGCGAAGCCTTTTGAGCTCGCTGTCGTGTTCCGGGTCGCGCGGGCGCGCAGCCGATACGGTGACGATCTCGCGCACCACCGCGGGCTTGTTCGACAAGACGATGATGCGATCGGCGAGATAAAGCGCCTCGTCGATGTCATGCGTCACGAACAGGATCGTCTTTTGCGTTTCCTGCCATAGCTCGACAATCTGCGCGCGAAGGCGGGAGCGGGTGTTGTGGTCGAGCGCGGAGAACGGCTCGTCCATCAAAATGATGTCGGGGTCGAGCGCGAGCGCGCGCGCGATGGCGACGCGCTGACGTTCGCCGCCCGACAGCATGGCCGGCATCTTGTGCGCGTCCGCCGCAAGGCCGACGCGCGCGAGTTCCGCGCTCGCGCGCTGGCGCCGCGTGGCGGCCGCGATGGCGGGCTTGCGCATTTCGATGCCGAAGGCGGCGTTGTCGAGCGCGGTCTTCCACGGCAACAGGCGCGGAGCCTGAAAGACATAGGCGAGCTTGTCCCAGGCCTGGCGGGGCGGCAGCCCCTCGACCCGCACATCGCCGTTTTGCCAGGGCAAAAGATCGCCGATCAGCCGAAGCGCGCTGGATTTGCCGCAGCCGGAGGGGCCGAGCAGGCAAACGAATTCGCGCGGCGCGACGGTGAAGCTCAGGCTCTGGTAGATCGCGCTGCCGCCAAGCCGTAGCTCAACGTTTGAAAACGCGATGGCGGGCTGATCGAAGTTTGGTTGCACTGAGCGGATTATCACCTCGGCTTATGCCTCATATGGAAATTCTATCATGCCGGAAGGTCGGCACAACGAGGATTTGCGCAAGGTGCGGGCGCTTTGCGGCCCACGCATGAAAAAGGGCGGCCGAAGCCGCCCTTTCGCATAGCTCGCAAGAGAAGGCGCTTATTTGCGCCGCGACACCGGCACGTAATCGCGCTGCGGCGCGCCGGTATAGAGCTGGCGCGGACGGCCGATCTTCTGCTTCGGATCCTCGATCATTTCCTTCCACTGCGCGATCCAGCCGACCGTGCGCGCCACCGCGAACAGCACGGTGAACATGGTGGTGGGGAAGCCCATCGCCTTGAGCGTGATGCCCGAATAGAAGTCGATGTTCGGATACAGCTTCTTCTCGATGAAATACTCGTCGCTGAGCGCGATCTTCTCGAGTTCCATGGCGACGTCGAGCAGCGGATCGTCCTTGATGCCGAGCTCGGCCAAGACCTCGTGGCAGGTCTTCTGCATGATCTTGGCGCGCGGATCGTAGTTCTTGTAGACGCGATGGCCGAAGCCCATCAGCCGGTACGGATCGTTCTTGTCCTTCGCGCGCTTGATGAATTCGGGGATGCGGTCGACCGAGCCGATCTCGGACAGCATGTTGAGCGCCGCTTCGTTGGCGCCGCCATGCGCCGGGCCCCACAGGCAGGCGCAGCCGGCCGCGATGCAGGCGAAGGGATTGGCGCCCGAGGAGCCGGCGAGACGCACGGTCGAGGTCGAGGCGTTCTGTTCGTGATCGGCGTGCAGGATGAAGATGCGGTCCATGGCGCGCGAGAGCACCGGATTGACCTTGTATTCCTCGGTCGGCACCGCGAAGCACATGCGCAGGAAGTTGGAGGCGTAGTCGAGTTCGTTCTTCGGATAAACGAAAGGCTGCCCGACCGAATATTTGTAGGCCATGGCGGCGAGCGTCGGCACCTTGGCGATCATGCGCACCGAAGCGACCATGCGCTGATACGGATCCGAGATGTCGGTCGAGTCGTGATAGAAGGCGGACAGCGCGCCGACCGAGCCGACCAGCACCGCCATCGGATGCGCGTCGCGCCGGAAGCCCTGGAAGAACCGGCTCATCTGCTCGTGCACCATGGTGTGGCGCGAGACGCGGTTATCGAAATCGGCTTTCTGCGCCGCGGTCGGCAGCTCGCCATAGAGCAGGAGATAGCAGGTCTCGAGGAAGTCGCCGTGCTCGGCGAGCTGCTCGATCGGATAGCCGCGGTACATCAGGACGCCCTGATCGCCGTCGATATAGGTGATCTTGGACTCGCAGCTTGCGGTCGAGGTGAAGCCCGGATCGTAGGTGAACATCCCGCTTGCTCCGTAGAGCTTGGAGATGTCGATCACCTCCGGTCCGACACTCCCTGGGTAGATGGGAAAATCCCAGCTGGAATTGCCGACGGTGAGTGAAGCCGTTTTCTTGTTGGTATCCGCCTTGGCATCCATGGTCGAGCCCTCGATTTGGCAGCGAACGGTGCGGGTGAAGTCGGTGCGGCCGGGGGGCGGGGCGCCTGGAGAGGCGTTGCGGCTTCCGGCCGCTGTTTGCGTAACCTATCCGGGTGTGCGCTGCAAGACAGGGCACGGCCGCGTGCATGCCCGTTAAATAGGCGCGGATATCGGCTTTGTCCGATGTGAAAAACCCGTATCGCGGGCCACTCAGGCCGTCTGGTCGCGCAAGCGCGACAGACTCTCGTCGCGACCGAGCACGGCGAGCACGTCGAAGATCGGGGGCGAGGTGGTTCGCCCGGTGAGCGCGGCGCGCAGCGGCTGTGCGACGGCGCCGAGCTTGATGCCGGAACGTTCGGCGAAGCCGCGCACGACCGCCTCGACCGTGGCCGCGCTCCAGTCGGCGATCGGCTCGAGTTCCGGCAGCAGCTTGCCGATGACCTCTTTGGCCTCGCGTGACAGCACCGCTTTGGCCTGCTCGTTGATGTCGAGCGGCCGGTTCGCCCACAGGAAACGCGAGGCGTCGAACAGCTCGACCAAAGTCTTAGCCCGCTCCTTCAGGCCGGGCATGGCGGCGAGCAGCCTGGCGCGCAGCTCGGCGGTCATTTTCGCGGCGAGTTCCGTGCCGCCGGCGATGTGCGGCAGCAGCGCTTCGAGCGCCGCCACCAATTCGGCGTCGGAGGTCGAGCGGATGTAATGGCCGTTGAGGTTCTCGAGCTTGGCGAAGTCGAAGCGCGCGGGCGAGCGCCCGATATGGGCGAGATCGAAGGCCGCCACCATCTCCTCGGTGGTGAAGATCTCCTGGTCGCCGTGGCTCCAGCCGAGCCGCACCAGGTAATTGCGCATGGCGGCCGGCAGATAGCCCATGGCCCGATAGGCATCGACGCCGAGCGCGCCGTGGCGCTTGGAAAGTTTCGAGCCGTCCGGTCCGTGGATCAGCGGGATATGCGCCATGACCGGCACCTGCCAGCCGAGCGCGTCATAGATGTGCTTCTGACGCGCGCCGTTGGTCAGATGGTCGTCGCCCCGGATGATGTGGGTGACGCCCATGTCGTGGTCGTCCACCACCACGGCCAGCATGTAGGTGGGTGTGCCGTCGGAGCGCAGCAGCACCAGGTCGTCGAGGTCGGCATTCTGCCAGACCACGCGGCCCTGCACCTGGTCCTCGATCACGGTCTCGCCGGTCTGCGGCGCCTTCAGGCGGATCACCGGCTTTATGCCGGCGGGCGCCTCGGACGGGTCGCGATCGCGCCAGCGCCCGTCATAGAGCCTGGAACGGCCCTCCTTGCGGGCGGCCTCGCGCATGGCGGCGAGTTCCTCCGGGCTGGCATAGCAGCGATAGGCCTTGCCCGCGGCCAGAAGCTGCTCGGCCACCTCGCGGTGGCGCGCCGCGCGCGAGAACTGGTAGACGATGTCGCCGTCCCAGGTCAGCCCGAGCCAGGTCAGGCCGTCGATAATGGCGTCGATGGCGGCCTTGGTGGAGCGCTCGCGGTCGGTATCCTCGATGCGCAACAGCATCTTGCCGCCGTGATGGCGGGCGAACAGCCAGTTGAACAGCGCCGTGCGGCCGCCGCCGATATGCAGGAAGCCGGTAGGGGAGGGCGCAAAACGGGTGACGACGGGCTGGCTCATCGGCGGCCCTGTATCACAGTTGCGGGCACGAGTGTCAGTGCGATTGACATTGAGCCGAAGGTCCCGTCATGGCATAGGCCGCCGGTTGCCGGTCTAGGGCCGCTCTTGGGCCGCAGCCTGGAGGTTGAATTGGACGCGAGGAAGCATGGCGACCGACGATAAGGCAAGTGCGACGACGGGGCCGGCCGAGGCCGGCCGCGACTTCATCCGCGACATCGTTAAAGCCGACCTCGATGCCGGCCGGGTGAAGGGGGTCGTCACCCGGTTTCCGCCCGAGCCCAACGGTTATCTGCATATCGGTCACGCCAAGTCCATCTGCCTCAACTTCGGGATCGCCGAAGAGTTCGGCGGGCGCTGCCACCTGCGATTCGACGACACCAATCCGGTCAAGGAAGAACAGGAATATATCGACGCCATCAAGCGCGATGTGGCCTGGCTCGGCTTCGATTGGGGCGAGCACCTCTACCACGCCTCCGATTATTTCGAGCAGCTCTATGCCTGGGCCGAGGACCTGATCCGCGCCGGGCTCGCCTATGTCGACGACCAGAGCCCGGACGAGATCCGCGTCAACCGCGGCACGCTCACCGAGCCCGGCAAGAACAGCCCCTACCGCGACCGCCCGGTCGAGGAGAACCTCGATCTGTTCCGCCGCATGCGCGCCGGCGAATTCCCCAACGGCGCGCGCGTGCTGCGCGCCAAGATCGACATGGCCTCCGGCAACATCAATCTGCGCGACCCGGTGATGTACCGCATCCTGCATGCCAATCATCCGCGCACCGGAACCCGGTGGAAGATCTATCCGAGCTACGACTACGCGCACGGCCAGTCCGACGCCATCGAGCACATCACCCATTCGATCTGCACGCTCGAATTCGAGGATCACCGCCCGCTCTACGACTGGTTCATCGCGCACCTGAACGTGCCGTCGCAGCCGCATCAGTACGAATTCGCGCGGCTCAACCTGACCTATACGGTGCTGTCCAAGCGCGTGCTCACGCGCCTGGTCCAGGACGGCCACGTCAGCGGCTGGGACGATCCGCGCATGCCGACGCTGGCCGGCTTGCGCCGGCGCGGCGTGCCGCCGGAAGCGCTGCGCGAATTCGTCAAGCGCATCGGCGTCGCCAAGGCCAACAGCGTCGTCGATGCCGGCATGTTCGATTTCTCGGTGCGCGAGGTGCTCAACCGGACCGCGCTGCGCCGCATGGCGGTCCTGCGCCCGCTCAAGGTCGTGATCGAGAACTATCCGGAAGGCGAGGCGGAGGAACTGGAGGCGGTCAACCATCCCGACGATCCCGCCGCCGGCACGCGCAAGATCACCTTCGGGCGCGAGCTCTATATCGAGCAGGACGACTTCATGGAGAACCCGCCCAAGAAGTTCTTCCGGCTCTCGCCCGGCGCGGAAGTGCGCCTGCGCTATGCTTACTTTCTCACCTGCCGCGAGGCCGTGAAGAACGCCGCCGGCGAGGTCGTCGAATTGCGCTGCACCTACGATCCGGCCACGCGCGGCGGCAATGCGCCGGACGGGCGCAAGGTGAAGGCGACGATCCATTGGGTATCGGCGGCCGATTCGGTGGCTGCGGAAGTGCGGCTCTACAATCCGCTGTTCAACCGGCCCGATCCGAGCGGGGGCGATAATTTCGCCGCCGATCTCAACCCGAACTCGCTCGAAGTGCTGCGCGGGGCGCGGCTCGAGCCGGCGCTGGCGCATGCCGAAATCGGAAAGCCGGTGCAGTTCGAGCGGCAGGGCTATTTCTGCCTCGATCCGGATTCCAAGCCGGGACAGCCGGTGTTCAACCGCACCATCGGCCTGCGCGACACCTTCGCCAAGGACGTGGCGAAGGAGAAGGCGGCGCCCTAGCCGTCGTTCCGGGACGGCGCGCGGCGCCGGCGCCGGACTGGCCGGGCGGGTTCACAACCGTTCCCCTAGCCACAACCGGGGCGTGCCCTAGCATGGGCGGCGGCGCAGCGGGCGCGGGGCCGCCATGGCGGGGGAACGAAACGACCGGCCACGGGCGAAAGCGTGGGCGGCGGCGGTGGCCGGTGCCCGCCGGCGCGCCGGGTTTGCATGGCCGCAGCGCGCCGCCGCGCGAACCGCCCGCCTGCGAGCCATCCTGTCCGAATGGGCGCTGGCCGAAGTCGCGCCCGGCCGCCTGCTGCCCTGGCTGCCGGTGGCGTTCGGTTTCGGCATCGTCCTCTACTTCACCGCCGAGCGCGAGCCGGCCTGGTGGGCGGCCGCGGGCGCCGCGCTGGTCGGCATCGCGCTGGCATTCGCGACGCGCCGCCGCGGCATCGCCTTTCCCGTTGCGCTCGGCTTCGCCGCGGTCGCGGCCGGCTTTGCCACCGCCACCTTGCAGACCCTGCGCATCGCGCATCCGGTGCTGCGGTTTCCGGTCGCGAGCGCAACGCTCGGCGGCTTCGTCGAGGTGCGCGAGGAGCGCGCACGCAGCGATCGGGTGGTCATCCGCGTGCAGCATATCGAGGGCGCACGCATCGCCGAACCGCCCGACCGCGTGCGCGTGGCGGTGCGCAAAGGCAGCGCCCCCGCGGTCGGCAGCTTCGTCGAACTGAAGGCGCATCTGTCGCCGCCGCTCGCGCCCCTGCGCCCCGGCGGCTACGACTTCGCGCGCGACATGTATTTCCAGCGCATCGGCGCTTCCGGCTATGCGCTCGGCAAGCTCAAAACCGTGGCGCCGAAAGCGCAGGCCGGATTCTGGCTCGGCTATGCCGCGCGCGTCGAAGCCATGCGCGAGGGCATCGACGACCGCATTCGCGCGGTGCTGGCCGGCGATGGCGGCTCGATCGCCTCGGCATTGATCACGGGCAAGCGCGATGCGATCAGCGCGCCGGTCAACGACGCGATGTATGTGTCGAGCCTCGCCCATGTGCTGTCGATATCGGGCTACCACATGGCGGTGGTGGCGGGGATCGTGTTCTTCTTCGTGCGCGCCGCGCTTGCGCTGGTGCCGGCGCTCGCGATCCGCCGGCCGATCAAGAAATGGGCGGCCGCGAGCGCGCTCGTCGCCGCCGCATTCTATCTCGTGCTGTCGGGTGCCGAGGTCGCGACGCAGCGCTCCTTCATCATGATCGCCATCGTGCTGGTCGGCGTCATCGCCGACCGGCCGGCGCTGACGTTCCGCACGCTCGCCGTCGCCGCCTTCCTGGTGCTGCTCTTGGCGCCGCAGGCGGTGGTGCATCCGAGCTTCCAGATGTCGTTCGCGGCGACGTTGGCGCTGATCGCGGCCTATCAGCACGGTCTGCCGTGGCCGGCCCATACGGACGCGTCGCTCGGCGCGCGGGTGGCGCTGTGGGGCGGGCGCGAGATCGCCGGGCTCATTTTGGCCTCGCTGGTGGCGGGCATCGCTACCACGCCCTATGCCGCGTACCACTTCCATCGCCTGGCGCCCTATGGCGTGCTGGCCAATCTGCTCGCCATGCCGGTCGTTTCGGTCGTGGTGATGCCGATGGGAATTCTCGGCGTCCTGACGATGCCGTTCGGTTTCGACGCGCTGTTCTGGCACCTGATGGGCCGCGGCATCGACTGGATGATCGCGGTGGCGCTGTGGGTGGCGAGCCTGCCGGGCGCGGTCGGCCGCATCCATGCCTTCGGCACCGGCCCGCTGCTGATCGGCACCGCCGGGCTGCTCATCATCTGCCTGTTGCGAAGCCCGTTGCGCTGGAGCGGCGCGGCGCTGGCGATCGTCGCGAGCCTATGGGCGCTGGCGACGCCGCGGCCGGACATTCTGGTGTCGGGCGAGGGGCAGGCGGCAACCTTCCGCGGCGCCAACGGACGCCTCAGCATCCTGCACAGCGGCCGCGATACTTTCGCGGTCCGGGAATGGCTTGCGGCCGACGCCGACGCGCGCTCCGCCAAGGATGCCGGCCTGCGGGCGGGCGTGACCTGCGACGAGATCGGCTGCCTCGGCCGGCTTGCCGATGGGCGCCGTGTTGCCATGCCGCTGAGCGCGGAAGCCTTCGCGGAGGATTGCGCGCGCGCCGCAGTGGTGATCAGCGCGCGCGAAGCGCCCGGGCCCTGCGCCGCGCTGCTGATCGACCGTACAGCGTGGCGCGCCGGGGGCGCCACGACCCTGCGCTGGACCGGCGATGGATTCGAGCGGATCGTCGCGCGCCCGCCGGGCTACGATCGGCCGTGGGCGCGAGCGGTCACTGCTTCGCCGGCACGAGCGTCCGCGCGGCCGACGGCGCGCGATGCCACGCCGAGGCCGGAGAATTTGGAGGCGGGTGATTGATCTCTGCTGTCATGCCCGCGAAAGCGGGCATTCCGTACGCCGCAGCGCCCGAAATTAATCGCAACCCCGGGATTACCGGATTACCCGCTCGCGCCTGTGCTCGGGCCGGCCGAAGGCCGGACCCGGCTGCGGGTGATGACAGCCGCGTATGTTCAATAGCGCCTGAACAACCCGGCCAGCTTGCCCTGAATGCGCACGCGGTTGGGCGGCAGGATGCGCACCTCGTAGGACGCATTGGCCGGCTCCAGCGCGATCGAAGCGCCGCGGCGGCGGAAACGTTTCAGCGTGGCTTCCTCGTCGTCGATCAGCGCCACCACGATGTCGCCGGTCTCGGCCGTCTCCGACCTGCGGATCAGCGCGATGTCGCCGTCGAGAATGCCCGCCTCGATCATCGAATCGCCGCGCACTTCGAGCGCGAAATGCTCGCCGGCGGAGAGCAGGTCGGGCGGCATGTTGATGACGTGGCTGCGCTGCTGGATCGCCTCGATCGGCGTACCGGCGGCGATGCGGCCCATCACCGGCACCGCGATCGGGCGGCCGCCGCCCTCGTCCTCGATGTCCGGCGTCGGGGCCGCGCTGGTGGCCCGCACGCGGCCGAGATCGCCCTCGATCACGCTCGGGGTAAAGCGCCGGCGGCCGACGCCCAGGCCGTGGCCGACCGAATCGGGCAATTTGATCACCTCGATGGCGCGCGCCCGGTTGGGCAGGCGGCGGATGAACCCGCGCTCCTCCAGCGCCGTGATCAGCCGGTGGATGCCCGACTTGGAGCGGAGATCGAGCGCGTCCTTCATTTCGTCGAAGGACGGCGGTACTCCGGCCTCGGTCAGGCGCTCGTGGATGAAGCGCAGGAGTTCGAACTGCTTGCGGGTCAGCATCTAATTCTCCCCGGCTTGGCCGCCGCCGATAAGGCTGTGCCAGAAACAAATCATGAACGAACACTATATGTTCGATATGTGTTCCGCAACCATTTAATTTCGGGTGAAAAAGTCGAAAGGCCGCTACAGGCCCAGCTTAAGGATGACGCAGGGTGAACCGGCGGGGGCGGCCGACGCGAAAGGTTCCCGAATCACGAGGCAGCCGGCGCGTGCCAGCGGCGCCATCAGGGAACTGTCCTGGTTGGGCAGCGGCGTGGCGACCGGGCCGTCGGGCCCGAGTTCCAGCGTCGCCCGCAGATAGTCGGCGCGCTCGTCATTGGGCCCGA
>Ga0182748_1001369_pt1 | contig 23977 bp, 22 predicted proteins | sample eDN3rd37CKraftOP_FD_128877 | JGI IMG/M metagenome (GOLD analysis project Ga0182748, IMG submission 128877) | Enriched Organic Plus compost microbial communities from Emeryville, California, USA - eDNA 3rd pass 37_C Kraft OP (version 2) (version 2) ...
AGCAGACGCGCACCCGTTGCCAATTGCTGGTGCTGGTGTCCGGCATGCTGCGGCTGGTGCTGGTCCTGAGCGCCGTCGCCCTCGTGCTGCTGCCCTTCGGAGAAAACCCCGGCGACTGGCTGCAGCGCCGGGTGGGCTTCCTGACGATGGGTTTCAAAGTGGGCGAAGCGCAGATCAGGCCCGCGGCCATCGTATCGACCATGATCGTGCTGGTGGCCGGGGTCTATGCCGTCAAGGTATTGAGGTCTTGGATATCGGACCAGTTCCTGCCCGTGACGCGGCTGGACGAAAGCATGCGCACCTCGGCCGCCAACCTGGTCGGCTACCTGGGCTATTTCGCCGTCGTCATGATGGCCATTTCGTCGCTGGGCATCGGCCTGGAGCGCATGGCGTGGATCGTCAGCGCGCTGTCGGTTGGCATCGGGTTCGGGCTGCAGGCGGTGGTGCAGAACTTTGTCTCGGGCGTGATTCTCGTGGCCGAGCGGCCCATCAAGGTGGGCGATTGGGTAAGCCTGGACGGCGTCGAGGGCAATGTGCGCAAGATCAGCGCCCGCGCGACGGAGATCGAAATGTTCGATTGCTCGACGATGATCGTGCCGAATTCAGAGTTCATCACCAAGAAGGTGCGCAACGTGACCATGGCCAATCCTTTGGGTGTGGTGACGCTCAAGTTCAACATGCCGCTCGACGTCAATGCCGACCTCGTGCGCGACATCATGAAGACGGCCATGGATACGCAGCCCGAGGTGCTCGACAAGCCCGCGCCGACGGTCACGCTGGAGACTTTCAACGAGGCGGTGCTGACGTTTTCGGCAAGCTGCTATGTGTCTTCGCCGCGTCATGTCGGCACGGTGCGCAGCGAACTTATGTTCGAGATACTGGGCGCGCTGCGCAAGCGGGACATCAAGATGCACGCCATACCTCCGGTCGATGACACCGCATCCGTCCCGACAGGCAGCGCCGCGCCGCCGCCGGGTACGCCGCCGCTTTAGGCGGGCTGCATATCGCGGGAGCCTGAGCCGGTCTGGTCTGGGCTGTGGGACGGCTGGACTGGGCAGGACTGAAAGGGACTGGCCCAGCGCTGACCGCCACCTGTTTGAATCCCGGTGGACTCACAGCAGCGCATTGATTTCCTCCAGCGCCTGCAGGCCGCCCATGGCCAGGCTGACATGGCCGGCATTGCCATGAATGGCCGCATCCCGCGGATTGATGCGTATGACCGGAGCGCGGTGTTCGAATGCAACCCGGTGCGTGAAGTCGCGGGCGGTCGAAACGGCGGTGCCTGCGCCGACCTCGATCACCAGCAGGCGATCGGCTTCATGCAGCCAATGGTCCAGCCTTTTCAGTTGAGACGCGGAGCGGCGCTCGAGCCAATCGCCGTCGCCGAACATCAGTATGTTCGGCCTTGCCAGCCCGCCGCAATGGGGGCAGCGGGGCGGCTCGTTGAGCAGCAGGCATTCCTTTTCGTTGATCTCGGGCATGAAGCCGTCGGCGGGCCAGATCTCATCGCTGCAGGCTTCCAGGCATTGCAAGTAATGGATGGAGCCGTGGCACTCCGCCACCAGCTTGTCCTCGAAGCCCGATTTCTGGAAATGTCCGTCGACATTGGTGGTCAGCGCCATGTAGCCGCAAAGGCTGTTCTCGCCCCAGCTCCGAAGAATGTCATAGCCGGCGTGGGGAATGATGCGCCGATAGAGGCCGAGGCGATGCCCGTAAAAGCCCCAGGCCAGCTCTGGATTCCGGCGAAAGGCATGGGGCGAAGCAATCGAATAGAAATCGATTCCCGCATCTCCCAGCGCCGGATAGGCCCGCCAGAAGCCCTGGTTGCCGCGAAAATCCGGCAGCCCCGAATCCACTCCCATGCCCGCGCTCGTGACGAACAGCAGCATGTCGGCGCCTTCGATCAGGCGGGCGGCTTTGCGTAAAGCATGGACGGAGGGTTGGCCGGGTTGCCGCATGACGTTATTTGAATGCTTCCTGCGATGAAGTCCGTGTTTTCCACCCGGGAGCTTTATGCGCTGGGCGCTGGTGCTCTGCTGTGGCGTGGTGTCAGATGGAATAGTAACCAAACACCTATGAGAGAAGTCTCGATGGGCTCTATTTTCATTGATTCCATTATTTAACGTATATACAATAAAAAATGAAGATTACGTACGATTGCTTCAAGTGGGCCAAGACGCTTGAAGCGCGTGGGCTGGATATGCGTCGTGCCCATGAAGTGTTTTTCGGTCTGCACTTCACATTGCCGGACGAGCGGGTGTCCTACCCGGAATTGCGCTTCATAACCATTGGCGCTTTGGATGGACGCATGGTCATCGTGGTCTGGACACCGCGTGGCGATGCACGTCGAATCATCAGCATGAGGAAGGCAATTAGTCGTGAGCAAGCGAAATACGCGCAGTACCTGGGTCGATCCCGATGACGCGCCTGAGTTGACGCAGGAGTTTTTTGAGAAGGCGGACTTGTACCAGGGCGACAAGCTGATTAGACGTGGCCGGCCGAAATCAGATAAGCCGAAGGTAGCGGTCAGCTTGCGTATACCACCGGATGTGCTGGCTCAATGGAAGGCCACGGGGGCGGGCTGGCAAACCCGAATGGTAGAGTCATTGAAGCGACATGCGCCTAAAGCATGATGAATCCATGGCGAACCATGGATTCATCATGCTGGCGGAAGCAGGGCCATCGTCCATGTCGGACGAACTGCACGCGCTGTACGAGACCGGTCATACGCCCATTGGAAACACGCGATGGCCCGCACTGTCCTTGCGACGGCGCATCTCTTCCGGGTGATCGAGCCAGTTGGGCCCGCGGTTGCTCAGCAGGAATAGATAGACCAGCAGCGAAGCGAAGGTCAGAACGGTGACATAGATGATGAACATAGGCACGTGGCCCGTCTTGAGGGCTGCCGAGTAGAGCACCGGCGCCGTGCCGCCGAAGGCCGAGTTGGCGATGGCGTAGCCGAATCCGACGCCCAGGGCGCGCACGTGGGTGGGAAAAAGCTCGGCCTTGACCACGGCGTTGATTGAGGTGTAGCCCGTCAGAATGACGAAGCCCACGGTGAGAATCGCAAACGACAGCAGGGGATTGGTGGTTTGCGGAAGCACCGTGAAAATGACCCACGTGAACAGCGTGCCGCCGATGCCGAAGAACACCAGCAGTGTGCGCCGTCCGATGCGATCTGAAATAAAGCCTCCGATGGGTTGCAGCACCACCAGGATGGCCAGCGCGACAAGCGAAATGACGGACCCCATGACCGGGCTGCTTTGTGCGAAACTTGCCTTGATGATGTTGGGTCCATTGATGGAGTAAGCGTAGAAGGCAACCGTTCCGCCCATGGTAACCAGGAAGCAGGCGGCCAATTCCTTCCAGTAATTGCGCACCAGCTCGACCATGGAACCCGATTCTTTGTCTTTCTTGGCCGTCTTGATGGCCTCCTGGCTCATGGATTCGTCCATGGTGCGACGCATCCACAGCACGATGAGCGCGCCGACCCCGCCGATGGCGAATGCGAGGCGCCAGCCCCAGTCGCCGATATGCTCTTTCGAGGTGGCCAGCAAGAGGGCCAGAAACAGGGCCTGAGCCAGCACGTGTCCGCCTACCAGCGTGACGTAGTGAAACGAGGCCAGAAAGCCGCGATGCTTGGGGACGGCAGCTTCGCTGAGATAGGTGGCCGAAGTGCCGTACTCTCCGCCGGTGGCGAAGCCTTGAACCAGCCGGCACAGAATCAGAACCACCGCGGCCCAGCCGCCAATCGAAAGGCGTGTGGGGGTGATCGCAATGACGAACGAACACAGCGACATGATGGACACCGACAGAGTCAGCGCCGCGCGACGCCCCTTGCGGTCGGCATAGCGGCCAAAAAACCAGGAGCCGACAGGCCGCATCAGGAAGGTGAGAGCAAAAATGGCCCAGATGTAAACGTCGGCGTTTTTATCATCAGGGCTGAAGAAATGGTGCTCGAACGAGGCGGCAAATACCGAGTAGACATAGACGTCGTACCATTCGACCAGGTTTCCGGAGGAGCCCTTGATGGTATTGGAAACCGAGCGGCGTAAATCGGACGGTAGATGGGATGCGTCAATGTCTGCCATATCGTCTTCCTGAGAGGGAGTAAATGCTGAGTGGAGCATGCCGTAGTTGACATTTTCCTGAACGATATTGCCGTGTAGTGGAAAAAGTAAATGCCAACCTGCAAAGGTTGGCATAAGTGTTTGATATGTATACCGACAGCGGTTTCCGGGCTCAGTGCGCGACCTTGCAACCAGCATCAAGCATTCGTATCCAATTGCTTGCCCCGGCTCCAGGGCGAGGGTCGCGGCTACCGGACCGGCGGTTGCGCAAGGCGCTCGGCGCCGTCCCGCAGCGCCGCGAGCTTCATCCACGTTACAGCCGGATCGATCTTGCCATAGTTGGCGAACGTTCCGAATCCGCAGTCGGTGCTTGCCAGCACCCGGTCTTCGCCCATGAACGCCACATAGCGCTCGAGCCGCTGCCGGATCAACTCGGGATGCTCGACATAGTTCGAGCAGCTATCGATCAAGCCTGGGGCCAGAATCTTGTCGTCCGACAGCTTGGCGTCGCGCCAGATCTCCCATTCGTGCTCGTGGCGGGGGTTCGCGGCCTCGAACAGGATGGTTGACGGCCGGGCGGCCAGGATCGGGCCGATGACTTTCTCGAGGGCGATGTCGCAATGGTGCGGGCCCTCGTAATTCCCCCAACAGATGTGCATGCGCAGCTTTTCCGAAGGGATGTTGCGGGTGGCCGCATTGAGCGCTTCGACGTTCTGCCAGGCACGCGCGATGAACTCCGGCTCGCTCAGGCTTTGAAAGCCTGTGTGAGCCGCCATCGCCAAGTCCGGGCAATCAAGCTGAAGATCGAAGCCCGCGGCGACGATAGCTTCGTATTCGGGCCGCATCGCTTCGACCAGGTCGGCCAGATAGGCCTCATGCGTCGAGTAATGCTGGTTCGGCTGGAAGGCGGTTACCAGGCCGGGGGATGCCGCGTTCATGAAGCCGCGGCCGCCGCGGCCATGCTGCTCGATAGCCGATTTGAAGCGGCGGATGTCGGCCAGGCACGGTTCGAGCGTGCGCAGCTTCACCGGGCCGACGCAGGCGGCCCGCACGAATTCCTGGCTTCCCATGATGGCGCTGAGCTTCTTCCTCAGGTCGGGGAAATCGGCCAGATCCTTTGCGGGCGTACGGTCGACGTGGCCGCCGAAGCCCTCGAGCCGCTCGGTGATGTACGTGGCATAGCCGACCTTGCCGAGCTCGCCATCGCTCATGACGCCCACACCGGCCTCGACCTGCTTCTGCACGGCATGATCGATCGCCGCCTGGACGATCTGCTCAAAGTGCCCGGCGTCGACCTCTTGGCCGTGATCACGCGCAAGCAGCAATTGCGCCAGTTCTTCACCACGGGGGAGACTGCCGACATGGGTGGTCAGGATAGGCATCACGGTCCCTTCATGTTTTTATGAGAAGACGCTAGTTTATCCAAGTATTCAGACCGTAGGCAGGCGCTTTTGCACACGCGCCAAGCCCGCTTCGCCGCCCGGCGCGATACGCCATGTTCGTGCCGCTACCGTCGTGTTGCGCCGGGTGCGGTAGCTGGGCAATTGCAGCACGGCGGCGTCCGGCTCGGCTTGCAGCAACCGTCCGCTGACGGCCATGCCATCGCTGAACTCCACCATCAGCTCATCGCCCGCGCACAGGCTGGATTCGCCAGGAGCGTCGAGGCTGCGCAGCAAGGCGCCCGGGTAGAGGTGGGTGTTATTGGCAGAGAAACGCCAGAGCATAGAGCCTCCGCTAGCGTTGGACATGCCATTAACGTAACCGATTTATGGGCGTCGGCGATGTAAGCAACGGTGTTTGATGAGCGCCCATCTCCTGTCAATGGGGACGAAACGAAATCGATTATGAAACTACCGCTGCTCAGAAGCATAGAGTGTTCGGTTGATATGCACATATAATGTATTGGAATGCATGCGCATATATTGTGCCAACTCTAAGGAGCCGAACATGCTGACCGCACGTAGTCCTCGCAGCGGCACCAAACGCGCAACCAATGTATCGCTGGCCGACGACTTGCTCTCCGAGGCCAAAGCCCTGCATATCAACATCTCGCAAGCGGCTGAAGCGGGCGTCGCACAGGCCATTGCACGCAAGCGCTCAGAGCTCTGGCTGGCCGAAAACCAGGAAGCCATAGAAAGCTCCAACGCCTTCGTTGAAAGACATGGCCTCCCGCTGGCGAAATACAGGATGTTCTGATGGACCGCTACAACGCCTACCCCAATCCGTCAGGCTCGGGGTATCTCGTCAATGTCCAAGCGGACATCATGCAGCCATTCAATACGCGAGTTGTCATCCCGTTGCTGCCGCTGAGCGAGGCGCCCCAGCCGGCGAAGACGCTCAACCCTTTGTTCGATATAGACGGTGTTCAGCACGCGATGGTGACGCAGTACATGGCAGCGGTCCCGGCCAAGGAACTCAAAAGCGTCGCATTCAGCCTTCAACATCGGAACGATGAAATCGTTGCCGCCATCGACTTTTTATTTCACGGATTTTAGCGGGCAAGGTGGGAGGCCCGCAGCCGGCCCCTATCGAACTGTCCGCTGCCGCCCCAGGGCGATATGGTCGGCGCGAAGGCAACGACAGTTCATGTCTGGTGAATGGTCATCCCCCGTTCGGAAATTTCGGACACAAGTCGGACACGAAGCAAAAACAGGGGTGTAGATAATGGAAAAGGGCTTAGAGACCCCTCTCTAAGCCCTTGATATTCTTTGGTGGCGCATCCCTGATGCTGGGATTTTTTCTGATATTGAACAAAATACGTATTATTTTCAATGCTTTACAAGCTGCTTGCCGCTAGTGTACCAGGGTTGTGTGCCAGCTTGACGACGAATCGATTACGAATTCGAGCGTTTTCTTTTGAGGCTGTGAGAAACGGCTTCAAGTAATCGCTGAGCCAATTCCGAGGAGTTGTTTCTCGAACTCTTCCGACGAAGTCATCAAATTGATGGTCTTGAAACGCATGCGATGACCCTGTATATCGATATGGGCGTCCAGCGTCTCGCCAAACTGTGGGTGCAGTAACATACCTTCACTACGCATTCCTTGAGCTTGTAACGCTGCTTCTTGTGTTCGCAAGTAGGTATATAACTGGTACAGGTAACCGCTGCGTAGCACTTCTTCCCGGTATTGTGTGGCTCCAAATACTTGATTGAATTTGGTGTCTATCACTAGTTTACGTTTCCGGCCGGTGTGCACCAGTTCGATGTCCGTTTGCATGCCGGGAAGGTGCGCGATGATAGTGTCACTGGCTTGGTCTATTGGCCATCGGAGTTTGCGGCCATGTTGGACTTGCCATCCTAGAGGTTGGAGTTGTATGCGTAAGGCGTTAGCCACGGCTTTTTCAAACAGCTTGCGAAGTAAATGTACATCCGTATCCGCTGCCACTGCGTGGGAATTCCCCTCACGTTCGCTAGGTATTAGGGCTTCGAATACCATCTTCGCCAAGCCCACCATCAGTAAATCCGCGGCCTCGTTGCGGCCGACTTGGTCGGTAGCCAGGGCTGCACGCGAAGGTTTGTGGGCAGACACCGCCATGCGTCCTAAAGTCTGTGAAAGAGAGCGGCATTCATGTGCAACCTCTGGTACAGATACCTTACGCGCCAAATAGTCGAGTGCTGCACGCACAAGCCGATTACGCGGCGTGTCCATTGTGTGCTCATCAAAACGACAAGTGACACGCCCTTGTTCCAGACGTTGCTTCGCTGCTGTGTCCAACACATCGATACGCCCGCGCACCCGAGAAAGTACGCCACGTCTGGTCTGGTACCCACGGCTCAAGTTACGTCGCATCCGCTCCTGTACGACACGTACCAACAGCCGAGCGAGTAGCTCAGGCAAATCTCTGGCCGTCTCAGTTTCCGTGTTGAGTGCATCTCTGAAGCGTACCAAATCTGCCGCATACAGAAAAAGCAGCCAAATGTTGCGCAGTGGAATACGTTCCGCCATGGACTCAACCGTTCTCAAGCAGGCGCTTTATAGTCTCATCCGCCCGTTCGGGTGCGTCAAACCAGTACTCATGTAGCAAGGGGCCGATTTCCGAGTGCACTACTTCGGCGAACCATTCTCGAGCATCGGTTACGGCGTCATGCGGCGTCACATACGCATGACCAATCTGAAATTGTGGCCCCAGCGCACGGTCTGCGGCCACCTCCTGATTCAATGCTTCCATGAGGGTCTTGATGCGTGAACTTTCCTCAGTATCAATACCTTTGGAGCTACACCATTGTTGCCAGGCGCTGTTCAAGTTGGGAATGAGATTCACAAAGGCAAAGCGTCGACGCAAAGCTAAATCGACCAACGCGAGCGAACGGTCGGCGACATTCATCGTGCCAATCACGTATAGGTTATCGGGGACGTAAACTTTTTCACCGAGAGACTTGGAGTACGCCAGTTCCATAGCCTCCGCGCGTGAGCGTTTGCTGGACTCTAGCAGCGTCAGCATCTCGCCCAGCACTTGGGCGGGGTTGCCACGGTTAATTTCTTCAATGATGAGCACATGTTCCAAATCCGGCTGCGCCCTGGCTGCTTCCACCACCTGTAAGAACAGGCCATCGGTCAGCACTAAACGTCCATCGCTTCCCGGGCGGTAACCTCGCACAAAATCTTCGTAGGACAAAGACGGATGGAACTGCACCACTCGCAATTGCTCATCAGGTACATTTTTCTGACCAATTAGAGCCTTGGCCAGACGTTTCGCTAACCAGGTTTTTCCGGTTCCTGGCGGGCCTTGCAAAATCAGATTTTTCTTGTCAGTCCAGCGCTTGAGGATGCTAGCCAATTCTTGCTCCGGGACAAAGCTTCCCTCAGCCACAATATCGGCAATGCCGTAAGCGGGAATCGGCGGTATCTGTTCCATTTCAACGGATTCGTCGTTGCTTTCGTCTGTGAGTGTCGTGCTTGGTGCAATATTGCCGGCATCCGAAAACCGTTCGCGCCAGTAGGGTTGTGCCATAAAGTAGGCATAGTCTTGTGGTGCGTTGTCAAAAGTAAACGCTACCAGATGAAGGGCAAGCCCTTCATCCTCAACACGCGCACGAGTGATGGTCGCGCGATAAGTATAGAAGTACCATTCCTTGGGCTCGGCCAGGGGTTCCCACGCCACATCCACTGTCCGACCATCACCATGATTGTGCGTGACCGTACCCACCGCTTTAATTTTCATGGCACTGACCGTCAGCCCGTGGTTGTCAAAAGGCGTACCATGCTTGCGCGCGAATGAAGCCTTGATGGCTATACGGTCGCCAGGCTTAATGTTGCGTACCTGCTGAGTGAATTTTTCTTCGTAGCCGTTTTGCCAAATGCCTTCTTCGAGAAAGCGGGGTGTTTGGTCGCCCTCGCCATCCCCCCACATCGCACCAACAAACCAGTATTGCGTATTGTCAGGCTGGACATTGCCCTCTGGAGCGGCTACCTCTTCCTCATGTCCCTTGAATTGGGTGGCCACACTTTTAAACAGCGCCACAGCCTCGGCGTCAGTAAGCTCTGCTGATTGCTTGCCCTGTTCGGTCAAAGCCCACACACCTCGTTCGGGCGAGTACATCCAACCCGCCTTGGTCATGTAAAACCGAGCCCACGCAGCTCGGTTTTCAAAAGTGGGGCGACCGTTCTGATTGACCTGCGCCTTGTCATCTGTTGAAAGGCCCTCATGCTCGGCAATGTAGTCATACACCTGCCGGGGGGTAGCTTGTCCGCCAAAGTGTAGTAATGCACGACGAACAGGTTGAAAATAGCTAACGAACTGCGGAGCGCCTTCTATTTTGGTGTGAAATACGGACATAGTATTCTGCCACTCCTATGCTTAGCTGGCCGCGCAGGCTTTGATGGTGTTGGGAAAAGCCTGAGTTGCGAATATAAATTTTTGTATACGGAGCGAAGTTACCACATGTGGGGAATGTGCTTGAGAAATGGGTTTAAGCAGAGCTACGATAAGGTCGTTAATCGTTGCCTCCATCGACTTTTTTTCTTGGTTTCTGAGTTGGCAACAGGGGACCATGTGCACTATCGATATCGCTCACGTAGCGTCTTTGCTCGAAGAGTTAGTTCGTAGTCTGGAGAAAGAGCAGGAAGATGAGGTCGTTATAGTCGAAAATGGGCGATTGTCGACCATAGCAGCCAATAAAAATCAATAAAAACTATCAACAAATACAACTAATAATAAAAAACTATTGAATCAGACCTTATACGCTATGTCGGAGGAGAGGGCTCGACACCCCGCGTCCGACCTTGGCGTCAAGCGGGTGTTCATGGGCGCAACCTGAGAGTCGCGGTTAGAGGGTGAACGGCGAGATGTGTACGTCTCGAATAGTCTGACCGTGCGTAAGCGTGTACATGCGACTTACGTGCCGACGGCGATGGCTGGCACCGTAGTCCAGAAACGCAACGGCGAAACTCGGCACCCCTGCTGCATTGGCGGGTAAGGGGGGAGTTTCACCTTTCCAGCTCAAGCTTCACCATAGTCCAGATTTTCCTTCGGACGCTTTCTTAAACATGAGTTATTGCGATGTTTCCTTCTAACGTTATTAGAAGGAATTTAGGCTTTGGACGCCAAAGCGAATTGAAGACTACTAGGCAATAGCGCAAGCGCACGTCACCTGATTCATGAAAAACGCCCGCCAATTGGCGGGCATACCCGTCCTTGCTTCTTCAACTCCTCGCACGCCTGACGAACCTCGTTCAGCGTAACCCCGGGTCGACCGCGTCGTTTCTCTGATGTCCTCTTCTCCATCTATGCCTCACGTACTAACAATTGTTAGTACGTGTAGCTATCCAATTCGTAACGGGTTTTCCTTGTTAACAGCTGTAGCAACGCCAGCCTAAAGTTGTTGATATTCTTGGATTTTGCTCCACATTTCCGGGGTCACATCAGTCCAGCGCACCACGTTATAACCAGCGCTCCAACGCTTCCAGACGTAATCAGTGTCAGCGTCAGAGCCTGGTTCTCCTACTAGCTGGTATATCCGTCCGCTTTGTGTAACAGCCATTGCTGCTTGATAGTCGATTAACATCACTGTAGAGCTAACACGTCCACCGAAAAGACCTTCACCGCCGCACAGATGGCGACTTCCGTCTTCGAGTTGGAAGACTCGCCATGGACGTAGAAAAACGACGGGTTCAATCCTCGCATCAGCAGGACGGCGAATCGGCATATTGCTTCCCTCTTTCACGTCAAAAGGGAAATCATGTCCTGTAACGTCGCAAGTACGCCAACGTTTTCGATTACGAAATCATCGCATACCTGGATGGGGAATTTCGTAATCGAAATTTCTTGCAAAGTGTCGAGTCAATCGAGAAGCTGGTGGATTAAGAAACCCATGCGGAAGGCGGTACTGTGACAACCAAACGTCCCGGCAAATCAAGAATTTCTTTTTTATATATTCCTTGCGCCAGAAGGAACGATGAGCGCAGCTGGGAACTGCGCTTTGATTCCACATCCGAGGAACCCGTGGTCGTTCTTCGAGGCCAGACAGGATACTTTGACCAGTATCTGCCTCTCGTCCGGCTTGCGCGAAGGTATCCTATTCGCTACATACTGTGCACGACCGCGCTCCGAGAGCTCGAAAAGATGCCTCGCTCCCTGCGACCGTATGTCATTCCGGAGCCCATGCCATTTACAAGCCCCGATATTTTTGGCGTATTCACATTGCGCCACAAGAACTTGGAAGACAGGGTTAGGCACTACGCGCAAAGCCATTATCTAGAACGATGGCTACTCATCGACAGCACGTATGAACGTCGTGACATAGTCACATCGGAATACACATCACTCGCATGCGACCCAGTTGAAGGCCTGGGGAACAGCAAGTTGCTGGCGCGCATCACGGAATGGCTGTGTTGCTCCCTGAAACGTCATCAACCTCTTAGCGTGCCGTTATACCGAATTATCTCGAAGGGGGATAATTATACCGTTCGTTAATAATTTTTTTAAATCAATAGGTTATAGAGATTTTTGTGCGTGCAACCAGATATTCAGTCATACCGCAGTCGAGTCACCTCGAACAAACCGTCGTCTACCAGCGCTTCCCCGGCAAGCCTCCGTGACAGGGCCCACCATGAAAGGACGGCCATATAGGGGATGGGTCGCAGCAGCTTTCTCTTTGTCGTACTGTTGCAAATGAGGCCCTTTGAACTCCACCTGTGCAATTCCGTCACCCGTGGTTCGGCCGTTGACAGCGATAACGAAATCAGGGAAAAAGCCACGCCCAGTAGACCACTTGTACAACGCGACGGAAGATGGTTTTTGAGACGGGTTGCGGTGCCATCACAGCACATCGGGTGGAACTATCGATGCCGGCTCAGTCAGACGGTTCGAGGCCCCTTCGTACAACCGTTGTAGTGGTATCCGTACTATACGATTTGTGCGCTCGGAAAGATAATAACGAGTGGGGTCGTAAAACCTCGCACTGTGCTTTTATCTGCAACTATGTAAATGAACGGCGTGAGGATGCTATGCCATTTCGTTTTCTTCCTAAGGGGCGTTCACATTCTGGTCGCTATACGTCTTGTGAACCATTAATAACAGGACACTTATGAGCAGAAATTCAATGGAAATCAATGCTATCAATGCAGTATTTGTCGAAGAGTCCGTAGTCGATGAAACGAAACGGCTCCTAACAGGAGTACTTCATGCATATTTACATTGTCTGACTTTTCCCCTCTCGCCAGGACAAGTCGGTAACCTTTGCAGAAGAGTCGGAATATGGCCTATTCCTTCCACGCCAGCTCTTCAGCTGAAGTCGTTACAGATATTTTCGGCACGGGCGCTTCCATATTTTAATCAAGCGTCGAGCACGAGTGCGGATAAAAGGTTTTTAGAATGGTGTGAATGTCTGCAACATTCCAATAGTGACGGTGCCCACCAATTGGCATTGCAATTGGGATTTTGGTCATATGGAGATTCTCGCAGTCTTGGCGTCTATTAATTTTTGAGCCCCGGATTACGGGGCTCAGTTACTTTAATAACTTAGAAGTAATCGGTCAGTTACGTGATGACCGTCGCCGGACTGGTCTGCAAGTTGAAAACGCTTGAGCATGGACGAGCCGAGACGGATACTTATTTCCCGCTCGAAAAGGCCTTCCGGCATTGAAAGCTCTACAGTTCTGGTACCAGATTTTTTTGTTCCATCGATACTTAGCGCTACACGAACGCCGCGGCTTTTGCAGTCCTGAATCACGGAAAGCAGGCGCGGTAAGCTGAAGCTTTGAGCTCCATAGATTATGGTTTGACTATCCACATATGGCGGGTCCATGTAGACCATGTCTCCCGACTTAGCGCGATTCAATATACTTTCAAAGTCCTCATGGACGAACATTGAATTTCTGGTGCGTGCGGCCCAAATACGCGCCCGCTCTGCGAACTTTTCCGGGCTCATCGGCCGATGCGGGCCGCATGGAGTACTCATGTACCCATCTGCCTTTCTGAAACGCACGACACCACCGTAGCAGACACGAGAAAGAAATAGTAGGTCGGCCCCGTTGGGGCTAAGGTTGTAGGCTGCTTTCACGTGTTCGTAGGCTTCCTTCTTCCCCATGGTTGCGATTAGAGCGTATCGGTCCGTGTACCAGTTGATTACTTCATCTGCATTTTTTTGAAGTTGCTGCCAAATCTCGATTAGAGGCTTGAAAATATCACTCGCAACGGCGCTTCGTGGCGCTAGTGTTGCCAGCACGGCGCCGCTACCCAAAAATGGCTCAAAGTAGGTGCCGTAGTCCGTCGGGAAGTAGCTAATAATCTCTTCGGCAAACTTTTGTTTATTACCAATCCACTTCAGTAGTTGACCTTTAAGTGGCGGGGCAAGGCTCTGGTCGTCGAACTCAAATATCTCTTGGTGGTATATTGGGCCGTCCGCAATTTCTTTTACTTTTAGAGACATAGGGTACAGAGTGAGAGCAGATGTTCGATTTCAGAAACAAGGAAAGGCCTTTTGGGCACATGTACGTAGTATAAGCGAGGCGTTGGGTTATACCGACCGAAGCACTAAGAAAATCCGTACTCTGACACAAGATGGTATTCTCAAAGCGTTTAGAAAGTTGGGACTGTCCTCGAGTCACCTCGTGAGCAATGGCGAACTCTCGCCTTTAGGCGCCAACCTATGCTCATATTTTGAGTATCGTGCGGCTGTGCTGAATGACTTTGTCGAGCCGCGCCTGATGAATGCTGACCAGGCTAAAGAGCTTTACGACGAACTTAAGCAAAAGCTTCAACCTTCCCTCGCCGAGACATTGAATAAACAAAGTGGGGAAATGAAACAGGTGGCATACCTGACAGGCCTAGTCAATATGATAGTCGAGAGCGTTGTCGGCGCTGATGGATTCAACTCTAATCCGGGTCAACTGACAACCTTTACTAGCGACCAAATGCCACTTCGCACTCTTTCCCGCAGAGTTGACGGCGCGCTACCCGGCGTGGTGAACCCTATTGCACTGTGGGAAATCAAGGAATACTACTACACGACTACGTTTGGCAGCCGGGTCGCTGATGGTGTTTATGAAACCCTATTAGACGGCATGGAGCTCGAAGAGATGCGCGAGCACGAGGGGCGTAGCATAGACCATGTCCTGATAATTGATGCCCATTTTACTTGGTGGGTGAAGGGTCGTAGCTATCTTTGCCGGATTATCGATATGTTGCACATGGGCTACGTGGACGAAGTAATTTTTGGGCGAGAAGTCAGCGAGAGACTGCCAGCTTTAGCAGTTGAATGGAAAAATATGGCGGAAAACATAAAGGTATTAGCAGAGCCTCAACTGAAGGGAGATGTTGAGGCTGATACCTGACGTGCAAAGCGCTGTGTGTCCTGACTTTCCTAATTCTTCCAGGAAGAACTTCTGCTGGGAGAGGTCCGAGTCGCCGTGCCGTCCGCATTATGACAAAGAACCTTGTTGGCCCGAAAGGCGCTCCGGCAACAGCAACCTGCGTCACGCAAAGTTAACCGATTGTGTGTAACGGTGCCATCGTCTTCGACATTAAGGCGGAGCAAGCTCAGCCCCGAGCTCTGGGCGGTTGGGGAAACATACAGATGGCTCAAGTCTACGCCGTCGAACTTAACCATATCCACCGCTTCAATCAAGGCCTGGTTGCTGAACGTGCGACGACCACCGCTTTTCTTTCCGTAACGGTCGGTCATTCCCTCAAGGGAATGACCCATAAGAACATCGAGAATCGATTCTGAAACACCGCTTTCAATGCCGAAATCCTTCATGTTATGCCGGAATGAATGGAAAGTGTAGCGGGAATCGTCAATGACATGCTCATCCAAGTATTCGTTGAACCACGTTGAAAAGATGGCGGTGTATTGCTGATATTTGTTCAGGCGTAGTTGCGGGAACAGTCGTTCATGCCCCTGTTCGCGTCGGCTGTCTACGAAAGCCTTAAAGCCGATTTTGAGCAGTTCCGGGTGCGCAGGCACTGAGCGCCACGATGCTTCATTTTTCACGAATTGTGTTTCGTCCAGCTCTGTGATGCGTATCCAGAGTCGGTCGCTGCGTAGGGAAATGTCGTTCACGAAGAGTTGGCCAATTTCTTCCATCCGCGCGCCTGTGGTGAGGGCTATCAGTGGTATCCAGAACGCGGCGTCGCCACCGCCTTTTCCAGGGTGCTCGCCACTTGTGAAAACGGGTGTTCTGAATATCGAATTCAGGTGATGCATTTCGAAGGGCTGACGGGCCTCTTTGGCTTGTTTCAGATGATTTTTGGACATCTTGACTTTGAGCCCGAAGGGATTCACTCGGGTTGCAACCGCTTTTTCATCTATTGCTGTCGCAAATATTGCGCGCAGCACAGCAACTTTCTTTTTGACAGTCTGTAAGTTCAGATTTTTTTCTTTGAGGTGCTTCACCCACGCGTCAACGTGCTCCTCAGTGATTTCGGTGGGCGCCAGCTCCCCGTGCAAGGCCTTCCACTGTCCCAATATGCTGACTGCTTCATCGTAGCTTTTTGGGCGTGGTAGTCGTTCTTTTTCCATGTTGCAAGCATGACTTCCCAACTGTCGACCAGGTGAGGCGAGTCGGTCTGAGCTTTGGGCGTAGGAATGTCCGCGCCGCCTTGGCGCTCGATGAGCTGCTTGATGACTTCAATCTCTTTGCGAAGCAGTTCAAACTTGTAATCTTCAAGGACATCGGACGCGGTGGTGAGCGGGCTCAGGCGCTCTGCGTATAGATGAGCCGCCGCGCTGTCTTCGATGATTGCGAGACGTTTGAAGGTTTTTGCCCGCTCAAGACGTTTGAGTTGCTCCTGGAGTTCTTCTGCTTCCGTTTCAAGCGCTACGAAAGCCTCATCCTCCTCTTTTTCGTGGGCGGCGCGTTTGGCTGGGTTTGTGGCGTCCGAAGGGCTTAACTCGTGGGGCAGCAAGGCGTGGCACTGCAATTCGTGCCCGGCAAGCAACGCTTCTTGATACCGGGTTAGCAGCGTTGGAATCATCCAGCGCTCCAGCGGGGCTGTTAGCGCCTCTGGGTCGTTGAAGTCGTTTTGTAATGCTTGTAGCCGCGCAGGGCATGCTTGACGCTTTCATACTGGTCTTCGGCTTCTATGAACAGTTTGTCCACGACGTTCGCAGCCATGCGACAGCGCTGGGTGGCGTCCCGAAGGGCTGAGGTTTGTAAAGAAAAGCGGATTTCGTGGCGGCCAATGGACGCCCGTAAGCGTTTCGGAACGCTGCGCCTAAACCAGTATTGGCTCGATTCCGGGTGGGTAGAAAGGTAGGGCGTATTGTTTAACGACATGTTGAAATTTCCTGTGACTATACGTTCAATGTCGCGGGTTGTTGGGCGGTGTATTCACCAGCCTTCTGTACCAGCTACTTCGTCTAGCAACTTGTCGTTAAACCTAAAATGGAAACCACTTTAAATTAAAAAACCATTGAAAATCAAGCGTTTACATATTTAATGAGCAAAAAAACTGCCCCGCACCTTTCGGTGTCGGGGCAGCTTGCATTCTGGTGGCGCATCCCTGATTCGAACAGGGGACCTGCGGATTATGATTCCGTCGCTCTAACCGGCTGAGCTAATGCGCCAAAGACCAAAACTATACCATATTTTTTTGGCTTGTTTTTCTCTTTTGCGCCCCCAGATAGGGTGGATGAGCATGATACCTTTTTCCATACTCGACCTGTCTCCCATTGCAGAGGGCGGCAGCGCCGCGGAGTCGTTCCGCCACACTTTGGACATCGCCCAGCACGGCGAGCGCTGGGGCTACAAGCGCTATTGGATGGCCGAGCATCACGGCATGCCGGGCATCGCCAGCGCGGCCACGTCCATCCTCATCAGCCACGTCGCGGCGGGTACGTCCTCCATCCGGGTGGGGGCGGGCGGCATCATGCTGCCCAACCATTCCCCGCTGGTCATCGCCGAGCAGTTCGGGACGCTCGAATCGCTCTATCCCGGGCGCATCGACCTGGGCCTGGGCCGTGCGCCGGGTTCGGACCAGACGACGGCTCGGGCGTTGCGGCGCAATCTGGCCGCGAGCGCGGACGAATTTCCCCAGGACGTGCTGGAACTACTGGATTATTTCTCGGACGAGCCGCGCCAGGCGGTGCGCGCGGTGCCCGGCACAGGGCTGAACGTGCCGGTGTGGATACTGGGCTCCAGCCTGTTCGGCGCTCAGCTGGCGGCGGCATTGGGCCTGCCTTATGCATTTGCTTCGCACTTCGCGCCTCAGCAGTTGATGCAGGCCATACAGGTGTATCGCAGCACCTTCCAGCCCTCGCAGTATCTGCAAAAGCCCTATGTGATGCTGGGCTTCAATGTGTTTGCGGCGGACGACGAGGACGAGGCGCACTACCTGGCGTCCTCGTGGCAGCAGTCGTTCGTTAGCCTGCGCAGCGGCCGGCCCATCCGCCTGCCGCCGCCGGTCAAGGGCTATCTCGACAACATCGGTCCGCAGGCGCAGCATCTACTCGATCATGTGCTGTCATGCGCGGCCATCGGCGCGCCCGAGACGGTGGCGCGGCAGCTGCGGGCCTTCATCGACAAGACGGGCGCCGACGAACTGATGATTACGTCGAATATGTTCGAGCACAAGGCGCGCCTGCGCTCGTACGAGATAGCCGCGCAGGTGCGCGAAACGCTATAGACGGGGACTCGGCAAGGCCCTTGCCGTGTGGCGGCGGCCTGGCTTACGACGCCGGCAGCGCCGAGGCGGGCAGCCCGAATATCCGATCGAACGCCAGATTGAACAGAAAGGTGTAGACCAGGAAGAACACGATCAGGCCCAGATCCAGCACGAAGGCCTGCCACAAGGAGATCTGCAGCCACCAGGCGAAGAGGGGCACCAGCGCGATCACCAACCCCAACTCAAACCCGAGGGCGTGGGCGATGCGGCGCATCAAGCCGCGGCCGCGCACCGCCTGGCGGGCTTCCCAGTATTCGAAAAGGGTGTTGTAAACGAGATTCCAGAGTATCGCGATAGCCGATGCGGCCACGGCGGCAACGCTGGCATGCCCCAGTTCCTGCCCGGCAAGCTTGGCCAGGCCGACGCTGGCGATGCCTATTGCGATCAATTCGTACAGCGAAACATAGACGACTTTACGCTTGATACCTTGCACTGCGCTCACTTCCTGAAAACGATGGGCTGAAAAGCCTATCAAAGGGCCGGGCGTGCCGGCCAAACCCATAATGTTAAACAAGTTTTGTCGTGTTTGCTGGCGCATTCGGCATGCAGTCCAATGTCGCTGGGATAGCGTAGCGGAGCCGGCATCTTGGGCTGTGAGCGTCGGCACGAGAGCCGGCGGGCATTGAACGAACAGGATTTCGGACGGCAGGGCGGAACGTTTCGGGCTTTAAAACCGAAAGGCCCCGCCTTCTGGCGGGGCCTTACTGCCTAGTTGGGCAGAGACACTTACGTTCACGTAGTGTAGATGGGCTGCCATGGAGGCAGCGGTCTGCCGGTTAAGCAGTGAGTTCAGAATAGTCGATCCGCCCGGCCAATAGAACTAGGGAAAATACCCATTATTGGCCAATGCGGGAGTTGCGGTTCAGGCAGGGGTGGCGGGGTTGGCTTCCGGGGAGGCGGCTGTCTCTGCCTGCGGGACGGCGGGCACGACTGTCGGAGCGGACTCTTCGTGGGGCGGGCCTCCGAGCCCGGAAAGCGCGGCGCTGAGGCTGTACAGGGGGGCGAAGGACTCGGCCTGGGCCATGGGCCAGGTCACGCGGAAAATGGTCTGGCTGTACTTGCCCTCGAGCAATTCCCCTTTTGCCAGGTCGGGAAACAGGGCGGAAAGAACGCTGACGCGGCTGGCGGAAATGCGGCGCACGATGTGATGGGGGCGCAGGTCGCCCGGATGCTCGACGCCGGCCGCCGCAAGCAATTCGGCCAGGGCCTTGAGGGTATTGCCATGGTAATTGGCGACGCGCTGGGCCTTGTCGCCCACCACCAGGCCTTTCTGCCGGCCGGGGTCCTGGGTGGTGACGCCGGTGGGGCATTTATCGGTATGGCAGGCCTGGGCCTGAATGCAGCCGACAGCGAACATGAAGCCGCGCGCGCTGTTGCACCAGTCGGCCCCCAAAGCCATGGTGCGCGCCATGTCGAAGGCGCTGATGATCTTGCCCGAGGCGCCCAGCTTGATCTGTTCGCGCAGGCCGATGCCGACCAGGGTGTTGTGCACCAGGCGCAGGCCTTCGCGCAGCGGGGTGCCCACATGGTTGACGAATTCGATGGGCGCCGCGCCGGTGCCGCCCTCGGCGCCGTCGACCACGATGAAGTCTGGCGTGATGCCGGTCTTGAGCATGGCCTTGGCGATGGCGAACCATTCCCAGGGATGGCCGATGCACAGCTTGAACCCCACCGGCTTGCCGCCGGAAAGCTCGCGCAGCTTCTGCACGAAACCCAGCAGCTCGACGGGTGTATCGAAGGCGCTGTGCCGCGAGGGGGAGTCGCATTCGCGCCATACCGGTATGCCGCGCGCCTCGGCGATCTCGGGCGTGACCTTGCTGGCAGGCAGGATGCCGCCGTGACCCGGCTTGGCGCCCTGCGACAGCTTGATCTCTATCATCTTGACATTGGGATGAGTGGCCCGCTGGGCGAAGAGCTCTTCAGAGAAGCGGCCTTTCTCGTCGCGGCAGCCGAAATAGCCCGAGCCTATGTTCCAGATGAGATCGCCGCCGTGCATCTCGTGATAGCGGCTGATGCCGCCTTCGCCGGTGTCATGGGCGAAGTCGCCCAGGGCGGCACCCTTGTTCATGGCCATGACCGCATTGGCCGACAAGGCGCCGAAGCTCATGGCCGAGATGTTGAACACCGACAGAGAATAGGGCTGAGTGCAGGCCGGCCCTCCGACGGTGATGCGAAAGTCGCTTTCTTTGGGCCGGGTCGGGTTCATCGAGTGGTTGATCCACTCGTAGCCGTCGCCGTATACGTTTTCTTGGGTTCCGAAAGGGCGCTTGTCTATGGTGCGCTTGGCGCGCTGGTAGACCAGGGACCGGTCCGAGCGCGAGAAGGGCAGTTCGGCGGAGTCCTCTTCCAGGAAATACTGGCGGATCTCGGGCCGGATGAATTCGAATAAGTAGCGCAGGTTGCCGATGACCGGATAGTTGCGCCGTATAGTGTGGCGAATCTGGGTGAGGTCGCGCACGCCCAGCGCGACCAGCGCGCCGAACACTACGGCCGAAACCAGCCACCATGCGCTGACGGCGAAAGTAAGGACCAGGCTGGCCAGAGCGGCGAGGACGACAAGATAGAAAGCGGTATGGCGCGAAACAAAGGACACCGGCGATTCCTTCTTTGGTTGTTCTTAGCCTTACAACCATACCAGAACCTGGTTTCGGGATGTAGTGGGCGCCGGGCGGGCAGGCAAGTGAAGCGGCAAAGGCCCGTCCGGCGCAAAAAAACGAGCCCCCGCCGGGCGGCCGGCGGGGTTGGCTGGAACAGCGCCTCACAGCGCGCAGTGTGCTCGAACAGTCAGGATTTGGACTTGTGTTCCGGCTTGCCCTTGCGTTTGGTCGAGGCCATGTCGTCCAGTTCTTTCTCGCTCATGGACTTGTACATCGACTTCGAAGCGCCTTTCAGCTCGCCCACCTTCATGTCGCCGCGCTTGGCGGACAGCGCCGCGCCGGCGGCTTTCTGTTGGGCTTGGGATTTTGCAGGCATGGTCATCTCCTTACGGGTTCTATGACATTGCTTCATGCAGCAAATCCCATGCCTTGGCATGGCTTTCTTCGACTCATTCCTTGTCGTGGTCCCGATGCGGGCCGCCGTCGAAATCGAGCGGAATCTTCAGGTAGCGCCGGCCGTTTGTCTCGGGCTCGGGCCAGCGGCCGGCACGGATGTTGATCTGGATCGAAGGCAGCAGCAGAGCGGGCGCGGAAAGCGTTTTGTCGCGCTCTGTGCGCATCCGCACGAACTCTTCTTCGGACACGCCGTCGTGCACATGCACATTGCCCTGCCGCTGGGCCTCGACGGTGGTCTCCCAGGCGTAATGGTCGCGCCCCTCGGCCTTGTAGTCGTGGCATACGAACATGCGGGTGGCGGGGGGAAGCTCCAGCAGGCGGCGAATGGACCGGTATAGCGTTTGCGCGCTGCCGCCGGGGAAATCCGCCCGCGCCGTGCCGTAGTCCGGCATGAAAAGCGTGTCGCCGACGAACACCGCATCGCCGATGACATATGAAATGCAGGCGGGGGTGTGGCCGGGTGTGTGCATGACGCGAGCCTGCAATCCACCCACGGCAAAGGTGTCGCCATCGCGGAACAGTTCGTCGAATTCGCTGCCGTCGCCCGAGACCTCCGGCAAGTTGAACACAGGCTTGAAAATGGCCTGGACCTTGCTGATGTGCTCGCCTATGCAGATCGGTGCGCCGGTCCGCTTCTTGAGAAAGGGCGCGGCGCTCAAGTGGTCGGCGTGCGCGTGGGTTTCGAGGATGCGCGCGATGTCGAAACCCGCCGAGCGGGCGGCCGCCAGCATCTGCTCGGCCGACTTCGTAGAGACTTTGCCGCTGGGGTGGTCGTAGTCCAGCACGGGATCGATGAAAACCGCCTGGCGCGATTCCGGATCCGCCACAAGGTAGCTGACCGTGTTGGTGGCTTGGTCAAAGAAGGCCTGGACGCTGGCTCGGTTCGTCATAAGTTGTCTCCGTCTGGTCTGCCGATTGGGACATGCTAGCAGTCGGCGGGCAAAACGTATGCCTCCGGCTTCGACAGCCGAAGCGGCGGGGTGCTATCGTCGCAGTGCAAGCAAGGGCTTGGAACATGGCGCATCCACAAGAATCGGGAATGAGGCGATGGAGCGGAAAATCGAGGTATTGATCGGCGACTGGGCGCAACTCGGAGCGCGGGCGGGCGCCTTGCGCCACGAGGTGTTCGTGGTCGAACAAGGCGTGCCCGTCGAACTCGAACTGGACGAATACGATTCCATTGCCGTCCACGTCTTGGCCCTCGAGGGCGGCACGGTCGTGGGAACGGGGCGGTTGTTGCCGGACGCCCACATCGGCCGCATGGCGGTGCGCGCCACCCATCGCGGCCGGGGCGTGGGCGCAATGCTGTTGAAGGCCCTGGCCGAAGCAGCGCGCCGCCGCGGCGACCCATCGGTGGTGCTGGCCGCCCAATGGCATGCCCAGGGCTTTTACCGCGCCCACGGCTTTAGCGCCGAAGGCGAGCCGTTCATGGACGCGGGCATTGAACACATATCAATGCGCAAGACCTTCTAGGCAACCGTTTCGGCCGGACGACCCGGCGCCATGCGGCCTTGGTCCCGAACGGGACAAGAAAAGGACAAGAAAAAGCCCCGTAAATCCACGATTTACGGGGCTTTTCCGGGAATAGGGTGGTGCCCAGAAGAGGACTCGAACCTCCACACCTTGCGGCACATGGACCTGAACCATGCGCGTCTACCAATTCCGCCATCTGGGCTTAATAAGAGTATGCTAACGTTTTAATCATGCAGCCCTTAAATAACTTAATAAGCCGCATACACCTAAAACTACGCTCTTCTTATCTTGCTGTTGCAGGGGTTGTCAAGTTAGGTTGTCAAACTAATTTATCAAACTAATTTGTTTGCTGCCTGCGTCAGCGAAGAATCGTAGTATAACCTATTTTTTCATCAAACGGAAAGTTTTCTTTGGCAAAGCGAACAAAAAACGAAAACGACAGTCAGACTTCCAACAGTGCACACTCGCTGCCGCCCGATTTCGATCCCGGTGTTCCCAGCCGCGAAGCCGTATTGGAGCTGCTGCGCGCGACAGGCCAGGCATACGACGTGCAGGATTTAGCCCAGGCGATGGGCACAAGCTACCCTCTGTCGGTAGGGTTCGATCGGCGCCTGAAGGCGATGGAGCGCGACGGACAGATTTTCTACAACGCACAGGGACAAATTTTGGCGGCACCGAAGGTCGATTTCATAGCCGGACGGGTACAGGGCCATCGCGATGGCTTCGGTTTTCTTTTGCGTGACGACGGCGGGCCCGACCTTTTCCTGGCTCCGCGCGAAATGCTCAAGGTGCTGCATGGCGACCGCGTGCTGGCCAAGCCCGACGGCGAATACCGCGGCAAGCCCGAGGCCACCATTGTCGAAGTGGTCGAGCGCCGCACCGACAAGCTGGTGGGCCGCTTCCTGCGCGAACCGGGCATCAGCATCGTGGTGCCCGAAGACCAGCGCATCAAGCACGACATCCTCATTCCCTCCGGCGATACGGCCGGCGCCGAGCATGGCCAAGTGGTCACGGTGCAGATCATGCAGCAGCCCACGCGCCACACCCAGCCGCTGGGGCGGGTCATCGAAGTGCTGGGCGAAATCGACGACCCCGGCATGGAGATCGAGATCGCCGTGCGCAAGTTCGACGTTCCCGTCGATTTTTCCAAGGCGGGCATGGCCCAGGCGGGCAAGCTGCCCACCGCCGTCAAGCCGGGCGAACTCAAGGGCCGGGTCGACTTGCGAGACCTGCCCTTCATTACCATCGACGGCGAAGATGCGCGCGATTTCGACGAT
>Ga0182748_1001383_pt1 | contig 23874 bp, 28 predicted proteins | sample eDN3rd37CKraftOP_FD_128877 | JGI IMG/M metagenome (GOLD analysis project Ga0182748, IMG submission 128877) | Enriched Organic Plus compost microbial communities from Emeryville, California, USA - eDNA 3rd pass 37_C Kraft OP (version 2) (version 2) ...
GCCGAGCCGGAGCCGAAAGCGGCGCCGGCCGCGCCCGAGCCCGAGGCGGTCGCGCCCACGCCGAGCGATGCGCCGAAGAAGGGAATGCGCTCGATCCGCCTCTCCGTGGACCTGCTCGATCGCATGATGAACGGCGTGTCGGACGCCGTGCTCGCGCGCAACGAACTCGCCCGTCGCCTGCGCGAGGCCGAGCGCGACGTCGCCGTCGAGGCGGCGTTCGAGCGCGTCTCCGCCTGCATCGCCGAGATCCGTGACGCGATCACCCGCACGCGCATGCAGCGCATCGACAGTCTGTTCGCACCGCTGCCGCGCATGGTGCGCGACCTGTGCGCCGAGCTTGGCAAGCAGGTCCGGCTCGAAATGGACGGCGGCGACGTGGAGCTCGATCGCGAGATGATCGAGATGATCCGCGACCCGCTGAGCCACATCGTCCGCAACGCGATCGACCACGGCATCGAGCCGCCCGACCAGCGCGGGGCGAAGGGGCCGGTCGGCCTGCTCCGCGTCGCCGCGCGTCAGGCCGGAAACCAGATTCGCATCGAGGTGAGCGACGACGGCCGCGGCATCGACGCCGAGGCGCTGGCGCGCAAGGCGCTCGATGCCGGCATCGTCACGGCCGACCGGCTCGAGCGCATGTCGCACCAGCAGAAGCTGATGCTGATCTTCGCGCCGGGCCTTTCCACCGCATCGGAAGTCACCGCGATCTCGGGCCGCGGCGTCGGCATGGACGTGGTGCGCGCCAACATCGAGCGGATCGGGGGCGTGATCGACGTCGATTCCCGGCCGGGCGAGGGTGTCCGCCTCTCGATCCGCGTGCCGCTGACGCTCACCATCATCCCGGCGCTTACGGTCAGCGCCGGCGGCCAGATCTTCGCCATCCCGCGCTCCTCGATCGAGGAAATCCTGCGCGCCGGCGGCGATTCGGTGCGGATCGAGACGGTCGGCGAAGCCTGCGTTGCGACGATCCGTGGCCGGCGCGTGCCGCAGGTGTCGCTCGCCGACCTGCTGGGCGCCGAGCGCGCCGCCGACCCGCAGGCCGAGAAGATCATCCTGCTCAAACCCGCCGGCGGCGATCTCTATGCGCTTGCCGTCGATGCGGTGCACGATCACGAGGAACTCGTCGTGAAGCCGGCGGCGCCGGCGGTGATGGCGGCGGGCATCTATGCCGGCACCACGCTCGCCGACGACGGTCGGCCGATCCTGCTGCTCGATCCGTCCGGTATCGCGAACGTTGCCGGGGTGCGCGTCGATACTGTCGAGACCGATCGGCACGCCGCGGCCGGCGTCGCGGATTCGGTCGGCCGCGAGGTCAGCCTGCTGCTGTTCCGCGGTCTCGACGACGGCCTGCGCGCGATTCCCGTGCCGGTGGTCGAACGGATCGAGGACGTTCCGGTAACGGCGATCCGTCACAGCGCGGGCAAGCTCCGGCTCGCGGTCGGCGATCGCATCGTCCCGCTCGCCGGCTGCGCCACGCCGCCGGAATCGGATCAGCTCCGCGTCCTCAGGCTCACCGATGGCGTCACCGAGATCGTCTACGGCTTCGCCTCGGTCGTCGACATCCGTTCGCTCGTGCTCGACATGCGGCCCGCGGCCGCGCCGGGCGAGGTGGCCGGCGTCGCGCTCATCGACGGCGCGCAGGTCGAGCTGGTCGATCCCTACTGGCTGTTCGCCGCCCATGGCGATCCGGTGCGTGACGACGAGCGGCCGGTCTGCGCGTTGCCCGAGGGCGATCCCTGGATGGACAATATGCTGCGGCCGCTGATCGAGAGCATGGGCTATCGCGTCGTCGCGGCGGGCGAGGGGACCGTCGCCGATATTCTCATCGCGAGCGCCGAGACCGAGGCGCCGCCGCCGGTTGCCGCCGGCAAGGTGGTGCGGCTTCGCGCGACGCCCGATTCGCCGCGCGAGGACGACGACAGCATCTACCGCTACGATCGCGCCGCGCTGCTCAGCGCGCTGAGCCGGTCCGCGGGCAAGGAGCGCGCCAATGGCTGAGCTTTACCTGATCGTGACCATCGGCGGCCGCCGCGTCGCCTTTCCGGCTTCGGACGTCGAGGCCGTGGTGGAGCTCGAAGGGCTGACGCCCGCGCCGCGCGCCGCGCCGCATGTCGCCGGGCTTTCGGCGCTCCGCAGCCGGGTGCTGACCGTGATCGACTGCCTCGCGGCGCTCGATCTCGGCGCGACCGATCTCGCCAGGCTGCGCGACGCCGTTGTCGTTCCCTCGGGCGGCCATCCCTACGCCCTGCTCGTCGAGGCCGTGGAGGACGTGCTCGACGCGGAGATTGCGCCCGGCGCGACCCGCGCGCCGATCGGCGCCGGCTGGGACCAGGTCGCGCTCGGCGCGATCGAGGCGAACGGCGACCTGCTGCTGCTCGTCGATCCGCACCGGATCATTGCCGGTCAGGACGCGGCGCAGGCGGCCTAGGGCCTTAAAGTTGTGCTTACCTCTGTGCGCTAGGGCCTTGGTGGGGCAACGGAGCAAGTGAAGATGAAGAATTGTCTGGTGGTCGACGACAGCAAGGTGATCCGCAAGGTCGCGCGGCACATCCTCGAGACGCTCAACTTCACGGTGGACGAGGCGGAGGACGGCCGCGAGGCGCTGAGCCGCTGCGAAGAGAAGATGCCGGACGTGATCCTGCTCGACTGGAACATGCCGGTGATGAGCGGGATGGAGTTCCTGCGCGCCCTGCGCGGTACCGAGCGGGAGGTCCAGCCGAAGGTCGTCTTCTGCACGACCGAGAACGACATCGGCCATATCCGGGCGGCGATCGCGGCGGGCGCGGACGAATATGTCATGAAGCCGTTCGACCGCGAAACGCTCCACAGCAAGCTTCAGATCGTCGGAGTCGCGTGAGCCTCGCCGGGCTCAGCGTTCGGCCGCCGCGCCCCGAAGGGCCGAGCGAGCCGCCGATCCGCTTGATGATCGTCGACGATTCGTCGGTGGCGCGGGCGGTGCTTTCGCGCATGGTGAGCGCGGAGCCCGATTTCGAGGTCGCCGCGCTCGCCGGCAGCGCGATCGAGGCGCTCGACGCGCTCAAGACGGTCAGCGTCGACATCGTCCTGCTCGACGTTGAGATGCCCGGCGCGAACGGTCTCGAGGCGCTGCCGCACATTCTTCGCGCCGGCCACGGCGCCCGCGTGCTCGTCGTCTCCTCAATGGCCGAGGATGGCGCCGAAGTCGCGGTGCGCGCGCTCGCGCAAGGCGCCGCCGACACGCTCCCCAAGCCCGGCGTCAATGCCTTTTCCGGCCGCTTTTCCGAAGTCCTGGCCGACAAGCTGCGCCGGATTGGCCGCGCCCATCGCGACCCCGAGAAGGTGGTCGAGGCCGTTCCCGGCCCCTCGTTCACGCTGCGCGACATGCCCACGGGCCCGCTTGGCTGCGTCGCGCTCGGCGCGTCCACCGGCGGCCTGCACGCGCTGCTCGAATTCCTCCGCGCGCTGCCCGAGCCGGTCGGCGCGCCGATTCTGGTCACCCAGCACCTGCCGGCGACCTTCATGCCCTATTTCGCGCGGCAGCTCGAAGCCGCCTCCGGCCGCATCGCCCGCGTCGCCGAGGACGGCGAGATACCGCAGGCCGACTTCATCCTGGTCGCGCCCGGCGACGCGCACCTGTGCCTGGAGCGGACCGGCAAGACGATCCGCGTGAAGTTGGACCGCAGCAAGGCGCCGTCGGGCTGCCTGCCGTCGGTCGATCCGATGCTGGCCTCGGTCGGCGAGGTCCATGGCGAGGCCGGGCTCGGCATCGTGATGAGCGGCATGGGCCGCGACGGTGCCCTCGGCAGCCGCACGCTCGTGGACAAGGGAGGCGCGGTCCTGGTGCAGGACCGTGACAGTTCCTCGATCTGGGGGATGCCGCGCGCGGTCGCGGAGGCCGGTCTGGCCTCGGCCGTGCTGCCGCCGCAGCAGCTCGCGCGGCGGGTCGCCTTGCGCGCCGGAGGAGGGGGCGGAACGTGGAAGTAAGCAGTTCGGCCGAACGCATCCTCGCCAGCCTGCTCGAAACCCGCACCGGGCAGCAGCTCACCCTGGCCCGGCGGTGGCGGATCGACAGCGCGCTTGCCTCCATCATGCGCGAGCACGGCTTCGCCAATCTCGACCAGCTCGTCGCTCGGCTGGTCGGCAATCGCGACCCGCAGCTCACCGAGACGGTGATCGAGGCGCTGCTCAACAACGAGACCTATTTCTATCGCGACAAGCTGCCGTTCGAGATGCTGCTCGGCGGCGTGCTCGCCCGGTTCGAAAAAACCCGGCCCGACAAGCGCCTTTCGATCTGGTGCGCCGGCTGTTCGAGCGGACAGGAGGCCTATTCGCTGGCGATGAGCCTGGCCGACGAGCCGCAGCGCTGGGCCGACTGGCGGATCGAGATCGTCGGCACCGACCTGTCGCGCGGCGCGATCGAGCGCGCGAAGGCCGGCGTCTATTCGCAGTTCGAGGTGCAGCGCGGCCTTCCGGTGATCCAGATGGTGCGCTGGTTCGAGGAAGTGGGCGGCGGTTCCTGGCGGATTTCGCCGGAAATCCGCCGGGCCGTGCGTTTCGAGGCGCGCAACATCATCGAAGAGCCGCCAACGCCCGGCCGCTTCGACGTAATCCTGTGCCGCAACGTCCTGCTCTATTTCGCGCCCGAAGTGCGGTGGCTTGCCTTCACGCGGCTCGCCCAGGCGATCGCGCCGGACGGCACGCTGATGCTCGGCGCCGGCGAGACCGCGCTGGGCCAGACCGATCGCTTCGTCTCCGACCATGACTTTCGCGGCCTCTACGCGCCCGCGCGGAGTGGCGCCGAGCGGGTCCAGACGCGCGAGCGCGTCGCCTGAACGGGCTTGACGGGACGGTCCTTTTGGGCCGTCACTTGGCCATGGACGGCATCATCGACTGCCCATCGCCCAATTTCGACGAGCGCGATCGCCCGATCTCGATGATCGTCCTGCACTATACGGGAATGCCAGACGCCGCCTCGGCCATCGAGCGACTGCGCGATCCGCAGGCAAAGGTCTCATGCCACTATCTCGTCGCGGAGGACGGGCAGGTGCTCCGGATGGTGCCGGAGGAAAAGCGCGCCTGGCACGCCGGCCGGTCCTACTGGCGGGGCATGACCGCGCTCAACGGCTGTTCGATCGGGATCGAGATCGTCAATCCGGGCCACGAATTCGGTTACCGGCCCTTTCCGGACGAGCAGATCGAGGCGCTGATCCCGCTCGTCGCCGGGATCAAGGAGCGCTACGGGATCACGCGCGGCAACATCGTCGGCCATTCGGACATCGCGCCGACGCGCAAGCAGGATCCGGGCGAACTCTTTCCCTGGGATCGGCTCGCGAAGCTCAGGCTCGCGCTGCCGCGGCCGACGCGCAACCTGGTCGATCCGAACTGGACCGATGGCGGCTTCCTGCTCGCGCTCGAACGCTTCGGCTACGACGTTTCCGATCCGCTCGCGGCGGTCGTTGCCTTCCAGCGTCGCTTTCGGCCCGAGCTGATCGACGGCACGCTCGACGGCGAATGCCGCGCGATCCTTCTCGCGCTGCTGCTCCTACACCCGCAGGGCGACTGAGCCGGCCCATCCCTTCCGCGGGGACTTACGAACGTGCCCCGCCCACGCTATATTCGCCGGGCCAGAAGGCCGGGCGGCCGCGGCGTCCTTCGGGCGTCGAGGAAAGTCCGGGCTCCACGGAACGGCGGTGCCGGGTAACGCCCGGCGGCTCCGGCTTCGGCCGGGGTCAGGGAAAGTGCCACAGAAAGCAGACCGCCGGATTTCGATCCGGCAAGGGCGAAAGGGTGGGGTAAGAGCCCACCGCGGTCCCGGCAACGGGAACGGCATGGCAAACCCCACCGGGAGCAAGACCGAATAGGGGCGGCAAGGGGCCTTCGGGCTCCGGGGCTTCGTTCCGGCCCGTCGCCCGGGTTGGTTGCTAGAGCGGCGGAGCAATCCGTCGCCCAGAGGAATGGTCGCCTATCCCCGGCTTGCCCGGGGTGGACAGAACCCGGCTTACAGGCCTTCTGGCAATCTGTTTCGAGGCGCTGGCCGAGGCGCCGCCAATTTTATATGCGGGAGCCATGGCGCGCGCGAAACGATCGATCGACTGGGGATTTCCGCGCTGGCGCGGCTACGGCACCACGCGCGAGGCCGAGCCGGTGCGCAAGTGCGACCGGGAAGGCTGCGACCTGCCTGGCGACCGGCCGGCGCCCAAATCGCCCAACAGCCGCGAGCGCTGGTATTTCTGCGAGGCGCACGCCGCCGAGTACAACCGCAACTGGAACTATTTCGAGGGGCTGAGCGCCGAGGAAGCCGCCGCGCGCGAGGCCGAGGAAGTCCGCGGCGCCGCCGGCTACCGCAAGGCGAGCCACTATGCCTGGGGCGGCCCCGGCGACGGCACACGCAGTCGCGACGAGATGCGTGCGCTCGACGTGCTTGAACTCGATGCGGATGCCGGCTTCGAGGAGATCCGCGCCGCCTATCGCCGTCTCGCCAAGGCCTATCACCCCGACGTCGCGCCGGGCGAGGAGGCCGCCGAGCGCTTCCAGGCGATCCAGGCCGCCTACGACGTCCTGCGCCGCGCCGAGGAGCGCCGCAGCGCAGCGGCGTAGGCCCGCGCCGCGCGAAGGTCCGCGCGCCTAGTCCGTGAACATGAAGGTCGCGCTGACGTGCGCGACGGGATCGGCGGGGTCGCCGTCATGAGCGATTCCGCGGGTAAAGCCGATGCTGCGCGTCACCCCGTAGCACTCGCCGCGGCCGACGATGGACGCGCCGGGGCGGGCCGGGCGGAGATAGTCGACGCGCAGATCGAGCGTCACCTGCGGCCGGAAACGGCCGAGCCTGATCCACAGCGACAGGCTCGTCGCCATGTCCATCAGGCTGACTATCGGGCCTGAGGCGAGGACGCCGTTGGGACCGACGACCAGCCGCTCGTCATAGGGCAGATTGAGCGCGCACCAATCCGGCCCGTGATCGACATAGGCGATGCCGAGCGCGCCGCCATGGCCGTAGTCCCTGAGCCGCGACATGAACAGCGCGGGATCGAAGGACGCAGTGGGATCGCCGTTCATGCGAGCCGCCGCGCCGTCTCGCGCACCAGCGCGATCATGTTGGGAATGCCCTGTGTGCGGTTGGAGCTGAGGTGGTTCTTGAGGTCGAACGGCGCGAGCGCGCCCTCTATGTCGGTGGCGAGAATCGCGGCGGGCGTACGGTCCTGGACCGCGAGCAGGACGAGAGCGACGATGCCCTTGGTGATCGCGGCGTTGGAGTCGGCGAGGAAGTGGAGCTGCCCGTCTTCGCGGGCGACCGGATAGACCCACACCGAGGCCGAGCAGCCGCGCACCAGCGTCGCGTCGGTCTTGAGCGCGTCGGGCATTTCCTCGAGCGCGCGGCCGAGATCGATCAGCAGGCGATAGCGATCGTCGGCGTCGAGCAGCTCGTAATCGGCATAGACGTCATCGAGGGACTGGAAGGACATGCCGCCCACTTAAGGGCGAAGCCGCGCTACGTCACCTGTCCGTCAGAAATCGCCACCATTGGCGATCGCCTCCAGCCGGCGCACGCGCTCGCGCAGCACGGCGAGATCGGAGCTCAGCGCGCGCGGCCCCCGCCGCTCCAGCTCGAGCCGCTTCACCTCCAACCAGTCCTGCCAGCAGCGCAGCGCAACCAGCGCGGTGGCTGCGAGGCCGATCGTTGCGATCGCGGCGGTGACAACAAGGGAGACGGGATCGGACATGGCAGCCCTCACGTATTCCTGAGTTCGTCGATCTGGCGGGCGAGGCTGTTTTCCTTCTCGACCGTGATTCGCTCGAGCACGGCGAGCCGCTCCTTGAGCTGCTCGACCTCGCGGCGGAGCTGCGTTGTCTCGGCGTTGGGCGCGTCGCCGGCGTTGCGGACACCTGTCGCAAGGTAGCGGGCGCGCAGCACGCTCGCGATCATGACCGCGACGACGATAACGGCGACCATCGTGTACTGATTCATGCGGCTTCTTCCTCTCCCTGACTCAACCCAGTCGACCGCTCACATCGTCGGTCGGTCACGCAGCCGCTCGATCTCCTCGGCGACGTCGATGCCGCGATCGGTGGCGATCCGCTCCAGCACGCGCACGCGCTGTTCGAGCCGGGCCGTCTGCGCGGCGTGGGCCGCCGACTCCTCGGCCGCCCTGTGCTTCAGCGCCTCGATCTCCTTTTCCTTGAACGAAATCCAGCGTTTGGCGACGCCGGCGGGAATCGCCACGAGGGGGATCAGCACCCAAATCCACGAAGCTGCATGTTCCATTCGATCCCCCTAGTTGAGTTGATCGTTGCGGAGCGCTTCGATCTCTCCGGCCAGGTCGGCTCCTTTGTCCGTGACGATCCGTTCAAGGACGCGCACCCGCTGTTCGAGCCGCTCGGCGTGCGCCGCATAACGCGCGGCCCGCTCCGCCGTTTCAGCCCCCATCAGCTCAAGTTCGCGCTCCTTCAGCTTGATCCAGCGCTTGGCGATGTCTCCGCCGACCCCGACGATGACCGGGATCGCGACGACGACGATGAAGAACCATACGAAGCCGGGAAACACGCGCGCCGCCCTAGTTCGCCGGCCGGCGCAGGGCTTCGATCTCCTGCGTCAGACGGTGGCTGTCGTCGGTGACGATGCGCTCGACATTGGCGAGCCGGTCCTTCACCGAGCCGAGTTCGGCGCGCAGCTGCGCGTTCTCCTGGCTCAGGAGCTTGATCCGCTCCATCGCCTCGTCGTTCTTCTTGGGGTAGACCGCCTGGCCCCAGGCGCCATCGAGGGGGTAGCCGTGCTTGATCCGGAGCCAGGTGGTGAACACCCAGCCGGCGACGGGAACGATGATCGCGATCGCGATGATCGGTACCAGCGGCGCCAGTTGCGTAATCTTGTCCAGCATGAATTCCTCCTTCGCGTTCAGCGCAGCCGTTCGATCTCGAGGGCGGTGCGCTCCGCGGGATCGGTGGCGATCCGCTCGAGCACGGCGATCCGTTCCTCGAGCCGGCCCATCTGCGCCTTGAGCTGGCTGTTCTCGGTGGAAAGCAGCTCGATCTGGCGCTTGTCGTTCGGGTTCTCCTTGTGGACCACGCCGCTCCATTCATTCTCGAGCGGATAGCCATGTCGGGCGCGGATCCAGCTCGTCACGATCCAGCCGAACGTGCTCATTCCGATGATCCAGAGCACGAATTCCGGCGAACCCCAGTCCATCCCTTGTCTCCCCCTGTTCGATCAGGTCAGCGAAGATTCTCGATCTCGCGCGCGAGGCGGCTGTTCGAGCTGGTCACATAGGCCTCGACGTCGGCGAGCCGGCGATCGATGGCGCGGAAGCGGGCGCGCACGTCGCGGGCGCTGCGGCGCGGATTGGTGCGCACGCCCTGCCAGAACTTCTTTTCCTCCGGATCGCGCTCGTAGAGCTCGATCGGCTTGCGCGGCGCCATCCAGGCCACGATCCAGTAGGCGAGCAGGGTCATCGGACCGAGCAGGAAGAGCGACATCACCCAGCCGATCCTCACCAAAGTGACGTCGATCCCGGTATAATCGGCGATCCCGGCGCAGACGCCGCACCACTTGGCATTCTGCTTGTCGAGATAGAAGCGGGTCCGGGGCGAGGTCATCAGATCCTCCTTGCTGGGCGGTTGGAGCGGCCGACCTCCGCAATGCGGTCGGTGCGGTCTTCGAGCAGCGATTCGACCGGGTCCTGGCCAAGCGCGCGCCAGTTCGGGTTCTCGGCCTGCACGATGCGCTCAATGGTGGTCATGCGATCGTCGAGCCGGCGGGCGAGCTCGTGCAGTTCGTCGAGCAGGTTCTCGTCCTCGGTGGTGAGCGTCGCGGCGGTCTTCCACTTGCTGACGTAGTGGAAGATGATCCACGGCAGCCCGATGAAGAGCATGCCGACGATCAGCACGGGCAAAAGGATGTCTTCCATCACTGATCATCTCCCTTCTTGGCGGCCGCGGGGGCATTGGTGCGCCTGGCGAGGCTGGCCTTGAGCGCTTCGAGCTCGGCGTCGACCTTGTCGGCGTTGCGCAGCTCGGCGATTTCCTCGTCCAGCGACTTGGGCGGCCCGCCCAGGCTCAGCGCATCGGCATGGCCCTCCGCGAGGTCGGCGTGGCGCTCGAGCAGGTCGAAACGCGAGAAGGCCTCGTCCACCTTCGGGCCGGAATACATTTCGCGCAGCCGGGCGCGGTTATGCGCGCTTTCCATGCGGGTCATGATCGCGTTCTGGCGCGCGCGCGCTTCCCGTAGCTTGGTCTGGAGCTTTGCGATGTCGGCCTCGGAGGCGCGCAGGGCATCGTCGAGCACCTCGATCTCCGCCTTGAGCTGATCGGCCATCTCGCCCGCCTTCTGCTTCTCGAAGAGGGCCGCCTTGGCCAGGTCTTCGCGGCCCTTGGAGAGCGCCAGCTCGGCCTTTTCGACCCAGCTTTCCTGCAAGCGCTCCAGCTTCGCGATTTGCCGCCGCATCTCCTTCTGGTCGGCGATGGTGCGCGCGGCCGACGCCCGGACCTCGACGAGGGTTTCCTCCATCTCGAGGATGATCATTCGGATCATCTTCGCCGGGTCTTCTGCCTTGTCGAGCAGGTCGGTCACATTGGCGGCAATGATATCGCGCGTCCGCGAAAAGATGCCCATGGGGAAGAACTCCTTCGAAATATAAGGCCGGGCCGGTCCGGGCGAATCGGCCGGTTCGCCCGCTCCCATCCGGATGAGCTCGGCGCGACCGACCGACACCTTGACCCGCCTGGCGTCAGCCACGCGCCTGATGTCCAGGGTCGAGCGAGGCATACGCCATCTGGTCCTGCCCGGTCGAGTGGGCGACGGCGGGACCGACGGCGGCGCCGACGAGCGTGGTGCCGAGAACGAGCGCCCCGACCAAGGCGGTGGCGACCCGGCTGAACGAACCGTTATTCGACATTGTCGTCTCCTCCATTTGGTCTTAACGTTCATGTCCCGTCACCGTGACGGAACGTCCTCGACTAAGCAGGGGGCGTGCCAAACGGCGCAAATGGCGGAAAACCGCCAAAAAGGCGCTCTATTACTCTCAAACACCGGGCTGGCTTTTTGCCAAGAGATGGCATAATACGCCAACTCATGGCGATAGAGAGAAACACCCACCTCGTCGGTCAGGCGACCTCGTTCCTCGATGCCGTGGAGCGCGCGAGCCGCGCCGCGCCGCTCGACCGGCCGGTGCTGGTGATCGGCGAGCGCGGTACCGGCAAGGAGCTGATCGCCGAGCGTCTCCACCACCTCTCGTCGCGATGGGACGGGCCACTCGTCATCATGAACTGCGCGGCGCTGCCCGAGACGCTGATCGAGGCGGAGCTGTTCGGCCACGAGGCGGGGGCGTTCACCGGCGCGACCAAGGCGCGGCCCGGCCGCTTCGAGGAAGCGAACGGCGGCACCCTTTTCCTCGACGAGCTCGCCACGCTCTCCAGCCCGGCGCAGGACCGGCTGCTGCGCGCGATCGAATATGGGGAGGTGACGCGCATCGGCGCGAGCCGCCCGATGCAGGTGGACGTGCGCATCGTCGCGGCGACCAACGAGCACCTGCCGCGGCTGGTGGAGGAGGGGCGGTTCCGCGCCGACCTGCTCGACCGGCTGTCGTTCGAGGTCGTGACGCTACCGCCGCTGCGCCACCGCGCCGGCGACATTCCCATTCTCGCCGACCATTTCGGCCGACGGATGGGCCTCGAGCTCGGCTGGGACACCTGGCCGGGCTTCAGCGAGGGGGCAATGGCGAAGATGCTCGCTTATGCCTGGCCGGGCAATGTCCGCGAGCTGCGCAACGTCGTCGAGCGCGCCGTCTATCGCTGGCCGGACCCGAACGCGCCCATCGACGAGATCCAGTTCGACCCGTTCGACTCGCCCTGGATTCCGAACCCCGCCTTGCGGCCCGCGCCGCAACCGGCCGAGCCGGGCGCGGCGCGTGAGTCCCAGCCGCAGGCCGCCAGCGTCCACGATCCAATGAGCTGCTGTGATTTTCGCCTCGCGGTGGCGGAATATGAGAAGGCGATCCTGGCCGCCGCGCTCGAGAAGTGCCGGTGGAACCAGCGCGCCGCCGCCGCGGCGCTCTCTCTCACCTACGACCAGCTCCGACACGCCCTGCGCAAGCACGGCATGCAGAGCGGCTAGAGGTCGCGCCGCGGGTCAGGCCGGCAGCTTCGCCTTCGGGAAGCCCGACCAGGCGGCGTCGTAGTCGCCCTGGGCGTTGTCGAGCGCGAAGCGGGTGGGGCGGTAGGGCCAGCAGGTCTCGACCATGAAGGCCATCGTCCCGTCGATCTTGTGCGGCTTCAGCTCCGCCTGGCTCGCCTTCTCCCAGCTCGCCACGTCCGGCCCGTGCCCGGCCATCATGTTGTGCAGGCTGAGCCCGCCCGGGGCGAAACCCTCGGCCTTGGCGTCATAGGCGCCGTAGATGAGGCCCATGCACTCGCTCATCACGTTGCGGTGGAACCAGGGCGGCCGGAACGTATCCTCCGCCACCATCCAGCGCGGCGGGAAGATCACGAAGTCCGCATTGGCCCGGCCCGGCGCGTGGCTGGGCGAGGTCAGCACGGTGAAAATCGACGGATCGGGATGGTCGTAGCTGACCGTGCCGATCGTGTTGAACAGCCTCAGATCATATTTGCAGGGCGCGAGATTGCCGTGCCAGGCGACGACGTCGAGCGGGCTGTGGTCGAGATCGGCGACCCAGAGCGCGCCAAGATGCTTCTGGATGAGCTGCACCGGCTCGTCGCGATCCTCATAGGCCGCCACCGGCGTCAGGAAGTCGCGCGGGTTGGCGAGGCCGTTCGCGCCGATCGGCCCCAGCTCCGGCAGGCGGAAGAGCGCGCCGTGATTTTCAGCGACATAGCCCCGCGCCGTCCCGTCCGGCAGCAACACCCGGAAGCACACGCCGCGCGGGATGAGCGCGATCTCGCCCGGCTCGATCTCGATCCGGCCAAGCTCGGTGCGCAGGTCGAGCCGGCCCCGCTCCGGGATCAGCAGCAGCTCGCCGTCGGCGTCGAAGAAATAGCGGTCCGCCATGTCGGCATTGGCGCGGTAGATGTGGACCGCGCAGCCCTCGAGGCTTTCCGCCGGGCGGTTGCCCATCATCGTGACGAGGCCGTCGACGAAATCGGTCGGCGCCTCGGGCATGGCGAGCGGGTTCCAGCGCAGGCGGTTGGGCGCCGGCGGCGCGGGATCGGCGGGCGGCGCGAAAAGGGGCGCGCCCTCGTAGCGGCGATAGGGCGGGTGCGCGGCGCTGGGACGCATCCGGTAGAGCCAGGAGCGGCGGTTCTCGGCGCGCGGGGCGGTGAAGGCGGTGCCGGACAGCTGCTCGGCATAGAGGCCAAAGGCGGGCCGCTGCGGCGAATTGCGGCCCTTGGGAAGCGCGCCCTCGATCGCCTCGGTCGCGAAATGGCTGCCGAAGCCGGACATGTAAGCTGCGGTCATGGCCGCGGCTTCTAGAGCAAGCGCCGGGAAAAGGGAAACCGGCGGGGCGCCGGCCCCGGACCCTCAGCCTTCGTTCCGCCAGCCGCCGCCGAGCGCTAGGAAAAGGGTGACGAGATTGTCGGACACCGCCGCCTCGGACTGGGCGAGCAGGGCATCGGTCTGTGCGAGCGCGCGCTGGGCATCGAGCACCACCTGGAAGCTCTCGCGGCCGGCCTGATAGCGCAACTGCGCGATACGGAGCGCCTCGGCGCCCTGGGCGTGCGCGCGGCGCAGCGCGGCGAGCCGGTCCAGCTCGCGCGCGTAGCGGGTGAGCGCGCTCTCCGTCTCGCGCAGCGCGTTGAGCCAGGTGCCCTCATAGGTCGCCAGCGCGGCGTCGGCCTCGGCCTCGGCCTGGCGGATGCGGGCGCGCGCCGCCGCGATGTTGGGGAAGCTCCAGCTGATCAGCGGGCCGATGCCGAAGCGGAAGGAATCGCTGGTGCCGATATCGCCGAGCGAGGTTGCGGTCGAGCCGATCGAGCCGCCCAGCGTGATGCTGGGATAGAGTTCGGCGGTGGCGACGCCGATCCGCGCCGTCGCCGCGTGCAGCCGGCGGTCGGTCTGGCGGATGTCGGGCCGGCGGGCGAGCAGGCTGGTGCCGTCGCCGACCGGAATCGCCTGTGCGAGCGCCGGCGGTGTTTCGCACCGGGCGGCCTCGGGCGGGAAATCGGCCGGCGGGCGGCCGGTCAGCACGGCGAGGCGATAGAGCGCCGTCGTGCGCGCGGCCTCCAGCGTCGGGATGGTGGCGCGCGTCTGGTCGAGCAGCGCGCCGGCCTGGTTGAGCTCCAGTGCCGTCGCGCGGCCGGCGTCCAGCAGCCGGCGGGTGAGGTCGTAGGTCTCCTCCTGGATGCGGACGCTTTCGCGCGCGACCGCGAGCTGGCGACCGGCGCTGCACGCGTCCGCATAGGCGCGCGCGGTCTCTGCCGCGACGGTGATGCGGGTAAGATCGAACGCGGCCTGGACCGTCTCGGCGTCGGCGCGGCTGGCCTCGATCGCGCGGTGGACGCGCCCGAACAGGTCGAGCTGGTAGGACACGTCGAAGCCGACGTCGAACGTGTCGCCCTCGGTATCGACGCCTGGAATACCGATTGCCTCGGCCGACTGGCGCGAATGGGTCGCGCTGCCGGAAACCGTCGTCATCGGCAGCCGCCCGGCGCGGCGGGACTCGCTGAGCACCGCACGGGCCCGGCGCAGGTTCGCCTCGGCGACGCGCAGGTCGGTATTGGCGGCGAGCGCCTGGCGGACGAGCCGGTCCAGCGTCGCGTCGTCGAACAGCCGCCACCATTCGCCCGGCGGTTCGTCGCCGGTGAAGGCGGGGGAGGCGGCGCCGGCGAAGGGCGCCTGCGCCGGCGCATTGGGCGCGGGCGAGACATAGTTCGGGCCGACGACGCAGCCGGCCAGGGCCAGCGCCGATGCGGCGGCGAGCAGCGAGCGCTTCATGCCGCGCCTCCTTCCGCCGGAGCGGGACCGTCGCCGTTCCCGTTTCCGACCGCGCCGAGCGCGGTGGGATAGTGCAGGTCGCGTTTCGGCTTCTTCGGCAGGAAGCGGGAGAGGCCGCGGGTGACGATGTAGAACACCGGCGTGAAGACGAGGCCGAAGAGCGTCACGCCCAGCATGCCGAACGAAACCGCGGTGCCGATCGCCTGACGCATCTCGGCGCCGGGGCCGACGGCGATGGCGAGCGGGATCACGCCGAAGATGAAGGCGAAGCTGGTCATCAGGATCGGGCGGAGACGGGTGTTGGCGGCGTAGATCGCGGCATCGAACTTGTTCATGCCGAGCTCATCCTCGCCCTGCCGCGCGAACTCGACGATCAGGATCGCGTTCTTCGCGGCGAGGGCGATGAGCACGACGAGGCCGATCTGCGTCAGGATGTTGTTGTCCAGCCCGCGTAGGTTCACGCCGATCATCGCGGCGAGAATGCACATCGGCACGATCAGAATGACCGCCAGCGGCAGCGTGAGCGATTCATATTGCGCGGCGAGCACCAGGAACACGAACACCACCGCCAGGCTGAAGATCAGCGTCGCGGTATTGCCCGCAGCCTGCTCCTGATAGGCAAGCCCGGTCCATTCGAAACCGAAGCCGGGCGGCAGCGTGCGGGCCGCGATCGCCTCCATCTCTCGGATCGCCTCGCCGGAGGAAACGCCGGGTGCGGCCTGGCCCTGCAGCTCGGCAGCGGGGAACAGGTTGTAGCGCGCGACGCGCACCGGCCCGCTGCCGTAGCGGAAGGTCGCGACCGAGGAGAGCGGCACCATCTCGCCGCTCGCCGAGCGCACCTGCAACCGGCCGATGTCGGCGAGGTCGTTGCGCGAGGAAGGCTGGGCCTGCGCGACGACGCGGAAGGTCCGACCGAACAGGTTGAAGTCGTTGACGTAGGTCGAGCCGAGATAGGTGCCGAGCGCGCTGAACACCTGGCTCGGCTGGACGCGGAGCAGCTGCGCGCGGTCGCGATCGACGTCGGCCTCGATCCGCGGGCTGCCGGTGTTGAACAGGGAGAAGACCTGCATGACCTTGTCCGACTGCGCGGCGGCGCCCATCATCGCGAAGGTCGCGCCCTGCAGCGCCTGTAGCCCCGCGTTGGACCGGTCCTGGATCTCCATGATGAAGCCGTTGCCGTTGCCGAGGCCCTGGACCGGTGGTGGCGACAGGAAAAAGACCTGCGCACCCTGCTCGGCCTGGGCGATCTGCCCGGTGAGCTGACCGGCCAGCGCCGTGGCGCTGAGCCCCTGCTTGCGGCGCTCGGCAAAGTCGCTGAGCTTCAGGAACATGACGGCGCTGTTCGAGGCCTGGCTGAAGCTGGTGCCGTCGAGCCCGGCGAAGGCGCCAGAGTCGACCACGGCGGGGCTGCTGGTCGCGATCTGCAGCACGCGCCGCATCGTCTGGTCGGTGCGCTCCAGCGACGCGCCGGGCGGAAGCTGGATGACGCCGATCAGGAAGCCCTGGTCCTGGTCCGGGATGAAGCCGGTCGGCGTCGCGGTGAGTCGCCAGGTGGTGAGCCCGAGCAGGCCGGCATAGACGACGAGCATGATCGCCGAGCGGCGGATCACGCGGCCGGTGAAGGCGCCGTAGCGGGCCGAGAGCCAGTCGAAGCCCTGGTTGAACTTGTCGGCAGCGATGCGAAGGGGCCGCGTGAAGCGGTTGCCCTCGCCATGGGGCTTTCCCTCCTCGTGCGGCTTCAACAGCAACGCGGCGAGCGCAGGCGAGAGGGTGAGCGAGACGATCAGCGAGATCACCGCCGCCGAGGCGATCGTGACTGCGAACTGGCGGTAGAAGATGCCCGGGATGCCGGCGACGAATGCGGTCGGCACGAACACGGAGACGAGCACCAGGCCGATCGCGATCAACGCGCCGGTCACCTCGCGCATCGTGAGGTGCGCGGCATCGCGCGGCGACATGCCGTTGCGGATATGGCGTTCGATCGCCTCGACGATGACGATCGCGTCGTCGACCACGATGCCGACGGCGAGCACCAGCGCGAACAGCGACAGCGAGTTGATCGAGAAGCCGAGCGCGAGCTGCACCGCGAAGGTGCCGACGAGGCTCACCGGGATCGCGATGATCGGGATGATCGCGGCCCGCCAGGTTTGCAGGAAGACGACCACCACGATGACGACGAGCACGATCGCCTCGATCAGCGTGTGCTGCACCGCCTCGACCGAGGCCTGGACATATTCGGTCGGGTTGTAAGGGATGGAGTAGCGCAGGCCGGGCGGGAAATCGCGCGAGGCGGCCTCGAGTTCGTCGAGCACGCGCTGCGCTGCGTCCAGCGCGTTGGAGCCGGGCTGCTGGATCACGGCGAGCGCGACGCCGCGGCGGCCGCCGAAATAGCCGCGCATGCCGTAATCCTGGCTGCCCAGCTCGACATGGCCGATGTCGCGCACCCGGGTGATCGCGCCCGTTTCGGGATCGGTCTTGATGACGACATCCGCGAACTGCTGCGGATCGGTCAGCCGCCCCTCGACCTGCACCGGCAGCTCGAAGGCCGGGCCGCCGCGATTGAACGGCGGCTGTCCGACGGCGCCGCCGGCCACCTGCACGTTCTGGCCACGCAACGCCGCGACGATTTCGTCGGCGGTCAGGTTGCGCGCGGCGGCGCGGTCCGGGTCGATCCACACGCGCATCGAATAATTGCCGCCGCCGAAGACGATGACGTTGCCGACGCCCTCGATGCGCAGCAGCCGGTCGCGAAGCTGCGAGTTCGCGTAATTGCCGACATAGTCGATATCGAGATTGGGATCGGTCGAGGTGAGCGCCGCGATCAGGAGGAAGCCCTGAGACTCCTTGGCGACGACCACGCCGATCTGCCGCACCTGGTCGGGCAGCCGCGGCTCGGCCAGCGCCACGCGGTTCTGGACGAGCACCTGGGCGGCGTCGAGGTCGGTGCCGGGCTTGAACGAAACGGTGATCTGCACCGTGCCGGCCGAGGTCGAGGACGAGCTCATGTAGAGCATGTTCTCGACGCCGTTGATCTCCTGTTCGAGCGGCGCCGCCACCGTGTTCGCCAGCGTTTCCGCCGAGGCGCCGGGGAAGGTCGCCTGCACGGTGATCGTCGGCGGCGCGATCTCCGGATATTGGGCAAGCGGGAGCAGCGGATAGGCGAAGGCGCCGATCAGGGTGATGAACACCGAGATCACCGCGGCGAAGATCGGCCGCTCGATGAAGAAGCTGGAGAGGTTCACGGGCGCTCTCCGTTTACCGACCGCCGGCCACAACCGGAGTCGCGACCGAGGCCGGCGCGCCCTGCGCCACCGGGGCCGGCGCCTCCTGCGGAGAGGGCGGGCGGATGCGGCCGGCGCGCGGCGTGACGGGCTGGCCCGGCTGGGCGCGCTGGATGCCGTCGATGATCACCCGGTCGTTGGCGCGCAGGCCCGAGCGGATCACGCGCAGCTCGCCGACCAGCGGCCCGAGCACGACCGGACGGCCGGCGACCTTGTTCTGGGCATCGACGACATAGACGAGCCGCCGCGCCGCGTCGGTGACGATCGCCGTGTCGGGGACGAGCAGCGCGCGATAGGGCGGCGAGCCGGCAAGCTGGAGATGGCCGAACATGCCGGGCTTAAGGAAGCCGTCGGGATTGGGCACGACGGCCCGCGCGCGGATCGTGCCGGCGCCAGCGTCGATCGCGTTGTCCACGAAGTCGAGCCGGCCGCGGTGCACATATTGCGCCTCGTCCTGGAGGCGGATGCGCACCTCGCTGCCGGTCCCGGCCGCGCGCTCGCGCTGGTAGCGCAGCAGGAGCGCCTCGGAGCCGTCGAAGGCGAAGTGGAGCGGATCGGTGGAGACGATCGTCGTCAGCACCGTCTGGTCGGCCGTCACCGCATTGCCCGGATCCACGCGGCGCTGCGAGATTCGGCCCGAGATCGGCGCGGTGACCCGGGTAAAGCCGAGCGTGAGCGCCTGCGCGCGCACGTTGGCGCGGGCGGCTGCGACGTCGGCCTCGGCCGAGCGGACGGCGGCGAGCCGCTGCTCCACCTCCTCGGTGCTCGCCGCGCGGGCCTCGGCGAGGGTGCGCGAGCGGGCCAGCTCGGTGCGCGCGTTGGCGAGGGTCGCCTCGGCGCGGGCGAGCTGGGCGCGCGCCTGGTCGAGCTGGGCCTGGGCCGGGCGCGGGTCGATGGTGAAGAGCAACTGGCCCTTGCGGACGTAATCGCCGTCGCGGAAGTGCACGCCCTGAAGATAGCCGGAGACGCGCGGCTTTACCTCGACATGCTCGATCGCCTCGAAGCGGCCGACATAATCGTCCCAGTCGCGCACCTCCATCTGGAGCGGAGTGGAGACTGTCACCGCCGGCGGCGGCGGTGCCTCCGGCGCGCCGCCCCCGCAGGCCGCGAGCAGCGCCGACAGCAGAAGAAGGGGGAGGGAGAGCCGGTTGGACCGCATGCTTTTGTCTTTCGTCGGGCAATCGGGGGCGGCCTGACCCGGACAGACTCCGTGTCATGCCGAGCCGGCGGATTTAGCGGCTGTTCATCGCGTGTCAACACGTGTTGACTAGAATGCAGAAGATGCAGCCAGCGGGCGTTGATTCGCCCGCCGCAACCGTTAGGACGATTCCTCCGTGACCCTTGGCGAAATTATCGAGCGCAAGCGCAAGAGCGCCGCCGAAACGCGTGAGGAGCTGCTCCGCGCTGCCCGCCGCCGTTTCATCGCCGAAAGCTACGAGAATGTCGGGCTGCGCGACGTCGCGCGGGACGTTGGCGTCGATGTCGCGCTCGTCAGTCGCTATTTCGGCAGCAAGGAGGAGCTGTTCCGCCAGGTTCTCCAAAAGAACGAACAGAAGTTCAAGGCCGAGGTACCGGCGGCGGACCTGCCCGAATATCTCGTCGCGCTGATGACCGAGGCCGACCCCGCGACCGACGGCGAGCATGTCGAAAAGATGCTCATCAGCCTTCGCTCGGCCTCCTCGCCAGTCGCCTCGCGGCTGGTGCGCGAGGCGATCCAGGACGATGTGCTGGAGCCGTTGGCGGCGATCCTCGACGGCGACAATGCCGAGATGCGCGCCGGCCTCGTCCTCGCCATCCTGATGGGAACGACGGTCCTGCGCACCGTGATGGCGGTCGAGCCGCTGTGCGAAGGCTGCCCCGACGCGATGCGCGAGCGGCTCGTCCGCCTGTTCGAGGCGGCGCTCTCGCGCTAGCTAAAGTCCCGGCAGCGACAGCTTGGCGGGATCGAGCGGCGCGGCGAGCTGTTCGAAAGTGCACTGACGCGGGGCCTTGTCGGGACGCCAGCGCAGCAATCGCGCCGCGTGGCGGAAGCGCCCGCCCGTCACCTGGTCATAGCGCACCTCCACCACCGTTTCCGGCGCGAGCGGTACCCATTCGGCGGACTTGCCCGCGGACCACCGGCGCGGGCCGCCCGGGGCCTTGCCGGTGGAGCCGCTGCCCCCGATCAGCGGCTCCAGCCTCGCCGGCAGCGCCGCGCGCACATCGGCGTCGAGCCCCGACACGAAACCTACATGATTGAGACACCCTTCATCATCGTAGAGCCCGAGCAGCAGCGAGCCGACGCCGCGCCCGTTCGCGGCGCGCCGGAAGCCGCCGACGACGCAGTCCGCCGTGCGCAGCGGCTTCAGTCAGGGCGGCAGCGACGACCGGAGCAACCTGCAGGCGCTGTGCAAGCCCTGCCACGACGCCAAGTCGGCGGCCGAGCGGGCCGCTGCTCGATACATCCCCCAACATCATCCCTGACCGCGCCGGCCTCGGCGACGGGGGGGGAGGGTCGCGAGGTCGGCCGGATCGCCGGACACCGACGCCCCAGCCAAATTTTCACGCGGGCAAAATCAAAGGGTAAAAATGTCGCGGATGGAAAACAGGGCGCTGAAGCGCATGGGCTATGCGCGGAGCAAGCTCGCCGTTGTCCGGTTCGGCGATTGGGATTGCTTGATCCCGGTCGGGAAGGGCGGGCTGATCATCGGCCCGCAGGGCGAGGCGATCGGCTATCGCTGGCCGCGGCTGGCCGAGGCGCGCGCCAGGCGCGACGCGGTCCGGGCCCGGCTCGCGCGCGGCGAGGATCCGCGCGGCGGCGGCGGCGATCACAACGCGAGCATGACCTTTGAGGAGCTCGCGCGTCACTGGCACGCGCGCCGGCGCGACCGCTGGTCCGACCAGCATGCGGCCGACGTCATCGCCAGCCTCGAGCGTCACGTGTTCCCGACGATCGGCGAGCTCGATCCCGCGTCTATCGACGCGCGAGCGCTCATACGGCTGCTGATGGCCGTGGAGGGCCGCGGACGGATCGAGACCGCCCGGCGGCTGCGCGAGCGCCTCTCCGGCATATTCCGGGCCGGGATAACGCTCGGCGTGTGCGCGGCGGATCCCGCGGCGCTGATCAAGGACGAGCTCGCGCCCAGACCGCGATCGCGCCCGCAGCCCGCGCTGCTGACAGCAGGCGAGGCGCGCGAGCTCCTCGCTGCAGCTGACGCGGCGCCAGCGCCGCGCGTCGTCAAGCTGGCGTCGCGCCTGCTGGCGCTCACGGCGGTGCGGATGGCGGCGCTACGTGGCGCCGCCTGTGAGGAGTTCGACGCGCTCGAAGATCCGGCGGCTGCGCGCTGGATCGTGCCGCCCAGCCGGATGAAGGTCATCAAGGTTCGGAAGGACGATCCTGACGCGGCCCATATCGTTCCGCTCTCGTGGCAGGCGATCGCGGTACTGGCCGAGCTGCGCGAGCTCACGGGCGGCGGCGGGCTGATCCTCCCGGGCCGCCGCGCCGGCAGACCGATTGGGGAGGGCGCGATCGGCGACCTGTACGCCGCCGCGGGCTACGCCGGCCGGCACGTCCCGCACGGTTGGCGCGCGTCGTTCTCGACCATCCTCAACGAGCTCTATCCAGCCGAGCGCCAGCTGATCGATGCCGCGCTGGCGCACGCCGGCAAGGGCAAGGTCGAGGCGGCATATAACCGCGCGCGCCACCTGGAGCGCCTGCGCGACCTTATGCAGCGTTGGGCCGACCTGATCATGCCGGAGTAACGAGCCGCCGCTCTCGCGGCCCTCGTCGGCGCGACGGTCGACCGGGGGCTCCGAATCTCGAAATTTCGCGCGGCCGGAAATCGCTGCTCACCCTCGGTGAGCCCCGGCCCGGCGCGAGCCGGGCCGTGCGGCGGTGGTACACCGCCGGCGGCTGGTGGCTATTGCCGGTCTCTGAGGTCGCTCCAACCCGATAAATGGCGCCGCGCGAAGCGCGTCCTTATTCCCTTCCTACCTGAAGACCGGGACTCTGGGCCGTCGTGGCACTCGCGCCTCGTGTCTCGGCGAGGCGGCGGACGGCGGCGAGCGCCTCTGGCGACAGGACGTCGGCCGGGTGGACCTTGCGCCGTTCGCGCCAGGCGGCGGCGCGCTCGGCCGAATGCTCGCGCTGGACATCCTCGCGCGTCTTTGCCGGCGGCGGGACGCGGCCGAGCAGCAGATGGACCAGGCCGCGCGCGCGCCCTTTAAGCGCGAACCAGTAGGCGTTGGTCGTCTGCTCGACCTGAGGGCCCGCCCGTCGCCCTCGAGGGGCACGGTGCGCCGCAGCCAGTCGATGAATCCGTGCAGGCGGAGACGTGCCAGCGCGCGCACGACCGTGCGACGGCTGAGCCGCGCCTTCTCGGCGATCAGGTCGATCGACGGCTCGAGGCGCCCGCTCATGTTGTCGACGATCTGGCAGAGCGTCTCGAGCACCCGGATCCCGGTGAGCCCCAGCGCGCCCATCTTCGCGCCCTTGCCCCGCTCCAGCTTCGTGCTGTCGTCATAGCGCCGCGCGGCGCGCAGCAGGGCGTCCTTGAACCGCCACGCCTCCTTCCTGGTCTGGCCCAGCGGGCGCCAGATGCGATGTTCGCGCTCGCCCACGTGGTAGCTCAAACGGCGCACCTTCGCGCCCGTACGCCGGATCTTGCCACCGGCCATGCAACGGTCGCGCTCATGCCCGCGACCTCCCCGCCTGGGTGGCGTTCAGCGGCGCGGCAGATCGAGCAGCGCGTCGGCCGGCGGGAAACCCTCGAGGAGCAGGTCGGCCCACTCCTGCGCGATCTCGCGCCGGCGATCCATGAAGCCGGCGCGCATGTAGATCCCGCGAATGCCAGGGATGCGGTGCGCCAGCATCAGCTCGATTACGTCGGCGTCCGGGTGGCGGCCAGCCGCCGCGGCGCGCTCGTTCATGATCGAGGAGAATGTCGATCGCCAGCCGTGCGGGACGTGCCGGCCCGACCAGGTAGATGGCGCGCGATCGCGTACGACAGCGCGTTCTCGCTGATCGGCTTGCGCGGCGCGTGCCCGGACGGGAACAGCCAACGGTTTCCCCCGGCGAAGCGTTGCGCCACACGGACGACGTCCGCCGCCTGACGCGAGAGCGGGACGACGAAGTCGAAGGTCGAATCCTCGCTCGCCGCGCGATCGAGTTTCATCCGCGCAGCCGGGATCGTCCACGTCGGCGACGGGCCGGACAGGCCGGAGAACTCGTCCGCGCGAGGCGTCATGCGGATCACGCCGGGCCGCACCGCCGTGAGCGCCAGCAGGCGATGCGCCAGCCGAATGACCGGGTGCATCGGCGCCCGCTCGAACTCCTCCAGCAGCGCCCGTGCCTCCTCGATCGTGACGACCGCCGGGAAGCGGCCCTCGCGCACCGGGCGCAGCACCGCGGCCACTGTCGCGGCCGGGTCGAACTCCATCAGCTCGTCCGCCACCGTGCGCGCGAAGATCCGCGAGAGGCGCGAACGCACTCGATGCGCGATATCCGCCGACCGCGACTGGACCGCGAGCAGCACACGCTTCACGTCCGCCGGCTCGATTTCGCCGATCGGCAGGTGCCCGATTAGCGGGAAGGCGTCGCGCTCGAGGCTCGCCAGTACCTGCGCCGCGTGCGTCGCCTTCCAGAGCGGCGCCTGCTCGGCGTGCCACCGCCGGGCATACTCCTCGAAGGTCGGCGTCGTCTCCGGCTCCGCCGGGTCGCGGCCGGCGCGCAGCGATCGCCGGGCGGCATCGCGCAGC
>Ga0182748_1001393_pt1 | contig 23770 bp, 36 predicted proteins | sample eDN3rd37CKraftOP_FD_128877 | JGI IMG/M metagenome (GOLD analysis project Ga0182748, IMG submission 128877) | Enriched Organic Plus compost microbial communities from Emeryville, California, USA - eDNA 3rd pass 37_C Kraft OP (version 2) (version 2) ...
CAACCGCAGCTGCGGCGGAGTATTGAGCGCAAGCAACCCGCGGGTCCGTCGATGCGTTCAGCGCCGCAGCCAAGTTGGTCGCAGTCGCGCTGGCGGATGCGCCGAGCAGCACGTCACCATCCTCCGCAACGGCAGCTTTGAAAGTCATGGTCTTGCCGTTTACTACCACCGTTTGGTTGGCGGTCGGATTGGTCGCAATGGTGAGGGAACCGGTCGCCGCGGTGCCGCCTGCGGTCACCAGCGTGGCACCCGGCATAATGGCAACCAGGTTCTCCAGCGTGGTTTCGGCCATTGGCACCGTAACTTTCGCCTCGCGACCGGTGATCTTTTCCTTGATGGTGGACGTGCCATATTGGTCCACCTGAGTCTTGTGAGTTTCCGAGGTGACGGTCGCCTCGCAGCCGCCTTGGGTGAGACCCAGATCGATACCCCGGAAAGATGCATTGCAGACGCCGAGCTTGACGTTGCGAGTAGAGCTACCCATGAAAGCTGCCTCTTCTTATTGTTCTTGGCTTATAGTAAGTTAATACCTACTTTTGTTCAGGAAGCATATCACAGCTCCCAGTTCAAGTCCATAATTTCACAGCGCTTTTTTGGCCGCTGTCGTTAAGTTTTCCATTATCTTGTCTGCTCTCTCCTCAACGGCACGCTCCAGGAACTTGCCGCCAACCATTTCGCTTTGACTGGCTTGTTTGCTGACGGACTCCGGGCCTAACTGAAGTGGCCCAAAGGGCGTCAGGTGCTCGTGCATCTCATATGCATAGTCGCCCACCGTCCGGCCATCGGCCGTCGGCATGTTCACGTCTACGTAGACCTCAACCGTCTTTCTTTGAAACCGGCCGTCTGCTCCACGTTGACCGTCGCCGTCTCTTACCTTAATGGCATTTTCCAGCTCGCCGTCGTCCTTCGGGGCGAACTTCGACGCCAGCGCCGCCATCGCTGTCCCCTCCTTACGCATCTGATCAAGGACGCCGCGGACGGCACGCTCCCCGCCCTGCGCCAGGCGAGCCATCAGCTCTTCAACCCCGTATACCCTGACGCTCATCATTGCTCCGCAAAACAAATGTCCATGTTGACCGTCGCTTCGATGATCCCGCCTTGCGATAGGGGGAACAGAATCGGCTTTGTCCGTGGACGGCAATAGTTCACATGCATGCCCGCCAGGTCAAAATTCTTGAGCGATAGCGCGCTAACCGCCGACTTCATGAGCGTATCAGCTGAAACCTCATTCCCGGCTCGCACAATCAGTTGAAAGTGCGTCTTGTAGTATCCGGGGAGTTCGTGATTGATGGCGGTTCCAGTTGACGGCCCACGCAGAAGGATGCCCTTCTTGCAGTTAACCGGCATGTTGTTGATGAAGATCGACTCACCCGCCACGCCGATCCCCCGCTCAGTGAGTCGATCCACAAATGTCAGCAGATTCACTCGTCCGCCCCCTCTGCCCAGTTCATCAGATAGGTTTCGATGTGATCCAACCGCCCGTTCACGTCATATCGGCGATGCTTGCCCACTACCTTGTATAGCTCCCCGTCAATCTCCACGAGGTCGTCATAATCGGCAGCGGTGCGCGGACCGAGCAGGATGACCCCGTCCACGGTCTCTTCAATCGCCGCACCACGCGACGCCGATGTGTCCGCACGAACGGAGCTTTTTTCAGCGCGGGCGATCAGCCTCACGACTGCGCACGGCTCTTTAGCGGACCCCGAGTGAATGGCGCGCCCATAGACGTCCGTTTGCAGGGCCGCGAACCGGATGGTGCAGGTTCTATTCGGGAGATACATCGCTTCTAACTTGAGCTGTCGCGTTTACGTGAAAGATCCGCCCACGAATATCGGCAAGTGCGGGATAGCGGCGATCCTTTCCGCTGATAGAGAATCGCAATCCGTGCCCTTCGTGCCCAGCATCGGGATAGACGACTCTGCCAATATCGCTGACCCTACCGACATCGGCGATCTGTTGGTCTATCGTTGCTTGATAAATGCAGTCTCGTGTGACGGTCCGGATGTAGCTGGCTGGATCCCATCGACGGCCCGATGAGTCGGAGCACCGTATAAAGGACGCGGGGACCGAGCGAGCGCGCACGAGATCGCCAGTCGCAATCTGGTAACCGTGCTGACTCAAGAGCTTGTGTTGAGCTGCAAGTTCGAGCGCTGCGTGCGACACCTGGCTGCCAAGCAGATCGAAGCGCGAGACATCAGCATCCGGCAGTTGGATACGCGTAACCTCGACCTGCGCAGCTACGGTAGCCATCAAGGCTCGACGCGCCGCATAGGATTGCGCATCGAACCGGCGGGTCAGCGAAAGAAGCTCAAACGTATTGCTTCTAGGAAAAATCTCCCCCGCGGCACCGGACACGGCCAGCCGAAATAGCTCGAAGCTAAGGAGAATGCTTCTGGTGAAGGAATCGATCATGCGCGCCCTATCACGCCGGCCAGCGACACATAGCCCAACAGATATCGAAGTGCGGATCGCGATATCCCCATTGACAAGGGCTTCCCAGTCCGGAACATCTGTTTGGATTCGCCGACCGTATCCACGATGATTCCTGACAAACGCTTGGTCTCAATGGGATTGACGTCAAGCAAGTGGTCAGCCTCGGCAACCTGGGCAAAGTTCAATGCGGCGCGGAGCTTCACTGGCAGCATGACAAACTGGTCCGGGGTCAGGTCGGCAAGGGACAGAGAAACTGCCAATCCGGGCCACTTCGTATCACGCACACCTTCCGGGACGTATCCAAGATACGACTGGCCCCACTCGGATCGATCTTCCAGAATCCGGAATCGCAATGTGCAAATGCGCTGATGAGCCTCAATCAATGCCGCGACCTGATCACCTTCCTGGGCTAGCGGCCATCCTTTGAGCGACGACATGGTCATGGCGGCCAATTTGGCGTTGGCTAACGTCTGGAAGCTGTTCCGACCGACCACCAATAGCTCACTGGCTTCGATCACGTAGGATCTCTCCAGCGCGACGGTGTTGCTTTGGACGATGGCTCGAATCTTGACCGACCTGATCCCTCGGACAGCGTCTTGGGCGAGGCGATTTGCGGCGGCAGGAACGGTCACCGAAATCGAACCATTCGCCGGGATCACAGAGAACGGCGCGACCACTTCCACGCCACTCTCGTCCACTACCCTGCAGATGCATTCCGATACGTCCATGGCCGCTCCGGTCTCATCCAGGAGCGGAATGCTCAGTGTGACATCGGTGTCGGCCAGAAAACGCACGACTTACTCCTCGGCCGCGCTCTGGATATTCTCTTGAGCAGGGGCATCTTCGTCAGGAGACATATCGGGCTGCGCCTTCAGAATGCTCTCGATCAGCGCAGCAATGGAGGTGCCTTTGACCCCCATCGGAGTCGCGACCTCTCGCAGTCCGTTGATGCCCTTCTTGTCGGCAATTGCTTCAAGCTCGGCGCGTGAATACACGGGTGCCGCAGGCTGACTTGCGGCCGCTTGATCTTCTTGCTGCTCTCGTTCCGCCGCGTCGCTAACGGGCTGATTGCCATGCAGTCGTTCCCGCTCCGGCATACCAATGTAGGCCGGTGTGTCCATATTGTTGAGGATCATCTGCCCGACGTTTGCAGTCGTGCCGTCCTCCCACTCGGTCAACCACACTGCAGAGATCCGGAGCGCGTCGACCATCAATACGTCGCCGTCGCTCAGTCCATCCTTGAACGACACTACGCCGACCCGCCCCGAATAGCTCTCGAATCCCGGCTGAGTGATTCGCAACTTCATCTGATAATCCCCTTGGAGAAAAAAATAGGCGGGTCTGGGGAACCCGCCTAAGCTTCACGTCTTTGTCCCAGTCTTGTTTTGACTGCTTCCGGCCCGAAGGCCGGTGCCGGGTTTAGACGTTGGTGACACCCTTCAGGCGGGCGACCGATCGAGTCGACTTCAGGGCCAGACCGCAATACCACTTGACGCGAATGCGAGTGGCGTCCTTGTTCTGCACGGTGCCGACGTTCTCGACGACCAGGCCGGCGTTCTCGCCACCGTAGAGACCATGCAGGCCATCGAGCTCATTCAAACGCACCGCGTAGACAGAGGTCGTGTTGCCCGTGCTGGTGCCCTGGTCCTCGTCGCCAGCGAGGAACTCGTTCATGATGATGGGCACGCCGTTGTGGGTCAGCATCGGACGACCGAAGTTGTCCAGCTGCTGCATGACAGCGTCAGTGCCGCTGGTCGCGCGAAGCAGGGCGCGATAAGCACGGATCGTGCCGCGGCGCATGACAATCACGTCGGCGCCGTTGGGAACAGCATCCAGCAGTTCATCCAGCATGGTCAGAGTCAACGGGTTACCGTTAACACCCGCCGACACTTGCTGAGTGCTCGGCAGCTCGGAGGCGATCTTCGCGAGACCGTCGAACTCCTTGCTGTTGACGGCGCTGTTGCCCTGGGCCAGGGTCTGGTGGAACATGCGACCAACGACCTTGGCCTTCGCCGCGATCTGAATCGCCAGCTGATCGTTCGTATCGCCCATGGTCGCGTCGAGGAACTTGTCCACATCCACGTCACCAGCGATGATGCGCAGCTTGGCAACCACTTCTTGGAAGGTTGCAGCGCTTTCGTTGATCGGATCGTTCGGATCCAGGAAGTCGGCGCCACCCAGCGTCTTTTCACGGTTATAGACGTAGGCCTTGCTATTGACCTTCACAAACGGCAACACGCTGAACATGTCGTCGCGGTCAATAATTTCAGTGATGATGCCCGAGATGAGCGTGTTGTTGCTCAGACGCTCGGCTTCTGTTCGCAACAGAGGCATGAAATGTCCTTTCTTATAGTTTTTATTGACATGACGGCCTAAGTCGCTCTAAGCCTATGCCCGCAATATAACGCAAAACAGGCAAAAAGTAAATAATTACTTACTTACTTTTTGCCATGCCTAGATCAAGATTTGCTGGGTTTCAGCAAACCTGCCACACCAGCGGCAATCTTGGTGATGCCGTCTGCGTCCGCCAAGCTGTCCTTCTTCGACTGGCCCTTGATCTGGCGACTGTCCGAACCGGCACCCGGCTTGATAGAGCTGCGGGTAAAGTGGTCCTTTTCCGGGTCGGCGTTGTGCACGCGCTTGATCGCTTCCTCAAAGGGCAGCGGTTCGCCGGAGGCGTCCACCAGCGGGGTGCGCTCCGCACTGCCGCGAGGCTTGTCGTAACCGACCACCTTGCCGTCCACGAGGTCAAAGTGATCCCCGTAGATGACCTTCGCCTTGGCTGGCGTGAGTGTCGTCACCGTCTTGATGTAGTCGGAACCGCTGAAGGCCTGGCCGATGGTCAGCTCGTTGATCAAGCTCTCCTTCTTGCCGAGTTCGGCGCGCAGGGTTGCAATCTCCTTGTCCTTATTGGTCAACGCGGCGTCGTGATCGGCCTTCATGGACTGCTTCAGGCGATCCCACTCGCCCTTTTCCTCCATGCGGCGCGTTTCCTCGTTCTTGCGCTCGTCAAGGATCTTCTTGATCTCGTTAGCATCCAGACCTTCGAAGGGAGCAAGCTGCTGCTTGAGCGTTGCGATCTCCGTTTCCGCACGCTTCAGCGCCTCCTTCTTCTGCATGTTTTCCTTCAACAGCTTGGCCGCCTCATCGCTGAGCTTCGGCTGCTCGGCAGTATCGTCATCCTTCTTTTGACCCTTCTCGTGGGCGGTGTTGTCGCCCGCGCCGGCGCCAGGGTCACTACCGTCACCGCCAGCTTGCTCCATGAGGCGATGCTTGAGCATCATTCGTTTCCAATACGGCATTTTTTCATTCCTTTGACCCGTCTCTCGGTCATATTGTTGTTATGTCCTATCAGTCTCTTGATAGGTCGCTACTTCTTGTCACCCATGACGTCGTTATCTTTCGACACGGCGCCTTGGTTGGACTTCTTGGTCGGCGAAGGCTTCTCGTCCGGCTTCGCTTTTGGCTGACCTCCGAGTGATGGGTCTTCGTCCGGGGTTATCGGCCACCGTTTCAGTTCCGATTCCATCTTGCTGCGCAAATCCTTTGAAAGTTGAGGGAAGAGCTTCTCGATGACGCCCTTCATTTGTTCTTGACGGACCAGGTCTGGAGCAGAGATCAGCGCCAGACGCGCCGCAATGTCGAACTCGTCATAGAGGCTTCTGGTATCGAAGTTGTCCGGATACGTGACCCAATCGTCCGCGTTGGGGTCGACACGCTGTCCGTTCCAGAGAGCGACCAGCCGGGCCATGCGGTTTTCGACCATTTCTAGGCTATCTGCCTTTGAGACAAGTAGCGCGTTGACGCGCTCGAAGTCGTAGGCTTTTGCCACGCCCGAGCTGTTGTCTATGCCAACGGCGTTGTCTTGCTTGGTGCGTTCGCCGGCCAGCCCCACGGAGTGATAGATCTCATTGATGATCTTGTTGACCACCGCCAGGATGAGGTTGGCCTGCTTGACGTCGGGCGATAGATACATCGGTGCCCCGCCGCCTTCCCCGTCGTAGAGAAATATGCGCTTGGTGCCAAGTTCGAGCAGCTCGTCCTTGGCACTTCCCTCGCCAATCGAAGACTGCGCCGGCATTGCCAACTGGGAGAACGTCTGATCTTGAACGATGGCATCCAGATTCGAAAGGTAGTTGGCTACTGCCCGATCCAGGTAGGCAATGTCATCAATTAATGACGGGGAGTCATAGGGCTCGTCCGTAATGATGTTGTCCATCAGAATCACCGGCACGACTCCAAGACCGTGGCGGCCTGCACCAAGGACTCGCACAATCTTCTTGCCCTTGACCTTCTCCTCTTGAATCAACATCCAGATATGGCGAGTCCAGAGCCTGAACTGTTCGACTACCTCGCCGGAGGATTCCAGGGGGTCCGAGTCGTCCCGCTTGAGCTCCTGTATAAGCACCCAGGAGAGCTCGCCATGCTCGTCGTAGCTGTAGTCGCGCAGCTGTTCGGGGCCGACGGTGTAGGCGTATGTCTGGATTCTCGATTGCTTCTCGTCGGCGATGGTTACCGCGGCATCAGCAGGCGCATCGTTGTCGATCACAATGCCGATCCGGCCTCCAATGGAGGAGCGCTTGGATGCGTGCCGCATGAACTCATCGATCGACAAACCGGAGCGCGTCGCCTTCTTCCAAAATTTGGTGACCGATTCGGGCGCGTCCACGGTGTTGCGGCTGATCTCCTGCTTGAACAAATACTTGTTCAGCAGATCCACCACCTCCCGAGTGTGGTTGAAGCGATACGCCCGGTCCAACCGGTCGCTGAACTCCTTGTCACCCTCTTTCAGATATCGGTGGATGTTCGTTTTGAACCATTCCCTGCCACCGTCATAAGTGCTTTGGAGGAACTGCCAATGCGGCAGCTTGTCCTTGAACTTTGGGTGAACGCGATCGATCAGCCGACGCAACTTCTTTTGTGCGTCGGTCTGGTCGGCGAGGTTAATGCCGGCCGCGGTGTAAGGATCCACATCGGGATCCAATGTCATCGTCTCGCCAGCTTGGAGGCTGATCTTCATATTCGTTTATTGTAAGTAAGTTTTTACTATATGTAGTTGTTAAATTGACACACCGCCGACTTCCAGCTTGCGAACGGGGAATTCGATCTCAATGCAGTAACCGCCTGCATCAGCGGAATGCTCCACACCCGCAGTCTTGTCCACGTCTCGACTGCCCTTCTTGTAGATCGTCTGTTCGAGCGCGTTGATGAAGTGCTTGCAACGAGCGTCAATTCGCAACCTGACGTTGCCACTGGCGTCTCGCAGCATCCGATTCATGGCATTTACACGATCGGCGACCAGCGGATGCTTACGCCGGTATTTGATGCGCTTGAATCCCTTCTCGCGGAGAATGTCCAGGTCGGTCTCGCCGCGAGCGTGCTGGCGCTGGCCGCCCGCCGGGTCGGGGTAGATCACCACCTGCTTGGCGGCAATCTGGCGCCAGTATCGCCGCTCCAGCTCCTCGCAGATCTCCTCAGTGTTTGAGCCGAAAAGCACCACCTCATCGACCGCCCAAACGGAGCCGTCAGGTTGCGGCTGAAAAATGATGCTCGACATGGGGTCGATGTTGAAGTCCATCCCTACCCAGACGGGCAAAGCCGGGTTGAACGGATACTGCCCGACGTGGATGCTGCGGTTGAACGGGTAGTAGACCCGCCCAGACATCGTCTCGAAGCTCGCCTCGAACTCCTGCCGGAAGCTCTTTTCGTCCATGTCGTTCCGGGCCGCCTCAATTTCGGAGAGCGGGATGAACGGCGAGGTGATCGTGGGGAACTGCCAGCTTTGCCACTCACCGGCTGCGATGGCTCGGGGGTCCTGGCCGTTCTTATAGAGTTCGTAGAGATGGTTGTAAGCCTTGGGCGTGCCAATGAACATGGCGTGGCCACCAGTGTCAGCCAGAGTCGGCCGTAGCACCTGCACCCAGGTCTCTTCGGACATGTCCTGAAATTCGTCGAGCACCAGGAAGTGAATCCCCACGCCGCGCAACGAGTCCGGCTTGTCCGCGCCCTTCAACTCAATCCGGGTCTTGTTCACCAGTGTGATGGTGAGCGTGGTTTCGTTAATTTTCCGAATCCACTGCTTAGGGATCGCATCGAGCAGGTCTGTCCACATGATCTGCTTCGCCATGCGATAGGTCGGTGCGACATACCAGATCTTTCGCTTCTTGATCTGGGCCATCTTTATGATCAGGACGCGGGACAGCGCAGTTTTTCCCCAGCGACGCCCGGCAACCACTACGCGGAATCGCGCCTTCGACTGGTAGACCTCCATCTGCTTGGGATGCAACTTCAGCCGGGAGGGCACTGCCGCCACTTACTCGCCCTCCTCTTCTACATCGTCCTGGTCGTCTAGTTCTAGCGGCGGCAGGTCAGGCATCTCCAGGTCCGATACGCGGGGATTGAAGTCCCGGCTTCGAAGGTCATCCACCTGTTGCTGAGTGAGCTCCTCTACGATGAGACTCGGCAAGGAGTCATCGTCGACGTGCTCGTCCTTATCCAGACCGAGAACCGCGAACCGGTCCTCACGCAGCTTCTTCAGCGTGGACACGGCAAGCTCTAGCGCCTTCAGGTTGTTGAAGCGTGTGGCTACCGGCTCACCAGCCTGACGGGCTTGCAGAATTTCCGCCCAGACAAGCTTTCCCAGCTTGTCATTGACGTTGTAGTGAAACTCCTTGGTCTCACGGATCCGGGACGCGACAAGAGCCGCTTCTTCTTGAGCGGCTTTCGTAACCTCTTCAGCCACGCGAGCCTTATGTGCGGCGGCCTTCGACCCCTTCACGATCCCGTTGGCCTTGAAGTGGTCCCAGAAGATGCGTTTGTCTTTGCCGAACCGGGCAGCCAGACCTTCATAGGTGATTTCGCCCGACTCCCAGAGGGCTTCAGCTTCTGCCCATTGCTTTGGCGTCAGGCGCGCGTGCTTCTTCTTGGTCGGTTGTTTTTCTTTTTGTTCGACCGTCATGCTTTTGCCAAAAAAATGGGCGCTGGAGAGAGCGCCCGGTAGCCTTACGGCTCTTCTTATGGAGGTGCCCCACTATACCTTTTTTCTGATTGAATGTAAATACTTACTTAATTTTTTCTATCCGCTCCATTACTTGGGAATTCCCGCGCCGGCGGTATTTAATAATTCTTTTCTTTAAGTATTTATATAAATACCGCTCCCGCCGTTTTTCCCAAGTCAGGGAAGAGCCACCGGAATGGGCTCCCACTCCTCGTCATCGTCGTCTTCAACCTTGGAAGGTGGAGCCCCCGCGGGCGTGACATACATTCTTCCCTCCCCGGTAAGGCCGAAAGTCACCCGCACACGTCCGCGCCGACACACTCGCCCCCGCTTTTCCATCAGACCCTTGGCGATCAGTGCCCGGATTGAGAACTGGATGCTTTGCTTTGTGGTGCGGTAAGCCAGGACCTCCAGGAGCTGGTCCATATCGAGAAGGCTTCCATCGGGATTGCCGGCCCCGACAGCCATCAGAAGGTGCAATTGCTTTTGAGACAGTTTCATAGCTTGTCGAGCCTCAGCGGCTCGTCAACAGGTTGGTTATCGAACGCCAAAAGCGGGATACGGGTCGGAAGGTCCCGGCCGTGGTCTGGATTGATGTAGACCCCGTAGAGCGGGCTGGCGAGCACGAGTTGTTGCAACTGTTTGAGCAGATACCCGGTCTCCAGCCCTTCGACCCGACTTGCGCCGTGGAACCGATTGTTCCCGGAGCGCTCCAGGCTGCTGAAGGTGAAATAGAACTTCCGGAGCTCTGCCAGGCATTTGGCTCGAACTGCTGGCGTCATGGCGTCAATTTCAGCCATGATTCCCACGTAGTCCGATGGCACGCTCTGGAACCATCGCCGGAAGAGAGGAACGCCGCGGTCATAGTTGGCTGAGCGTCTGGGCTTCCCGAACTTGACGCCGGCGCGGGCGGCAAACGGATTGAACTTCGACATAGAAGACTGGAACTCGATGACCCGCTTTCCCGTCATCCGCATCATGAGGTTCTGCATCCGGTAGGCGATACCGGCTCCGCGATACATCGTATCCAGCACCAGGCGGCTGTTGGTGCAGGAATTGTTGTTGATCCAGAGGGCCCGGTGCCGGTTGATCAGCCGGGAGTCCATGCCGCCGACATTTGGTCGCAGGTATGTGAACACTTCGTTGCGTCCAGCCGACAGCATCTTCCCCACCGTGAAGACACCCACGCCGATCGTTTCTCCATCCATAGCGCAGCGAAAGAACTTCGGCCCGATACCAAGCTCCTCCGCCTTGTAATGGAGCTCGTGTAGCAGCTCCCAGTCCTCACGGGTCCCCGGCTCAACATAGATGCGCGGCAGGAGAGAGAGCGAGTGTTTACCCGCAGTCATGTCTCTGACCACGAGAATATCGGGGGTGTCAATTTCGGTGCGAGTCATGGGCTCAACAAGTGATTACCTGTCGCGGCGGCCAGGATGGCCAAATCTCTGGCATGTGCGGAGTTGCAGGGTGGGGAACTCCGGCCGGCAGCCCCCATGCGGGGCCGATAGGGGCAGCCTCTCGCGGAATGGGTGCCGGGGGTGGTTCGGCCGGTGGGGTTTCCTTCTTGAAGACCAGTTGCAGATGCTCAACAATGGCCTTCCACTGACTGTTGGTCGGACCTGCGTCACCTACGCGCAGCTCGGAGAAGCCCTGCAGCCAATAGCAAAAGTTCTCAGGTGTCATGATTTATGCGGCCAGGCCGCCTCCGTCGTTGTTGTCGTCGTTGTTGTTGTGAAGCGCTACGAGCAGGCCAATCACCACCAGTAGCATTAGCGGGATCAGACCCACTATGGACGGGTCAGACATCGTCGGCCTCCCTGCGCTCCACTTTGATCTTTTCCCGGTAGCGCTTCTCGATGTAGAGGTCCGGCCCAAGGTCCGCGACCATATCTTTGTGGGTCGTCGCGACGATCAGAGTTGCCCCGACCTTCCTGGCGACCTTCTGGATCGCCATGGCAATGATCTTGGCGGTGTCCCGGTCCAGAATCGCCAGGAATTCGTCTGCAACCCAGACCTTGGCGCCGGACTCGATCACCTTCGCCAGGCGGAAGCGATAGCGCTGGCCGTCCGATAGCTCCTGGGGCTTGCGGGCGTAGAGGTTGGCATCGGTCAGCCCGCCGATCGACATCAAGTCGAGGGCCTGCTTGAGATTCTCCCCAATTTGTTCGCACAGCGGCCTGTCTTCGAACTTCACTTCGTCGATATCCGCGACGGAATATCCGGCCGCGGCGAAGGCGCTCTTCAGCTCACGCAGTAGGAGGGACTTCCCGGCGCCCGACTGGCCCGTGATATAAACCACGTCGCCTGGATTGACGTCCAGTTCGAGGTTGTCGAAAACCACGAACTCTTTGTCGTCTAGACCCAATCCGAACGCTTCGGCGAGTTCTAGGACCCGCTCTGTGCGCTCCACATGGGTGTCGAAGCGCTTATTGATCACTATCTTCATGCCGGCTCCATCACTCGGGAGATGAAGTCGACGAACGCCTCACCAGGAGGCAGACCGGAATCAGCTTCAATCTGAGCCATGAAGCGCGCAATGGCGCGCTCGTGTCGGCCCTCGACCGTCTTGAATCCCAGGGCTTTGTCGATCTTGACTGGGCGTGAGTCGACCTCCTCAACCTTTTTGCTGCTCTCGGCAGTCTGCTGCTCCACCTCTTCGTCGATGCTCGCCACAAACGCGTCATCGTTGAGGGTCGCCAAATCAGCTTCCAGGTAGTCCAGCTCCTTCTTATCGAAAAAACCCGACAGATCGAAGTCCAGACTCGCCAGCTCCTGCTGAAGGATGTCGTGGTCGAGGTCGCCCACCGCGACCCGGTTGTCCGCCAGGCGGGACGCGCGAATCTGTTCAGCGGTCAGGTCGTCTCGTATCCACACCGGAACCTGCGACATGCCGAGCTCGATAGCCGCTAAGCGCCTCCCGTGGCCCTTGATAATGACGCCGTCAGCATCCACGACGATGGGCTGGTCCCAGCCGAATTCCTGGATCGACTTGGCGATCTTGGCGACCTGGACCTTGTCGTGCTTCTTGGCGTTGAGTTCGTAGGGCTGGATTCGGTCGATCGCCCATATCTCAATTCTTGGCTTATTCAGGGTCATGTCTGTCTTACGCAGCTCTTTTTGTCATCCACACCACCTGCTCCGCGCTGTCGTCCCAATCGTCGTCCTCGGGCTCGAAATTGCTGGCGTCTTCACAGGTGTCGCACTGGAAGGGGTCATGCTCGCGGTTGATGCAGTCGGAGCACTCGGGGAAAAGGTAGTTGCAGCTCATTGGGCGCCTCTTCCGGCAACAAGGCCTTGAAAGCGGTCAAACAAAGTGTCCATCAGGTAGCACGCCGGCTCACCATTCGCGGCAACGGGATCCATCCCCACTCGGTCGCAGATCTCTAGGGTCACGTGGAGCATTTCGTGGACCAGTGTTCGCAGGCCGCCCTCGAAGATGCCGACGACATAGATGGCCTGGTCCTCCCCAGGAACCGTGACTGTCAGACCGGAGGCCGTGTCGAGGACATCCAGGTTCACTTCTGTCACATCTCGCAGTGACCGCTTGAAGGCGGCGCGGTCGGTGAAGAAGTAGATGAGGCCCGCGTATAGCGGAATTTCGTATACCTGTGCTTTGGGCGGGCGGCGGACTTTCATGCGGCCCCCTTCAGCAGATGGACCAAGGCGTCGCCCGCGTTGGCAAGGGAGTCGTCGTCGTTGAACTTCTGGGTCTTCATGGTTCGCCCAATGAGGTCTGTGACCCAGCCGGCGTCCGCCACTGGCACCTTGAATCGCATGATTTGGTGGGTCTGAATCTGCCGTTCGGCTGGCAGCGTGGGAGTTTCGTCAGCCGGCGTGATGTCTAGCTGATCCAGCTCTACAGTCAATGCAGCCGTCAGCGATGCGAACTCAGACTCCGAGAAGGGCATGAAGGACGCCAGGTCATCCGGCGAACCCAGGTCCTCCAGCAGCGCTGCCAGCTGGAGAGCGTCATCGGTGCCATACCGGCTGTTGTCGATGAGACTGATCTCTTTGGCCCGCTGGTCATCGATGCGCCCCAGGTTACACACGGGAATCGAGGGGAGTTTTAGCCGGATAGCGGACTGCCAGCGATGCTCCCCGCCCAAGATCTGCAAGGACCCATCATCGAGCTCGCGCACGACGATGGGCTTATACATGCCCAGCCGGCGGACGGATTCGTCGAGCTTCGCCTCGTTGTCGGGCGAGACGATATTGCTGTTCCAGGGATTGGGCTGAAGAAGCCGCGGATCCATGTCGGAAGTTCGAGGTCTGGCGTTCAGGGTCACGCTACCTTCTTATTGTAAGTATGTATTTACTATATAATTTACGCCTAAGAATAAGAAATGGCAATAGCAATGTCTGAAATCGTCACCATCGCTTCCAATGCCGTCACTGCCAAGCTGATCGATCCCTCCCGCGACGTCAAGCTCCTGGTGCAGTCCCTGCTGTCCTATAAGGTCAAGGGCGTCGAACAGATGCCGGCATTCACTAAAAGTGGCTGGGACGGTCGCAGCTCTCTGTTCGACTTTCGATCCGGCACATTCCCCGCAGGGTTCGTGCTGCACATCACGGCCCATCTTTCCAAGCGCGGCTACAAGGTCAACAACGTGCGCAAGCCCGCACCGCCTCCCCTGGGGCCGCCGAACCCAAAGGTTGACGATCTTCCGGACGACCCTCGATACGATTTTCAGGACCAGATCCCTGAGCTGCTGGTCAAGCACCGGCAAATCATTGCGCAGGTCGCGACTGGCGGAGGTAAGTCCCGCATCGCCCGGAAGTGCTTCGCCCGCATCAATCGCCCAACTCTGTTCCTCACTACGCGCGGCATCCTGATGTATCAGATGGCCGATTCGTTCAAACGGGACATGGGGATCGACGTCTCCATCCTGGGAGATGGCCAGTTCGGACACACCACCGCTGACGGACGCCAGGCCGTTAAGAAGATGTCTTTGGGAATGGTGCAAACGCTGGTTTCCAAGCTTGAAGAACGGACGGTCGATGGCGAGGTCGAGAAACTGCTCGATGCCATCCTCAAGAAGGAGAAGAAGGAGGAAGACCGGCTGGTGAAGAGATTGGCCGCCCTGGGGAAGTCCGCATCTGAGATCAACCGCGCCAAGAAGGCATTGGGTGCCCAGCAGGATGCAAATCGGCTGGACAAAAAGGCCCTTCTGGCGAAAGCGACCGCAAGCGTCAATTCCCACAACCTGGAGCGCGAACGGACGATCCGGTTGCTCAAGGTGTTCGAGTTCGTAATCCTCGAAGAGGCCCACGAGGTCAGTGGCGATTCTTACTATAAGATCCTTCAGCACTGCAGCAACGCGGTCTACCGACTCGCCCTCACTGGCACGCCCTTCATGAAGGATGACGAGGAGGCCAACATGCGCTTGATGGCCGTGTCTGGTCCCATCGGCATCAAGGTCAGCGAGAAGACGCTGATCGACCGTGGCATCCTGGCCAAACCCTACTTCCGGTTCCTGAAGCAGACCAACAGGCCTGCCAAGCTGTTCCGGACGACCGCCTGGGCTCCCGCTTACCGCATCGGCATCGTGGACAACGCCGAGCGCAATGCCATGATCGTCGCTGAGGCTGCAAGGGCCGCCCGTCATCGCCTTCCAACGATCATTCTCGTGCAGCAAACCCGCCATGGGGAGATCCTGCAGGAGCAGCTTCGTCAGAAAGGTGTTCGGTGTTCGTTCATTCACGGTGAAGACGACCAGCCGGAGCGCAAACGAGAGCTCACAAAGCTCGCCAACGGCGATATTGACGTTCTGATCGGCACGACCATACTGGACGTCGGTGTCGACGTCCCCGCGGTCTATCTGGTGGTTCTGGCTGGCGGCGGGAAGGCCGAGGTCGCGCTCCGGCAACGAATCGGTCGCGGGGCTCGGGCAAAGAAGCACGGGCCCAACATATTCATGGTTGTGGATTTTCAGGACGAGTGGAATTCCATCACAAAGGAGCACGCGGCGACGCGGCGCGCGATTGTGGAATCCACGCCCGGATTCGCAGAAGGAGTGTTGCCAGACGGCGTCGACTTTGATTATGAGGGGCTTGGGCTTGCCAAATTGGCCGCATAGGCGTATTGTGAGTAAACACTTACATAACAAGAAGGAGTGACTTGAAACACGCCCTAATCCTCAATGTCCTCATCATCACCCTGGTCGGTCTGGCGCTTTTCCTGACCCGGGAGGTCAGCGTGCTGTTCGCTCTCTTCCTGTTGCGGGACATGCCCTACGGACTATTGGTCGGCGGTGACGAACCGGACGACGAATCCAAGCCCATCGGCTTCACGGCCAAGATCGAGCCCGGCTGATACTTTTAACCTGTCCCTAATTGAGCCCCCTTCGCGGGGCTTTAGTTTTTTGTTACATGCTTTTTATAATCGACAAAACTTAGGGGGCGAACCTACTGTGAACTCCGACCTCGGCCTTACTCCAGACGATAAGGAATTTCATCTGCAAGTGGCAATTGCGTTGTCCGATTGCCAGTATGTCGAGTTTTTGCTCAAGCACTACATCGCTCGAGCGTTCGATCACGTTCGCCAGTGTTTGAACGGCACGCTGCCGTTCGACTACCACGGTGACCAATTTGAGGACACACCTCTTGGAGGTCTGATCAACACCTTCAAGAAGCTATCCGACAACCGCGATCTTGTTACCCGACTGCAGACGTTCAAAACACGCCGGGATCAGCTTGCTCATCGCGCTTTTTTCGACAAGCTTCGCAAAGAAGAACTCGGTCTTCCAGTCGATGATCCTGGCCATCCACTTGCCGAGTTGACGAGCCTTCAGCGCGACGCGGCCAGTCTCCATCTCGCAGTCATGACAGAGTATCTGCGGCACTTCGGTGATCGGGTGGCTGCGGCAACCACGACCAAATGAAAGTCCTCGTTTGTGGTGGTCGCGACTTCGTCGACTATCGGTTCGCCGCCAACGCTCTGAATCAGGTTCACGCCAGGCGCCCGATCACAGTGCTGATTCACGGCGGTGCCCGAGGTGCCGACGCATTGGGGGCTCGCTGGGCCGCTCAGAACGACGTTGAGGTGCTGCCTTTCCCTGCCGACTGGGACCTCTACGGTAAGCGCGCTGGACCCATCAGGAATCGCCAAATGCTACGCCTGGGGCAACCTGATTTGGTCATCGCTCTTCCTGGCGGCTGCGGAACGATGGATATGGTTGGGATCACTATTGCCGCCGGCGTGCGGCTACTGGACTTAAGGGCAAGATATGTGGGATTGGCTACCAAACGACAAGACGTGGCTTGATTTCGCGGATGTGATTGTCACCGGTCTGGTCGGATTAGGGACCCTCGGCATTGCGTATGTCAACTTGAAACTGCTTAAGCGGGATCGGGAGGAGCTACCCCGGTTAGCCATCACGCTCGCACAGCTTGAGGTAACCACATCCGTCGATGGTGTTGCAGAAAAATGGGCGCTCTTCTTCTCTGTGACCAACGTGGGGATTCTACCGATATCCATAAACAGTGCCTACGTGATCGTCACGCGAAGAGACGCAAGTCAGGATCACATTTGGCTAGAAGGGATCCAGCTACAGGGCCGCAAATTGGCGCTAGGAGAAACAGCAAGTCATTTGCTGGACATCGGCAAGGATGGCCGGCAATCACTTCTGTGGAATCTTCCGCTAAGCGACAGCGACGCTCACCGCCCACTTTTCTTCGTGGTTACGACGCTGGGCAAGCGAGTAGAGATGCGGATCTCAAAGGAAACCTGGATCTATATTCGGGAACGGATCGGTGGGATGAAATGGCCGTATAAGGACGCTTAGGAAAGGTCCGGGCCTAGATGTAAGGGGAGCCTTTTGGGGGACTGGAACGAGGAAGGCTGGGCCCACAGCACACACAGGAATCTCTAGGACTTCTCTGTGTGCGTCGGTCAGCAGTGACCGACTAGACTACTTCGAGCTACTTACTCTGTCACATACATTGCACGCACGGCATGCGCAGCTTTCGTATCAGCGAGCGTAATACTATCGTGCGACTTACCTTTCACGACATTGCAGATGTTGAGCGCGCGCAACATCATGCGCGTGCTACTCGCTTGTGTGCTTGCAGTTGACTCACTGCAATTGTGCATGCGACGCAACGTATAGACTTGTTCGAGCTCGGTAAATTCAATCGCTTTGCAAATGCTCGCGCGTGCTGCTTTATTGCTCAGATGTTCATTCTTGAAAAGGTTGAACAGAATCGAGTTCGTGTAACCGTCGAAGTTGCGCAAACCTTGCGCGATAGCAAACAGTGCCTTACGGATCTTTTGCAGCGCGTAAACGGCAATGAATGCATGCCGGTCTTGCGATTGCGTAATGCTAATTTGTGCAGCGAGCGCAGTAAGATCGATATCGAGAGCATGCGCTTTCTCAATCACGGCAAGCATGTTCGGTGTGCTGAAAAAATTACGCTCAGTCGAGAGATTTGCTTTCTGATTCTCATTCGGTGCCGTCTCGATACGACTGTCAAAAGCAGCAAGCAAAATTTCTTGAACCTTAGCAGCGTCGAAGGTCACAACTTTGGTCTTACGTGCGCTCATGATAGATACCTTATACGGAAGGTTGATTAGTGAGTGACTACGGTTGTCAGTGCATGACGTCATGCACAGTTGATATTCTATAGTAAAAACTTACCGCATCAAGCTTTTTTGATGGAGATTTTCAGTTTTTATTTATCAATATTTTCGTCGCTTTTTCGCGGATCGCTTGCAGGAAACGGCATGGCGATGTAGTCGCGTGCATTTGAGGAAAGCTCGCATTTGAGGAGACTTCTCAACTAGGAAAAGTCAGGAAATGACGGTGCGTCAGACACGCAAACGGGCAGCAAAACCGGCTGGGGGTCTCCTAAGCCGCCTTTCCAGGATGCCCGCCGAACACCAAATTCCTCATCCACCCGCCAAGAACCTGGCCAAGGACTCGTAACGCCCTTGGGGACCGCATTACAGCCCCTACACGCCCCTTTGGATCCCCTTCCCCTCCTTGGCCTCTCCAGGGCCAAAGAAAACGCTTCCAGCGGGCTGTAAAGCGGTTTCTTGGATTCAGTAGTCATCTGCCTGCCGGCTTCCTCTTTCCGGGCGTCCATACACCCTACGCAGCAGCTTGAGCTCGGCTTCCTCCTGCATCGCTTCCATCTCGTCGAGATCATGGATATACCGGCTGCGCTTGGGTGGCCGTTCCGGCGGCATGGACGGGGCAACAGGCAGGCTGGTATCGATGAAGGGCTGCAGGTGCATGGCGGTTCTCCTTGTTCTTCTGTAGTCGGGTTTCAGCGGTCAGAGCGCAGGCTTTGGATGCGGTCAGGCATGCGGGACAGATGCCGGCGATGACGGGTCTCAAACACCCAGGCCAGAAAGTCGATCAGGACGTGTCCGGCATACCAGAACATCCCCACAGCACACACAAACAGCACCAGGACGATGACGAGGTCCATAGACGGCTCCAACAGCTGAATTTATGTAAATATTTACTAAACACAGCACGCATAAAAACCGCTTAAACGCCGTTCTCGTGCGTCTGGTATCGCGTTTACGTCACGGATTCAGTATGTGCGTGGTGTGCAGGAAGAACTGCGGTGGCCGCAGGACAAAAGAAGGTCTCCTTGGCCTGGGAAAGGAAGACCGGTCCTTGGTGGCCTTGGGACAGGTAAGGATGCGGAACTGACGTTCCGCAAGCATCCTCACACCCGTTCGATCTTGATGTCGGGGTTGTTGACGATGATGGTTTCGTCCGAACCGGCATCCGCACCGAGATCGACGAGCATCATGATGTCGGGCTTGGATTCAATCGCGCGCTCATGCTCTTCGGATCGGAAGAAGAACATTGCATCGTTGTCCGGTGCGATCACGATAACGGTGCCGTTGCGCATTTTGAGTCGAATCCGGTCTCCACTTGTGTCGTGCTCGATCTCGCATAGAAGACCCGGAAAATGTTGCTCGATTTGCGTCGTGTTCATGTGCTCGCACTCATGTTGTGTGTGAGCTTGTAGTTTGATGATCGCGTCCAGGAACGTGGCTGGACGCTTATACGTGCCCTACAAACCTGGCCAAGGAGACTTTTCAGGCCATTTGGAAAGTATTTCTCTACCTACGCGGGCCGGCGCCAAGTCCTTGGCCTTGTCATGCAGGAGCCCCGCCGAACACATCCAAGGCCAGGATTGGAAGCGGGAAAAGCCGGTCCAAGCCGGCCTGGTGTTACGTTTCTTGTTTTTCCGCCTCAAACCCGCAGAAAAGGACGTATTTGATGGCGTCCACCCAGTCGAGCTGGATCTCTCCCTTTGGGCCGCGGACATGCCGGCCCTCTTCCCTCCAGCCGTGATGCTTCATGTAGGCGATGATGTCGTCCATACCTGTCATTCAAACCGCGCTTGCCACTTCGATACACCCCTTGATCGCCTCTTCCCAGGTGCCAAAGGAAAGGTCGATGTTCTCGTGAGTGATGATCCCGGGGGCGACTTCCTCCCACCCGCACGCCTTCATGTGGTCGATCAGTTGTTCCATGCCTATCTCCTTGTGAACATCAACCTGGCAAGCCCTCTGCCGGCGTCATAGCTGCGAATCAAGTCCCGCCCGGGATCCACCACCCAGTCGTTGCGAAACTCCCTCATGCCCCAGAAAAACGCCTTAATCTTGCTTTTCATGGCCGGCCCTCCGCTGGGCTATAGGAGCTGTAGCTGCGGATCCGGGAGCGTCGGTTGGTATGGTTGTCCCGGATTCGAACTTCCTCCCCTTTAAGCCTCTTGGCGTTCAGAAACAGCCCGGCATCGCAGTCCTCCTTCAGGTAGACGACCTCGCCCCGCTGGTAGGAGTAGCTACTGATCTTGTCAGTCAGGCCAAGCCGACTCAACTCACTGCGCTTGACCGCCAACCAGCCGTGTCCGGGATCTTCGTAAAAGCGATATGTGGTCTGCATGCTTGCTCTCGTGTGTCGTTGTCGATGAAGCCAGTTTGAAGAGCCGCTGGTGGACAATGGCTGGAGAGCAAATCCGGCCTATGAAGCGGCCTCGGAGGGCGGCCTTGGAGCTTTTTGGCCTGTTTTGGGGAAAATTTCCCACCACCCTCGGGAATTTCGAATGACGTTTCCCACTTTCCATTGTTTTTGTGCTTAGAATTGGCTTTGAAATCCCACTTCCGACAATTCCTAGGCCTCTTACAGGGAAGAACAAAGGGCAGTTGCCTGCCCTCCTTCCTTACCGCCTGCGTCCGTGCCGGTTCAGGCGCTCGATTTCCATCACTTTCTGCCCAAGCACCCGCTCCAGGTCCCGGATCCGGGTGTTAGCCTCTTCCAGCTGCGCTTTGGGAACCATGGGGGCGGTCGGAAGTGTCGTCTCCTGCATCAGAACCTGCTGCGTCGTCTCTCCCCTCCACTTGTAAAGCGTGCCGACCGGGATTCCTCGCTGCTGTGCGAACTCCTTGAGCGTGCCGGTCGCGTGATAGCTGTCGATGACAATGGCGAGCTTGTGGTTCAGGGAATAGTGACGACGGGTCTTACGTTGAGCGGTTCGCATGGTCGCTTGCTTGTGCTGTTGATCGAGCTTGCAGTGTGAACGCCGGGTCGTGGGTGTTATGCGGACACTTACAGTGGGAACGTGAACTGGCCTTGGGGACTTTCCTTGGTGGCCTTGGCCTGGCCTTGGGGACTGCCTGCAGTTCTCCTTGTAAGTTCCCTACCAAGTTCCCTTGGCCTCGGTATGCAGGCGGTGCGCCGAACGCAAAAACTCTGGACGCAATGAGGGCAATTTAAGTTTTTACTGTTTGGGATGCTTCCGGTAAGGAACCCTAAAGAGAAAGATAAGCCCCCCCTTACCCCCCCGTAGACAGACGATGAATGCCTGTGTATTTTTCACGGTGGGACAAGAGGGAGCTTATCCCCGCTTCAGAGCTGCCTTACCGCTTCCGTGTAAGTCAACCCAACCAGCAAAGACAAGCCCCAAAAGAAAGCATCTCCTGTAGGACCGGCTCTTGGGACTCGTCCCGCCTGTGCGGCCACTACAGCAACCATTTGGGCATGAATATAGTAAGTTTTTACTTATCTTGCAAGTAGGGGGTGGGGTGTGGTGATGTAAGCGTGGGAGGGAGGCGTGGGTGAAAAAGCTCTTGAATACATCCGCTCGGCCAAAGGCCTCGCTTCTGCTTCTGCGCGTCCGCTTTCTCTTCTCCGTCCTTTCGTCTTCCTTTCCTACTCTCGTCTATCCCCTCCTGATCCCTCTCCAACCGCCCCCCTCGTCTACTCATCGGACACGCGAACGTTTGAAACCACGTAGGCGGCATTGGTGATCGTATCTTTCGCCGGTTGTCCTTGAGTTTTCGACGGGAAGTCGATGACACGAGGAACGCTTCCGTCCGGGTATTGAACGGTCTGGTTCCTTACCGTGATGCCCTTCAAATTACCTGACAGGAAGGTCTTATCGTAGATGATGGTCTTCATAGCCTGGCTCCGGTCTACCCGTAAAGCGCCTTCCTTCTGATCAGCGTCATGGCGTTCATGATCTGGATCTCCTCTGCAGTCAGTAGCCTCTTGTGCTGTGCCTGGCGTATCAGCTCAATGGCCTGGTTCATTGCCTCCAGCATGTCCTTGCTTGCTGAAAAGAGCCTGGCCGTCTGTATCGCTGGTTCCGTGCCGGCGTAGAACGGGTTGATCTCCGCGACCTGATACTCGCCTTCGCGATCGGTTGCCTTGATCGTGACTTCCGGGCAGCCGGTGTCGCTGATTTCAGCGGGAAGGAATCTGACGTGGAAATTGCCTGGTAGCGGCTCGGTCTTGATCTTCATGACTCAATCCCTTAACCAGCCTGCACGGCGCAGGTAGGCTTCATGATCCCGTAGAAGCTCTTGTTTGGTGTGGTAGTCAGGGCCTACGTAGGCTTCTTTGCCGCGAGCTACCTCTACGTGCCTCCACCGGTTCTCGTGGCTGCGGCGGATCTCGATGCCTGTCTGTTCCGTGAATCTGGTTTTCATCGTGCACTCTTTCTGTTGTCGATGAAGTCAGTTTGCAGACCGGAACTTGGGCTTGTGGTGGGGAGTTTTGTGTGTGTCTTTGGGTCGACCGATTTAAACGGCTTTTGAGCCGTTTGGGGCGCTGATGCTATCTCGGTAGCTTCGTGCTCGGAGGTGAGCTTGTGCGTCGATTTTGACCGGTTGCCGAGCTTGTTTTCCGGGTTGATCTTGCATTGAGTGCTGACTCTTATGCCTGGCTGAGTTAGGACCGAGTTCCAAGACTTATGAAGGAGATCTTAAATTCGTAAATTATCCTTTAAAATCAAACACTTAAGTAAAAACGGCCTACCTTTTACAGTAGACCGCTTCATGAACAGCCGACTACGCTTCAGGAAGGGGTAATTTCCCAGCTCTGGGAGATGTTGAATGCCGGTGCCGGCGGATGGTTTCGGTCGAAGGGAAGTTCATTCCCAGCCCACTGTGCAAACAGATAGATTCGGCCGTTGAAAGTGGTTCGATCCATCCTCAGCCCCTCCACGGCCAACTTGCCTATCAAGTAGTCGCTCTGCCTGACTGCGTTCCGGTCCAAACCGATAATGACGATCGACGATTGCGTTAACCCAGCGTAGTGCCGGATCTGATCTTGGACCTTGGCGTAGCCCTCTTCTTTGTTCGCTTCCCAAGGCTCGGCTATAGATGCGTTCTGCCCTGAGAGAGCCGCCAACTCGGCTGAAAAGTTGCTCATAGAGCCTCCATTGTCCTTTGTAACAATGAGAGACTCTAGGCATTTGCGTCAACGAAAGCAACCACTTCGCCTGACAGGCTTGCATAGCAATGGACTTTGAGATGTTGGTGGGAGCCACCTGTCTCAGTCGTGACACTGTTCAGCAGTGACAAAACACTCAAATTTGAGTATCATTGACTTCGAATCGAGCACTGCAACGAAGTTGAGGCCGGAGCAACCCCAGTCATTGGCTCCGACGCACTCTTGGCAGCGGGCGAAACTGGTAACGCCTGATTAGTAGTGGACTTCGGTCCTGAGCCTGAACGAACTGCGTAGGTGGCTACGCACACAAACTAAAGGCGAACATTCGACTACTCTTGAGCTTGGTTCATCTAAAGGCCCCGATCACGGGGCCTTTGTTTTTGTTGTGGCCCTTGAAGTAGGTGATGACGGAGTAGAACGTCTTGCGCTGGAACGTTCGTTGACCCAGCACAAGCAACCTCTCCGGTCTGCGGACCACCACTACCCTGTCTTGGTAATAGACATCGCTATGAATGGTCGACCCCGCCGTGACCATTTCGGCAATGACTGGGCAAATCGTGTCAATCGCGTCCTGGGGCTGTTCGATGTAAGGATAGTGTCTGGCGTGAATGTGCACCAAGCCGAAGCCTCTCTCGGTTTC